>Ga0049118_10000423_pt1 | contig 7908 bp, 11 predicted proteins | sample WorMetHERISLAND2_2_FD_55048 | JGI IMG/M metagenome (GOLD analysis project Ga0049118, IMG submission 55048) | Marine gutless worms symbiont microbial communities from Max Planck institute for Marine Microbiology, Germany - Olavius geniculatus... | ecosystem: Host-associated > Annelida > Digestive... | reverse complement strand
CAGTTTGGGCGCATGTGCATACGCATGGTTAGGTTTTGCCGGTTCGCTGACGCCCTGCGGATGTTGGGCTAAGCGATGGACAAAAACGGCGGCGGGCTGTGACTCGCCGTCGCCAGAAGGTGTAATTGTTCAAACTGACGCACTACCGGCATTCTCCTCAGCAACTTTCAAGCTCAGTGCCACGCGGCATTGGGTGCCTGAGCCAAGCCGTTAGGTAAAAATCACATAACCTCTTGAATTATTTTCGGAGACAATAGATGATTACGAATGACTTATTGAAAACCAAGTACGAAACTCAAAAGAGATTAGATCAGGAAGCTCAACACAGACTTAGAAAGTATGTTGAAATTAGCCACAGAAATGTCCAGAGAATTGCAACTGATTATGGTTTAAAGTTGAAATATAGAATCCCAAGTATAGCTCGATCAAAGGTCGAAGAAACAAAAATTGCTTAACAAAAGCTTCCAGCCGACCTCGTACCTCGGCGGCTGAAGCATAACGTTAGCTGCAAAAAGAACAGCAGAGTATTATTAGCCCATGCTAGCGTCCGTCTACATCGAAACTTTGGTTATCAGTTACGTGACCTCACGCCCTAGTCGCGACCTAGTAATCGCAGCTCGCCAGGCAATCACCGCTGAATGGTGGCACGAGCAGCGTTTAAAGTTCGACGTGTATATTTCAGCGCTCGTTGAGGAGGAAATATCCGAGGGAGGTACTGCGGCCGCTGCACTTCGGATACAAGCCGTATCAGGCATTCCCAGCGTAAAGACCACACAGGCCGCTGTAGATCTTGCGCAACAACTCATCGCTGCCAAAGCTGTTCCAGTTGGTAGTGCGGAAGATGCATTGCATATTGCCATCGCAGCTACTCAAGGGACGGAGTACTTGCTCACTTGGAATTTCAAGCATATCAACAATGCAGAGACCAAGGGCCGCATAGCAGAAGTCATTGAGGAAGCGGGCTATATCAGTCCTGTTCTCTGCTCTCCTGAGGAGCTGGGAGGCATAACCAATGATGAGTGATCCCATAGTCGAGGAAGTACGTCGTAACCGCCGGGCTCACGCCGCACGCTATAACAACGACCTTATGGCTATTTTTAAGGTATTACAGGAGCGAGAGTGCTCATCAAGCCGCACTGTTGTCAATCGCCCTCCCCGTTTGCTGCGCTGCGCTGAGTCCGCAAGCAGCTAACAAACCGCTTCGCCGGACCGTTGCTCCGCTATCGCTCCGCAGCGGCCGGTGAGCTTGGCCGTTAGCCCCTTACAAAGGCCCCACAATGGAAGTCAAATTATGCAAGCAACAAAAAGTCACCGTAAACAGTACGGAAGACATTTATCCGATCATGCGTCAGATTCTCCGCAGAGAGAATAAAATCAGTCAAGGTCAGGAGGACCGTAGGGCGGGAAAGCACAGCGCGGTAGGATGGGTAGAGGCGCACCAATGAACTTTGGTTATGTCAATAATCTTAACTGCGCCGAAACCCATCATCCACGGAAATCCCTGATGATGGGTTTCGGCGCGGGAAAAACCGCGCCAAAACCACGACCTGAGCCCGCGCCTCTACCCATCCTACGCGCTACCACCTGTTAGCTCTAATGACCTCAGATGAGTAGGTTCGATTGCCGTTTTTAAAAATCGGATAACGTCTTTTCCGCCAATCACCTGACCGATATGACCACCAACCAAGCCGCAAAGGGTCAACGAACCCAAATCCTCGGGCCGCAACCGGAAAGCATCCCGGCCCTGCCGACGGCGGTGAAAGACGCCAAGGCCACTCGGGAGCTCATGTTCACCCTGCGCCACTTTCACCTCGGCGACCCGACGGCGAAGGACCGGCTCGAAGCAGCGCCCGATGACACCCTGCCGGCCCTGCTCGATCCCTTCCGTGATACCTCCAAGCTGCGTTACGACTACCCCCTGTTCCTGTTTCCACCCGACGCCGGGGACGGCCATCAGGACGCGGACGACCTGGAGCAGCCCCTGGCGGAATGGTCTACCCGGACCGTGCAGGGATTCGCCCCCGGCGACCATGAGGCGCGTATCCTCAAGGACCACCTGCACTGGCTCGAATACCACCTGCGCCAGACCTTGCGGGAACGCGAAGGACCCGCGCCGGCCTCGCTCATCCTGCGGGGAGCGGGGCTGGATCTGCAACATCGGCTGAATCTGGACCAGGCAGACCGTGAACGCCTCCAGGAAGACCTGGACCAGCTGCGGGACGCGGCCGGTAAGGGTCAGATCATGGGCTATGGCCGCTACCCGGCCCTCCACCTGCTGATTCATGCCGTCCGCAGCCGGGTCATCCCGCGCCTGGCCTGGTTTCAGTCCCAGGTCGACCAATCCATCCGCGGCCTGCGCGCCCTGTTCGACGTGGAATGGGGCAAATCCGACGAAGCCATCGAGCCGCGCCAGGCCCGCGACAGCGTCGGACCCGAAGGCGAGCGCTTCGACCCCGCTGTCCTCTCGGCGGTGATGGACCATACCAAAGGTACTCAGGAGATGGCGCCCGAACGGCGCGCACGCATCGAACGCGTCCTCGCGATCCTGGAGGCCTGGCAACCGGACCCGATTCTGGTCCGGTTCGTCCACCTCGGCGGCGTCTCGGGGCACTGGCTGTCCGAGAGCTACGACACCAAGGACCTGACCGACCCGGACCCCTGCGCTCGGGCTACCGAGCTCTTCGACCATGAGGCCGCCAAGCTCGCCGGTGTCTTTGCCGCCGTGCGCATCGCCCAGCTCGAGATCGGGGGCATCTACGATCCGGCGATCCATGACCCCTGGTTCGATAATTTCCACTGGGAAGCCTTCTCCCAGGAAGAGCTCCTGCTGGTACCCAGCATCATCGCCCTGGACGACGCGGACCGAGTCGCCGGCAGCGGGCTCCACTCCTTCTCGCGCCTGCTGAGCTCGGGCCGCCCGGTGCAGATCATGATCCGCATCCAGGCCCACAACAACCCCGGCGCGCTGCCGGACGAGAACCCCTTTCAGGCCTATCGCACCGAGCTCGGGTATCTGGGGATCAGCCACCGCCAGGCCGTCGTCACCCAATCGTCCGCAGCCCGCCACCGCCACCTGATGCGCTGCTTTCTCGACGCCCTGGACGCCACCCACACCAGCCTCAACCTGATCACCATCGGCCTCCGATCCCCCGAGCCGGTGGTTCATCTCAACGCCTGGCTGGTCGCCGGAGCCGGTATCGAAGGACGCGCCCACCCCTTCTTCCGCATCAACCCGGCGGCCGGGGACTTCGCGGCCACCCGCATGGATTTTGGCGAGAATCCCCAGGAGACCCGCGACTGGCCGGTGCACCCCTTCCACTACCAGGACGAGAACGGCAACGGCATTGAGACTGAGCTCGCCTTCACCTTCGCCGACTACGCCCTCCTCGTCGAACGCCTGCGTGACCATTTCAGGATCATCCCGCCCGGCTGCGACTCGGACGCCCTGGTCCCGGTGGCCGACTATCTTGCCCTGCCCCCGGAAGAGGCCAACCGACTGCTGCCCTTCGTCTGGGCCGTAGACGGCAACAACCTGCTGCACCGATTGGTCATCTCCAGAGAGCTCATCCTCGCCTGCCGGGATCGGCTCAACTTCTGGCACACCCTCCAGGAGCTGGCCGGCGTGCGCAACCCCTATGTCGAACAGGCGATCGCGAGCACCCAGGACAAAGAACGGCAACAGGCCGCGGCCGAGCGTGAGCGCCTCCAAGCCGAGCACGCCGTCGCGCTGGAGCAGGTCCGCGAGGCCGCCGCCGGCGAGGCCATGCAGCGGCTCACCGACATCCTGCTGGGGATGGATCTGAGCAGTAGCTCCGGTGGACTCATCCCGGCAAAACCGGCGAGCCTGCCGCCCGCGGAAGAGAAAACCATCCCGCGCGTGGAAGAAGACGACGGTGAGATCGGAGAGACAACCGAAGAGGCAGCCGCACCCGAGCCCTCCTTGAGCTTCGACGAGCCCTGGATCGACACCCCCCTGTGCACCAGCTGCAACGACTGCACCAACCTCAACCCTCTACTCTTCCTCTACAACGAAGACAAACAGGCCCTGCTCGGAGACCTGAAGGCCGGCACCTATGCCCAACTGGTAGAAGCCGCCGAACTTTGTCCTGCCGACTGCATCCATCCGGGCAAGCCCTGGAATCCGGACGAGCCGGGACTTGATGAGCTGATGGAGCGGGCGGTACCCTACAACCAATAGCCCGTGTAGGCTGGGTTGAGGAACGAAACCCAGCTTATGGGTTCAACACCATGGGGATAGGCCATGAGACATGAATATACGGCTATTGTTAAGAAAGAGGATGATTAGTGGAAAGGTTGGATTGAAGAAAGTCCTGGAGTAAATTGCCAAGAAAAAACCTATGATGAATTAAGAGATACACTGGGGGTTACTCTTGAAGAGGCATTGGAATTTAATCGGTGGGATGCTTTAGCGGCAGCAGGTGTCGGATATATGAAAGAAAAAATCGCAGTTCTTCAAGCATGGAGGTCAAACAACTCATTACGCTGATCGAGGCTGACGGTTGGTTGCAAGTACGCCGGAAAGGCAGCCATCGTCAGTTCCATCATTCAACCAAATCGGGAACGGTCACTGTTTCTGGAAAACCCAGTGTTGATGTCCCGCCCGGCACACTTAACAACGTGCTGAAACAGGCCGGACTCAAGTGAGAAGCTCACATGCGTTACATGGTTGTCATTGAGAAAGGTCCAAGTAGTTTCGGAGCATATGTCCCTGATCTTCCTGGTTGTATCGCGGCGGCGGAAACCAAGGAAGAGGTCCTTGAACTCATCCAAGAGGCTATCGAATTCCATCTTGAAGGCATCAAGGAAGAGGGCGTGCCCGTGCCTCAGCCACATTCGTATAGTGAATTTGTTGAGGTGCATGCCTAACAAGTCGCTCCATGCACAAAAAGGATATCCATCCTGCCTCTAGGCCAAACATGCCGTCGAGCTGGAACGATATGGCGTCCGTGCCACAAGCTATGATGGGGGATGCGCTACGAAAACATCGTCGCGTTGAGCCTTGAATCAAGGGTAGTGACCGGTTACAGCCCGATCTCTGGGACGCAGAGCTGGATGTCTATATTTAGATATCTAAATATAGGTATCTACTTTTAGGTACGACATATCTAAATCTAGATACTTGTATCTAAATATAGATATTTTAGATACGGCAATGGAGCCATCTATTGCATGTTAGCAAGACAAGAGGAGTTCGCGCATGAAGTTGACCCCATACAATAAAAATAGCGCTGGCAAGCCGGCGCCCACCTCCAACATGACTCGATTTCGCGGTGAGCGCGGGCCTGTCCGCGCTAAGAGAGTGTCGAAAAAGCCCCTCTCCCGGCCGGGAGAGGGGTTGGGGAGAGGGGTCGAAGGGTAAAGATCGGTGCCTTACATTTAAAATCAATGGGTTAGTTTTTAAACAGCCTCTAAGTCCGCCCGGAAATGGGCAATGCGGACCTTTTAATAGGCACATCCTAATCCTCATTCGCAAGCGGCCAGTAGTTCTTCAGAATCTGCTCCTCGTCCCAAGGGCACGACTCCGGAAAGGTATCATAGTCGAACGGGGTTTCCGCGACCGCCAGATCCACTGCATCGGGATAGGCTTCGGCAATAACTTTGTCGAACTCGGCCCCGAAGCTGGGATTCTCATTCAAGAGTTTGGTAATACCACGGCGCTGGGTGTTAATGGTCGCTCGCCAAGACTTCCGGTGCGGGTAGTCGGGCTGGTAGCGCCATTTAAGCAGGTGTCCCATCAGCACTGCCAAACGGCTTTCCAAGGCTCGCCGCTCCCGTTTTCCCAAGTCCCCTATCTCCTCTACCAAATGCGCGATGTCGAGCCGTGAAAAATGCCCCGACCGCAGCAGCTGCGCCTGCTCCTGGGACCAGGCGAAGAAGTCTTGGTCATAGTTGATACTCATGATCCATGTGCAATCTTTCCGAGGTTTTAACAATCCGGCTACCAGCTTCCAGCTGGTAGCCGGCGACCGGCGACTGATAAGAGGATTTTCGCTCAACTCCGGCGCGGAGGAAAGATTCTCCTTGCGCTTCGGCGCGAAAATATATATTTCTGGATACGGACATCTGCATCCATGCGATCAGTCACAAGCGGCCCGCGGTTCTGGCGCGGATCAGGGACTACCGGATCGGGGCGGTCGGCATTTCATCCATTACCTATGCGGAGCTGCGCTACGGCGTGGAGAGCAGCGGTCGGATCGCAGAGAACCTGAATCGGTTGGAACGCTTCCTGTTGCCGCTGGAGATTGTTCCATTCGATGCCGAGGCAGGCCGGCAATACGGTCGGTTGCGGAGCGAGCTCGAGCGCGCCGGTTGTCCCATCGGCTCGAACGACCTCCTGATCGCCGCCCAGGCCCTGAGCCTGGATGTTATGCTCGTGACCAACAAGGTTCGGGAGTTTACCCGGGTCAACGGCTTGCGCGTCGAGCGGTGGGGCTGATTTGCAGGGTCACCGAATAATACTCACTGTTAAAACAAGCTGTTAGCATGGGAGCGAGTCGGGTAGGTCGGGCCAAGCCGGGAGCGTCGCCATCCTGGCGGCAAATAGATGCCGGCGCTCCTTCAATGATGGCGAGTCATATGCGAATCTTATTGAAAAAGCGGAAAAGACGGGCATAAAGTCACGGATAATAGATATGGGATCGACCACAGTGGTTAATAATGTCAACACCGCCTGAGAGTTTGGAACATGTTTATACGTCGTATCGAGCTGGCAGGCCTGCTCTCGTTCGGGCCGGATACCCAGGTGCTGGAGCTGGGGCCGCTGAATGTCCTGATCGGTCCGAACGGCTCCGGCAAGTCCAATCTGATCGAGGTGATCGGTCTGCTTCAGGCCGCCCCTACGGACCTCACCGCACCGATTCGAGAGGGGAGAGGAATCCACGACTGGATTTGGCGGGGTGAACCCAAGACGTCGTCCGGCCATATCGAGGTCGTCCTGGAGAACCCGAAAGGACCGCAGCCGTTGCGCTACCATCTGGGGTTCGCGGAGCAGCTCCCGGTATCGGGTAGCGGCCTGGGTGATCTCAGCCGGGACCGGCTCACCGACTATCTTGCAGCCATCGTAGGGGACAGGACACTCCCAACGGACGCAGAGACCTGGGGCGAACGTCTGTGTGGCCTGGGCCTCATGGTCGAGCGCGCGGACGGTCCACCGGTATGCACCATCGCGGGACTGGTCCTGTTCGGCCATGCGCCCCGTCGGTTTCTCCCCCAGTCCGGCATTCGCTGGATGGCTTTTGAGGGCGAAGACAAGGATTACCGGGCACTGGATGATAGGTTGATCGATGGGGCCATTGATCGCTCTCTGTACGCAAGCTGCAGGTAGTGGGCGCGAAATTACCGGCAACGGTGTCATCGAAGGCCTGGTGGATGCCATGCGGCCATTCGTCTCGGAAGAAGCCGCCGACGTGGATGCGTCCATGCGCCGGGAGCGACGTTGGCTATATCCTGTAGCAGCGTTGCGCGAGGGGATCGTGAATGCGCTGGCTCACCGGGACTGGACGCGCTACGAGGAGATCGAAGTCGTGAGCTACGGCGATCGTCTCGAGATCCTGAGCCCCGGCGCGCTGCAGAACTCCATGACCATCGCCAAGATGATCGCCGGCCGGCGTTCTCCGCGTAATCACCTGATCCTCGAGGTCCTGCGCGACTACGGCTACGTGGACGCGAGAGGTATGGGGGTGCGTAATAAGATCATTCCACTCCTCAAAGAGCAGAATGGGGTGGAACCGATGTTCCAGGCTACGGAGGACTACCTGAAGGTCACCATGTTCAAGGGAAGGAATGTGTTGGTAGTGCGTCAGTTTGGGCGCATGTGCATACGCATGGTTAGGTTTTGCCGGTTCGCTGACGCCCTGCGGATGTTGGGCTAAGCGATGGACAAAACGG
>Ga0049118_10000421_pt1 | contig 7932 bp, 6 predicted proteins | sample WorMetHERISLAND2_2_FD_55048 | JGI IMG/M metagenome (GOLD analysis project Ga0049118, IMG submission 55048) | Marine gutless worms symbiont microbial communities from Max Planck institute for Marine Microbiology, Germany - Olavius geniculatus... | ecosystem: Host-associated > Annelida > Digestive... | reverse complement strand
TTTTTTACAATGTGTTGTTACAGATATCGTCTTCTTATCAATTGTTGCTTTTTAAGACACTGATATTTTACAAGGTAGTGTAGCGACACACTTTAGGTGTGGTGGGATCTATAATAATAATTTTATTGCAAATTGTCTCCTGATTCTGACAGTGAAAGAATTTTGAAAATCGGTCAAGATTTGGTGAAGTTATTTGACATACAAAAAATTGTGCCATTTTTTTGGCCCACCCTGTATGTACTACTGTCACTCTCAGCATTCAGTCATTTCTCCTGAAATAGTAAATAAATTAAATTGCAGTAATGCAATACAACTGCAGCAAGATTAACATAAAAATATAGTCTTCAGAGCAGTCAAGTAAATGAAAGTTGACATGCAGAAGTGGAAATAATATAAAAGTTCCATTTGCTATTAATCCACACACATTTAGTTCAATGCACAATTATGCCAAGAGCACAGAATAACTATGATAACCATAACCCTCCCTCATTCACTAATACCCCATTTACACGATGAAGCAGTCATTAATACGTAAGGTAGGCCACTACGCTCATAGACCTATAACAGATTACACACGTCTCAACACATCACTTCTGTTTTTAAATTTTATTATGAAAAAATACACTTATCACAAAACAAGATCCGCGTCAGTCCGCGTCCACAAATTTCGTCACAGAACAAGATCCACGTCCGCAAAAAATCCTGAGAATCTGGATCCACGCCTGACGCATCCGCAGTCCGCACATCTCTGTTCATCGTATAAATGGAATATAACTGAATGATCAAAATGAAGACAGGACTGGCCCGATAAATGACAGAGATACAGGAAAACAAAATAGTGGAAGCAGAAGCGATGACTGTTGGTAAACGTATAACTTACGAATAATCCAACTTGGTGTTGAAGTAGCGGAAGGTGTGGGAGATGGTGACAGTGACTCATCTGCAACATCTACAAACAAGAAATTTGAGCTAATGCTGAGGAGACGCACGAAAGCCTATAGCAGTTCCTGTTCTCAAATAGCCTTTGTCTATCTCCAACCACTTCGTCGCAATTCACTCTTGAAATGCACGGCACAGCAGAAAATTACAATAGAAAACAATAAAACCAAACCCCTTATCTTGGGAGTTCAGGGTCTTTCAAAGTCATCGATGTTGATACAAGTAAAAAGCTCATCAATAGGGCTTGTTGTGATATGCAGCATACCTAAACCCCTAAGCCGCCGCCGCGCCGTGATTTTGCTAAGTCGCCGCCGCCGCCGCCAAAATCGCGACTAGGTGACAAAAATTCGTTAATATCAGTTTGTGTGAACACTAGAAGAACCACAAAGCGCCGTAGAAATGACGTCCCGTAACGTAACTTTGCCTACAATCAGTCGCACAGTATTACAAATTACAATGTGTTGTGTACATTGTACACATATCATAATGCACTGCAAAATATGCCGGTTATGCATCGCATAGATGTAAAAAAACGTTTCAGAGGAAATTAAAAAAACATTAAAAGTCCATTAAAATGTGATGGGAAAAACTGTTCATAAACATCGGTCTTAATTTGTTCAACCTGTTGCCTATTACGTAATGTTGTAGGCCCAGTACAGCTGGAACTGGGTGATAAGAGAGAGAGAAGAGGAGAAAAAGAGAACTTTATATTCAATTTCAGTTCAACGGTGTGGTCATATCACACTACACTAACTAAGCAAACTACCACAAAACCTAAACCTGCGTGTGGCTTATAAATTCGTTTCTGTAACGGTTTAAAAAGCACTTCTCAAAGTTCTTGAAAAAAATTTTTACTACATGTTTCTTAAATATAGAAAACGTTCGCAAAATGAAAAAACGTTAAAAACGCAGAACGTAAGTGTAACAAGAAATTTGAGCTAATGCTCGCGAGACGCGCAAAAGCCTATAGCAGTTCCAGTTCACTAGTTTAGCTGAAAATTGGGGTGTTCATGCTAAGTTAATATACAAATGGCAAATTCTCTATCTGGATCGCACAATGATAGTTCCGTGGCACCACCTTGTGAATGATAGGCTTGTGTCGCAGCCCGAAGTCGCCAAAAAATCTATAAAACCCCTATTTTGGCGTTCAAGGTCATTGAATTCGGCGCCAATCGAGAGCCAGTGTACGACTTCATATTAGTGATTAATAGTAACCTAGGCCCTATCTCGCACCATTACTGAGATACACCGACTTGTTGGCTAAAAATCGCAAATTATGCCCACCCCCTTCTCATTTAGCGCCCTCGTTCGGGGTGACCCCCTTCGACTTTATGGAAAAACTACAGTTCCTGAAACTAGAGTCTTCCAGACAGCCGACGGTGAAAATTTGGTGATTCTAGCTTGCACCGCTTTTGAATGATCTACCCGCGTGACAGACGGATGGACAGACAGACAGACGGACAGAATGGCGATGGCTAAGACGTGCTGAAAGCAGTCGCGCGTAAAAACTGCAGGAATGTAGCGAAAATGCTAAGTTGCCGTAGTTTGAAAAATCGGGGCTAAGACGGGACCTTAGCCGCGAAAAGGCTAAGCCGGCCGTGAAATTCACGGCTAGCCGGTTTAGGGATCTAAGCATATCCATGCCTATCTGCAGCCATTTTCATGGTAGACTTGACAACAAGGGTACCACTCTTTAGTGTCCTCGTGCGCAGGTTTCCTTGAACCTAAAAGGTAAAGACTTGAACTGTCGAAATCTGTGTTCAATGCTGAAAATTTCATATGCAGATTGTCTTGGTCTGTCTGTAGTGAATTTGGCGCAATTTGCTCTTGAAATGTGTCTGTGTCTTGCAGCCCAAAAATGCCAAAAAATAAATTAAAAACCCTATTTTAGAGTTCAATGTCATCCAAGGTCATTGAATTCGGTGGCAATCGAGAGCCAGTGTACGACTTCCTATTAGAGATTAATAGTAACCTAGACCCTAACTTGCACCATTATTGAGATACAATGACTTATTGGCTAAAAATCGCAAATTTTTCCTACCCCCCCCCTCTCATTTAGCACCCTTGTTCGGGGTGACCCCCTTAGAATTCATGGAAAAGCTTTATGATCCTGAAACGAGAGTCTTCCAGGCAACCGAAAAGATTTGGTAATCCTAGCTGTCACCGTTTTTGACTGATCCACCCATGTGACGGACAAAGAGACGGACAGAATTGCAATGGCTAAGACGTGCTAAAGCAGTAGCTACTTTCGCGCGTAAAAAGTCTGCAAATTCAGTCAAGTAATCGTTTGGTCAGCCAGCAGATTAATCCGTAGATTTACAAAATGTGTCTTAAACAAAGTTGTCTAAGACATATGTGACTGTACACTCTATGCAGACATACAATGTATTATTATATATTATCATGCTATACGAATTAACATATGAACTACCCCAGTACTGAATTCTTTGAATTTTGCACTAAAGGCATATAGTGCATCATAGCATAAAAATATAGTTACGTTTATGTAATACATGTCTTGCAGATGATGCAAGACACAAAGAATGTGGTGCATATCTAATCAAATAGGTGTTTCAGTGGTATAAGAGTCAGGGCTTACAATCAAGAGGTTGTGGGTTCAACACCTGGTCCAGTCTCTATCAAATGCCTTACGTGGATGAGCGACTTTCACTGTCTCGGTATATAACAACACCAATGTCAACTCAGCCTTCCATTCCTCCATGGTAAGTAAATCGAGTACCCAGCCTGTCTAGCTAAGGTTGAGAGAGTATGTTGACCTGTGTTGGGTAACAGGCAATGCCAAAAACGTGCAAGATGGGCATGCTATTGCTAAGTATATTTGATAATCCATATAGAAAACCTTACACTGCTTGTCTAGCTGCCACGTGACTGATTACGTCACATGACCAATAATGTCACGTAACCCAAATGGTGAAATTTTAAGGCTGAGGGTGCTTTCTCACTGCGTGCATCAACGTGCGTTAACGCGTGTTGCATATTCATGAGCCAACTAATTAAAGCGTCCTAGCCAAACTCATATTATCATAAACAGAAGCTGTGACGAGACGTCCGGTAGTCATGTATCCACTCTAGAATTCTAGAGTGAGGCAGCGCTTTGATTAAGGCTTGGTTGAACAGTCAATTGAGATCGATTGAACAGTTTTGGTCGTCGTCGCTTTGCTGTTGCGAGCCCGTTGACTTGGAATTCGCTGTCTGACAGTCTTCGTGACCCAGAAGTGAGTCTCGACACTTTCAAACATCAGATTAGTTGGCTCATGAATATGCAACACACGATGATGCGCGTTGACACACACCATGAGAAAGCACCTTGAGATTAATGTTGAGGCGCACCAGTGGTTGTAAGAATGTTAACTAACAAGCGTATTATAAATACGCAGCAGATATATAGCGGCAATGTGACAGATACCTAATTCCACAGAACTTATTTCTAGTCACAATAAAAGTTATTGTAGAAGTACGCAACTACTGCTAATGAGCACCTAGTGCTAAGCCATAATTTGTCAGCTAGCATCTGTTTGCTAGTACTTTTAGTCATATACTGCTGGAGTGAATAAAACACTGCATACAGTCAGAGAAACAATAACGAATCACCTTCTTGCTTATGCACTGCATGCGAAAAGCAGCTAGCAAACAGACAAGCAATTGTCAATTAATTTGCGTGGAGGAAATGCCGGGTCTAAGCACACCTTAATTCATCACCGGGTTGGACCTAAACCATATCACTAGTGTTGTTACGATATTCGATTCGAAATCGAAAAACGCGATTTTTGCTCGAAATCGAATCGGATAAAAATCGCGATTTCCGAGCACCACCAAAACAATTATGTCCATTTTAGCATTTTGCTCATTCATGCTGCCGTGCTGTAATGAGTTACAATCACTCAGTGCAGCTGGCGGGCAGCCGGGCGCCACCATCTGACTAATTAATGCCGCACGCGGCCGTCTCCGTTGCGCTGTACAGTAGGTGGCACAAACCATGACACTGTCTCAGGGCATGTATACAGTGAGTGTATACATAATGGCACATAAGCACAAAATAGGCCATTCAGTGCTATATGTGGTTAAAATTAATTAAAAGCATTTAATACATGTATTAAAAGCAAAGTTAAAATACTTGTTAAGATCGAGGCTATTAAGCTAATGTAAAAACAACATTATATATGATTGTAAAAGTTTATATCTTTAACATAAGCAATGATGTTGCGAGATGTAACATTTTCAAAAACGTCCCAGAGTGTGTCCACTCCAAAATATCTCTGACGTGCTGCACTATAACGGGTGCAGTCTACAAAAATGTGCTTGACTGTGAGCGGAGAATGGCAAGATTCACATACCGGTTGAATCCCTACCTTTAGGAGATAAAGAGTTTGTAAGTCTTGTATGACCAATTCGAAGACGGTTGATAAGGACCGAGTCGTAGCGGCAAAGTGACGAACTGACACTGTGACCAACAACCGGTTGCACACAGTAAAGTTTATTTGATGTACACTGGTTCCACAGTTGTTGCCATTCTGGAGCCAATGGAGATTTGTATGACTCGGCCCACTTAAAAAAATAATTGTGCTCTGTTTGCACCTACCCCCCTATTTTCGGGCCCGGGCTATCCGATGGTGTCATGGAAATTTCTCCCCTGATGACCCCTGTTGTCATGGCATCCAACCTTTCTTATTCAAAGACAGAATTGGCTGCAGCACAACATGTATTAAAAAGTTCTCAGACATTGTTACATCACACACGATTTTTCCTTGCACCAACTTCCTTCACCCGTCCGGAGGTATTCTGAAAACAGTGAATAAATTTACTGTCGTAAAATACAATACTAAAAATTTTGACAAAAGTCGACTAAAACACAGCAAAAATCAGAGCAAAAAACTAACAGTTTACAAAGCTATATAAGGGCGATATGGGTCAAAACTTGAAAACGGCAAAAAAACATGCGATAATATCACCTCAAAACCATTTTTGCCGTTTTCGCCCTTACATAGCTTTGTAAACTGTTAAAAGTTTTTTTGCTCTGATTATGATTGCATCAAGAACAATATCAATCAAAGAAAAAACAAGCAACACCACATGTACATCATTTCGGGATCAAAATAATCATCTATTACGGTCACGTTGTACACGACAATAGCACTTGTCGTGACTGCGTCGTAACACCTGTAAAGATCGCTGTCCTTCACAGTCGCATTGGCTATGACGTAGTCATTGCTGCCATCATAGCCGGAGTGGATCAGCCAAGGAACTGCATTGCGCCGCCACTCCGCGACATTGTTGCTTCCACAAACCAGACGCAAAGTCTGGTCTTGAGTTATGTTTTTCTGGATAATGCTGACAGGTGCAACCGAATCTGTGCAACAAACAGTTTGAAATGGTTGAGTTTCTTTTGTGCATACACACTGTGTCTGAGAAAAAATGTCTGCACTATTTTAGGCAAAACTCTAGTGGTGCGCCGAGAAACACTGTCGACATCCTTGGTGTAGGCAATGAACGCTTTTGACGACCTTTGTGGCATGCCACAACTGAGAATGACGACATCGGAGATGGAGTTTGTGACGTGAACTGTTTGAGTCCGGTTTGATAGGTACCAATTGAACCAAGCCAACGCTGAGTCTGTGATACAAAAATGACGTTCGAGAATTTCCAGAAGCATATGATAGTCGACGGTGAACACGACTTCAAGATCACAATGGAATGCAGAGTATTAATAGCTGTTGCAATACAGCGCAATCGTAAACAAACACAATGTGACTTGACAGATTGCACTTTTGATAATTTTCTTTGTATGTTTCTAGCATAACTCAGCACAATGGCAGCCTTCAATAACTGAAGTTTCTGAACAGGATAGAGCTCAGTTTACTCATACACAGGGGGTATACCTGCAGAATAACATCTTAAAATATTCTTAAGCATGGTGCTATTGACCGTGCGCACACACGGTCCGATGTCGTGCACAAAATGTTATAGACCGTGCGCGCTCCATCAAAGTCGCGGTTAACGTTCGTGCCTGCGCACGGTCTGAACTTCTGAAGTGGATTGGATGACATCTTAGGTGCATTACGTCATCTAAAAATGGACACCGTGAATTCTAGGCGGCGGTTGTTTTCGAAGTAAAGGCAGACGTTAATCAAAGCTGAATGTCAGCTACCAACCAAGCCGTGTGATTATCTCTAAGTGACCAACCAAGTGGGGCATGAGGTTTAACCCATCCAAGTGCAACATCATGCGTATTATGCAGGGGTACATCTCCATTATCCAAATCATATGATCTGTGTAATGAGATCCTCCAGGAAGTACACCATGCAAAGTATTTGAGAGTAACCATTAGTGACGACCTTGGGTGGAGCACTCACGTAGCGTAAATGTTATTGTCAGTGCGGATCCGCACTGACAAATGGATCATTCTTAGGCTACTGTCAGTGCGAGCCACACTGACAAGTGACTGATCAATAGCAAATCCGACACTGATATTTCTATACTGTCTCTCAAACTGTCTCAGCTCAGAATTTAAATCTAAATACATAAGGTGAGAAAAATGAACCACAATCAACATATTTTAATTACACAAATTTTTAAAAAATACAAAAATAAATCCAATTTATTGCACCACATTGGCGACAAAAATGAAGCAGCAAAAAACACTAGATAAGTCAATAGCAAATCCAACACTGATATATCTACACTGTCTCTCAAACAATGTGCGTTACTTGCAGCCTGTGCAGAGGAAGTACCCACTAGGTTTTCAAGAAATGCCAACACATGAATAACGCAACCATGACAGGCATCTTTGTATTTTATGTCGTTACATTGGAGACTGAGTTAGAAATTGCGTCTTGTGCAATTAGTTGCATTTGCAGTAATTATTCTTTTATCCTCCTTAACACGTTCGCTGCCATGCCAATTCCTCCTGGGTGCCACCACAGTTTACGCTAGGTGTCAGTATGTAAAACATAACGATAACAGCAACGCATGTAC
>Ga0049118_10000417_pt1 | contig 7965 bp, 3 predicted proteins | sample WorMetHERISLAND2_2_FD_55048 | JGI IMG/M metagenome (GOLD analysis project Ga0049118, IMG submission 55048) | Marine gutless worms symbiont microbial communities from Max Planck institute for Marine Microbiology, Germany - Olavius geniculatus... | ecosystem: Host-associated > Annelida > Digestive... | reverse complement strand
ACTAGCCGCCGCAGCTCGCTCCCTTTTATAGGTTTCCAAGTGAGGATCTGAGGATCCTCACGAGGAATGAGGTGAGGCGAGGACGCTCGCGAGGAGTGAGAATCCTCGCGACAAACAACGAGGTGAGGTGAGGATCCTCGCGAGGAACGAGACGAGGCGAGGGCGCTCGCGAGAAATGAGGATACTCGCGATAAACAATAAAGTGAGGTGAGAATACTGGCGAGGAATGAGGATACTCAAAAAAATGAGGATCCTCGCGATAAACAACGCATCGCTGAAATGAGCGGCCAATAAAAGAAAGAAAAAGAAACTTCTAGTGTCACTATGCTGGACTAACCTAGCCACCCTTGAAAACGCACATTTTATCAATAAAACTATAAAAAAATAAGTGGCGATGGCGACACTCGCCACACCATCGTCCGCCCCGCCAGGCTGTCGTCCTCGACAGCAATCTCGGCTACACAACTAAATTAAATCGTTCCACGATCAAATCGATCAGAATAACATAGAGTCACTAATCAAACTAGCAAACAGTGCAAAAAAAACAAAAATAAAAAATACTAGCGTATAATCAAGTCTTGCAATAAAAGTGTCACATACTAACTAAGCCAAATCTACGCTAGGTAAGTAACTCAGTTCTTGTAACAGTCTTTAAAAGCTCTATCTCCAGCGACGAGGACCATACATCATCATCTTGCGGTACTCGTCCAGCGACAGTGTGATCTTCCTCGAACGCCGATCTGAGGCACCATCTCTCGATGAACGTCTGGGTGAACGGCTCCTAGAAGTTACACGCTGACGCCTCGGTGACGTCGACGGGCCGCGACGCCTATCATCCGACGCATGCTTGGCCACAGCACGCGGCTTTGGAGAAGGCTCACGATTTCCCGTCTTTTCGACAGTCGGCTGCACTGACGGTTGTCTCACGTCCGGTTGCTCCAGTCCACTGTCGCTAGGAGCGTGGATGGACATCGCCGGTCCGTCCAGCTCAACCTGTGGCATCGCCACCACTTGAACAGCCGCAGGAGACTGGTGGTCTACCGCGGCTGCGACAGTGGCGGCAGGAACCCAGGTAGACAGCGAAACAGCAGGCGCAGATGACGGCAGACCCAGGCCCACGTCAGTGGCAAACGGCTGTGGATTCGGTAAAGTGATCACCTGGTACTCCTGCATGAGGCGCTGGAAGTCCAAATCTCCGTTGACCATAGGCACCGGAAGAGATGATGACGTCATGTTGAACGGTTGTATTTCTTCCGGCGCGGCGGCTGAAGAACCCGATCGATCACTCTGAGCCTCTGTAGAGCGATGGGCAGGGCGGAGTCCCAATGCCCAGAATGATAAAGCACTGGCCGCCTCTGCCGCGAATTCCCTTTTTGAGTTGTCACGTGACCCGACATTCTTTTCGACGATGTTGTGGAACAAAGCTGCTCGTCGTGCTGCCGTAACGGTGGCTAGGATCACCGGCTCACGCAAGGATTGAGGCATGTCCGGGTAATAGTTGCCAACGTATTCAGACAGCTGAAGTAAGTCATATCGGTCATGCTGATCAAGGATGGCCGGCACCACCTCCATTATAAGAGACGACAAAACAGCACCCATTGCGGGCGGAGTATAAGTTGATGTCGCCGATGGGGAATGCCCATCATCTTTCGCAGTTGCTAGAAGTCCAGAACTCGATTGTTGTTCGAACCTGGTCGGTGTGTCGGGTTCCACATCGACAAGCACTCGTCCCTTGCAAGATGAAGTATGGCGGTTTATGTTGTGCTTGCTCTTGAGCTTGCCACATTTATCACATTGCACCTTGTCACCCATATTGAAAAAAAAAATCTACAAAAAAAATAGAAAAACAAACAAACAAATATACAGATCTATTACACACAGCAAAAAAAACATACTAGCAGTGATAAGCGGACAAATATTTTGGGGGTCGCCGCAGCCTTTTTCCAGGTACAGGAGGTTGAACGACCTCCGGTGAATGTCGATCATTCTGCATGTCTATCTCATCATCAGACGATCCAGAGGCCTCTGGCAAATCTTTCGACGTATTTGCGTCAGCCAAAACCTCTTTATGACTCGGATCCAGTTTTGTTTTTAGCCATGACGTTGGCGTTGGGCCAAAGCACTTTTTCAATTTGTTAACATGAACCACAAATGGCTTTGCTCTGGATGATCGCTGCAGCACAACATTTACAGGCTCAATTTTGCGGACAACAAGATAAGGACCTGTATAATTCTTCTGCCATTTGGGTGACCTAGAAGAATANCNATCTTGGATACCAATACCAGACCCAGTCGCCAATTCCAAACTCCTGCTTGCGGACCCGCACGTCATACGTGTCTTTTCTTCGNTGTGCAGCTGCTCCAAGCTGTTGACGCACGACTCCGTACGCATCCGCCATCTGCTGCCTGGTCCGTTGGACAAATTCATCCACATCATGAGCTTGCCGATCTTCGTCTCGAGGCAAGCCCATTACCAAGTCCAAAGGCATTCTAGTCTCACGACCAAGAAACAGCCGATTTGGCGAATAACCAGTAGTTTCATGAGGGGACGCTCTGTATGCTGCCATGACAGCGGGCAACTTGTCATCCCAGTCTCTCTGCGTATCGCTGACCACCTTTCCAAGCATCGTATTTAGAGTGCGATGAAATCTCTCAACAGCTCCATTGGTGGACGGCTGATAAGCTGTAGTAGACAACTTGTCTATTTCCATCCATTTCATAAGCTGGCTGAAAAGTTCACTTTGAAACTCCGGAGCTCTATCAGACAGCAACTGGAGAGGTGCTCCAAACCTGGAAAATATATGCGTCATCAAAGCTCTAGCAACAGTAGTTGCAGTGTGATTTTTCAGCGGAAGGGCTTCTGCCCATTTTGAGAAATGACACACACAGGTAAGGATGTACTGGTTCTGGCGTGACGATCGATTATGAGGTCCTGTTATATCAATCGACACTCTTTCCCACGGCTCGCCCACCAATGTCGGCTGCAAACCTGCATGTCGTGGAATAGCTCCTCGATGATAGCGGGCACAAGGCTCACATTGCCTCAAAAAGGCATCCAGATCAGTCATCCAACACGGCCAGTATGCACGCGACTGAATGGCAGCTGCAGTGCGTCGTCGACCCATGTGACCTCCTGTCGTGCCTCCGTGCACCGATTTCATAAACTCGAATCGAAGTGAAAATGGCATAATAACCTGCCACCAAGTCGATTTCCCATCGGCAGCTTCGAACCGACGTTGAAGCAAGCCGTCCCTGATAGCCAAACGAGGCCACTGGGTCCATAGAGTCTTGACACTGCGAGTAGACAAGGCCACGCTTTCCCACGGCGGCTTGTTTTCGAAGCTTTGCATCAATTTCATCACCAATGAAATATCTGCATCTTCTTGTTGCTTGATTTTCATACTGTCAAAAGACAAAGGCGATACAGTAGTATCCTGAGCTCTTAAATTATCACCAGATTCTGCTTCAATTTCCGTGTTGTCACTAGAACTTTCCAAGTCTCCATTTTGCTCATCGGCCGCCCCGCCGATTGAGCGTTTGGGCACAGGTGACTGATCCAGCTGATCCCAACTACAATGGCCACGACAACTTGCTTGCTTAGCCATTCGCACTCAAGTTCAACCTCCGCATCATCTTCCTCATTTCGTTGCACACATTCTTCCATGCACTCTGAACTCGACGACTGACGACACAGGCAATCACGCACATGACACGGTCGTCTCGACAATGCATCAGCGTTTGTATGACGTGACCCCTTTCGGTGTTCGATGACAAAATCAAACTCTTCCATTATTTCCAGCCACCTGGCCTGCTGGCCAATAGGGTCCGGCGTGCGCTTTAGCCAAGTGAGCACTGAATGGTCAGTTTTGATTCGGAACCTTCGTCCCAGCAAATATTGCCTGAAATACTGCAAGAAATATACCACTGCCAACAATTCTTTGCGAGTGACGCAGTAATTCATTTCCCGGCTGCTTAACTTTCTGCTTGCATAAGCTATCACTCTTTCCGATCCGCCCTGAACTTGGGATAACACGGCACCTATGTTTCCATGCGCAGCATCAGTGTCCAAAATAAATTCTCCTGAATCCGTCGGCATGGCAAGAATCGGTGGTGATATTAAAGCTGTCTTGAGCTGATCAAACGCCTGTTGAGCTTCAGCTGTCCAAGCAAACGTCTTTCCTTTGCCCATCATGGCGTTCAGTGAACTAGCGAGAGACGAAAACCGTGGGACGAAGCGTCTGTAATACCCGGCCAGTCCGAGAAATGCACGAACTTCACGAAGATTTCGCGGCACAGGCCACTCAACTATGGCTTTGATTTTGCTTGGATCTGTTGAAATGCCATTTTCAGACACTACATGGCCCAAGAAGGAAACTGACTTCTGAAACAACGCACATTTTTCTGGCTTCAACTTCAACCCAGCCAATAGAAGACGCCCGAACACAATAATCAATCTCTCCAGATGCTCTTCTGCCGTAGCCGAGAACAAAATGACATCATCGACGTACACTAGACAGACATGAAAATGGAGCCCAGACAACGCGACGTCCATTAAGCGTTGGAAAGTCGCTCCCGAATTGCACAGCCCAAATGGCATCTTCCGAAATTTATACATTCCTCTCGGACAGATGAAAGCTGTCTTGTCAGAGTCTAATGGTGTAACCAATACTTGATGATACGACGACTTTAAATCCAAGGTACTGAACCACTTTGCATTTGCCATCGCATCGAGGCAGACGTCGATTCGAGGAAGAGGGTATGCGTCTTTACGGGTGACAGCATTCAAACGACGATAATCGACACAACAGCGATATGAGCCATCTTTCTTCTTCACCAAGACCAAATTTGAGGCCCATGCGCTGGATGCTGGCTCGATCACACCTTGTCTCAAATAATCATCAACTTGCTGGGAAATCGCTTTCATATGTGCGGGTGGATATCTTCTAAGACGCTCACGAATTGGTTTCGCGTCTCCCGTATCAATGGAATGAGTCACAATGTCTGTCGTTCCAAGATCGTCATCTGATTGACTAAATACGTCTGCGTGCTGCGTCAATATATCCATTAGCACACGACGCGTACTATCACGCAATGAAGTGTCCACACCATCAATCAGCTTCTGAGCGAACGCTGGAGTCTTTAAACTCGACGTCGATGACTTAACTTTCTGCTCAGCTCGATCTTCTACATGGAAGGATCCAATTACAGAAACCGGCTGTAAATTAGCCAAACAGACTCCTGCCTTCACGATAAACGACTCTTTACGTACGTTCATAACACGAACTGGAATATCTGTCAGGCGATCTGTTGGCACTGCAGTTCGAGAAACATAGACACCTGGAATCATTGAACTCGTTTCAGTACTCCAACAATCACCGACGCAGTCTGATGTGTCCGATAAAGTTCTAAATAAAACATTGGTGGGTACATCAATCTCCGAGCGAGGTGGAATGACGACTCTAGCTTGAGAAACGACTCGTCGGCACCAGATATTGGCATCCGGACGACACCGCAACTCGTGGTAGACGCCACCTATGCATATTCTGGAATTGGAAAATTCCCATGTAACTTGATTCTCTGTCAACCAGCTAATTCCCAAGATCACATCAGCCACGTGTTCGGACACCAAACCTGATACAACAGTTTTGTATTCGCCCACGCTGAATGGTAGTGTAACTTCACCCAAGACAGCAATTCTGGTGCCGTTGGCTGCCGTGAGTACGTGTGTTGTTTCGGTAATTTCTGCATCCTTAACGACAGAAGCGGGAATCAAAGTCACATCACTGCCAGTATCCAAGAGACAATCACGTACTTGGCCACCCAATTTAGCACGTAGGTAGGTGGCTTTAGCAGCTGTTTGCCGACTTCTTTCCATTGTTACACTGACTCGCCCATATCTTTCTCCTCGACCATTCGGATGTCTTTGTGGGCAGTCTTTCGAGAAATGCCCTGGTTGGTGACAAGAGTAACACAAACCTTTTCTTCGACCTACAGGTGTCTGACTAGCTGCCCTGCCTGTTTCAGATGACTGGTTCTGGAACGAAGTAGCGCGAAGCTGTTCTAGATGACGAAACCTGGACAGCTCTTTATTTAAGGCTGCATTCTCTGCATTCAATCTCATTTTCTCTTCGTCTGCTGCCTGACAATTCATCTGCAGTTTGTCAATTATTTTCGACATCTCCAAATGCAACTGATCATCATTTCCACCATTTGAACGAAGGTTTCTCCGCCGCTTGTTGGTTGCGTCTTTACTCTGAACACCGGACGCAAAAATCTCATTAGGCTGCTGACTATCAATTGCTACTGGAGATGCTGCTACTTGCTTGTTTACTCCTGCCTTTTCCTTTTCAAGCTTCTTCACTCTTGTCTCTAGATCCACGCACGAGACCTCATCAGAAACATCGTCGACTACCTGTCGATTAACCCTTTGACGCCCCGTCACGGACATTCCCACTGCGCTTTTAAAGACCTCAAGACGTTGAGCAACTTTGAGAGCTTCATCAAGGCCTACAACTTCCCGCTCCCTGATTTTTAACTCCAGTTCAGGGTCGTTAAGTGCCGTGAGAAATGAGTCACGTGCAATATTCTCTGACATCCTTGATTTCTCACCCGGATACGCCAATGCCATGAGCCGTCGTATATCTTGCGCCAACTCACGCAATGATTCACCACGACCACGACGTCGACATCTGAGCTCAGTCTGATATTTCTCTTCCATGCCTTTTCCACTAAACCTGCGTTTAAGCTTCTCCAGCAGTTCAGCATAAGACAGGTCTTCAGCGTCCCACAACAGTTGAGCCGCAGTTCCAGTAAGCGCCCATCGGAGGTGAGCTGCCTTGTCTTCTGCAGACCAACCAGAATATTTTGCGCAGTTCTCAAATTGCACCAAAAAGGTTTCAAAGCTCCCGTGTCCAGTAAACTTTTCCGGTTTCAACCACGGCACTTTGTTGCTCTGATTACGATGACCATGCGTGCCGTTTCTGCGACCTCTACGACGACGCCCGCCATTGCGGCGACGAGTCCGACCACGATTATCTTCACTATCGTCACGGTTGCTATCGCTTCCGTCACTGCTGCTTGACGACGAGCTGTCACACCTGCCACTTTGGTCAGAAGATACATTACCTGCCTTGCCATCATTATGACGTTGCAGAGAAAAATGGCATTTTTGTTTCTTGCTACCTTCGTCAAGTGGCCTTGAAGAGACAGCCGAACGTCGCTCCACGCGATCATCGTGCTCAGGTCGTCGACTGTTGACGCTACGATGTCTTGTAAGTTCATCCCGAGGCATCGCTAAATTCTTGTCCCGATGCATTCGTGGCCTTTCGTCATCACGATTAGCCTGGAAAGTCTGGCCACGATCATTTACTGGACCAGCATGCGGAAAGTCAGTGCCATTGCTAATACTAGCTGCATAAGCAACGCTTAACGACGACTCTACCGCTGTCTGTGGATGACCAGCAGACTGTGCGTTGCCCGCTTGCATCCGCTTTAACTCTTCATACAGACGACTGATTTCTTGTTCCAGTTTTATCATTTTCTGACGCTGATACAGATGCATAGCCGAAGCGTCTTCCCTCGAGTCCGCAGTGACATGTTGAGCCTGTTGATACTCAGACTGTAAACCCCCGACTCGATGTCCCCCCAGTGAGCTTGCGAAGGCTGGATTATTGGTTATACTAGGGTTAACACGATAAGCATCACTACTATACACTGTACATTGCTGGCCTGGCTGCATTGTATTTTCGTTACAGTTATAAGAACTAAGGAAAAAGCCTGATCGTTGACATAATGCATCTTTAGCATAATCAAAATCATTAATTAAATGACCACTGGGGTACTGTACTGCTGCTTTGGCCCCACATTGGGCGCCATTTGTAACGTGACGCCCTAATGTTGTCGGTTGTTGGGCAACCTTTGGGTCGTAGGGCGTACAGACGCTTGGTTGAGTGGCGTCTCCAGCTT
>Ga0049118_10000415_pt1 | contig 7975 bp, 4 predicted proteins | sample WorMetHERISLAND2_2_FD_55048 | JGI IMG/M metagenome (GOLD analysis project Ga0049118, IMG submission 55048) | Marine gutless worms symbiont microbial communities from Max Planck institute for Marine Microbiology, Germany - Olavius geniculatus... | ecosystem: Host-associated > Annelida > Digestive... | reverse complement strand
TGGCGGTGTCAACATCAGCATCTAGACCTACTTCTACATCCCCATGGACGATTTTTGGCGTGGGAACGAATGCAGACCTATTCTCGATTAACTCAGTCGGCTGTTGCGACGCGTTTGGTGTGGGAACCAATGTAAATTCCCCGGCGGCCGGGGCTGGTGACAATCTAGTGGTGATTTCCGGCCTTGACCCACCCCCAGCCGCCGAGGATTTACTGGGATTTTCGTTCATGGTGAACAAATGAGCAATAAAACACGTGTGTAAGCGATGACGGGCAATATATACTAATATTGGAGAAAACAACAAAAAATCTGTCACGAAACCATCACCAAACTACATAGTCCGGTTGCTGAAAATTTTCGTCCATAGTGAACCTAGACAAAATTGCAAACAAGCTGAAAATAATATGGTTCTAATGCACAGGCACTGGATATGCTTCAGTTAAAAATCCACCAAAATCCACCTTGGGGAAACTTTACAAATTTGATATATGTGATGAACTCTTTGATGCTTCGCGTAGCAATAATGCGTAATTCGACCTGCACCAAACTGCGCGAATGAATATTCTGTTTACTTTTCAGCGTCGCTTNGGCAATACCTGAAATCTGAAATAAATTGCGCTATANGGTATAATATTGTTCACGTTGGCTTGTGAGTTATTCATCTGACAGGTACATTCATTTATTATAGTTTGTAACTGTTTAAAAATTGCGTTAAACAACACATTGTATTCCGAGCGTTGCCGAGCGCTCGATTTCGCGCGAATCGTGTCATCCGCTGCCATTCTCGCACTCCATGATGGCGAGAGAATACCACCTCATCGGTGACAGCTTTGTCAGGCGACTGTATCAGGACAACAAGGCACGGGGGAAACCATTTTGGTTGGTCGGAAGGTGGTTAAATTGTGGGGGTGGTCCGGTGCTCATGTGTCGACGGTACGGCAACGTTCCGTCGACACAGTTTGACGGTGGGCTCGTGCTGTTGTTGTACTGCAGGTTGGCAGCAACGACCTGTGCGACGCCGCCCGTTCTCCAGAGCTCGTAGTTCAGGATCTTCTTGATTACGCTAGCGACCTGGTGGAACGTCGCGGAGTCAATAAGGTCGTTGTTTGTCAAATTCTGCGTCGCGAAAACGGTTGCAGATAGGTACATACATGCTGCTTATCATAACAAGCACTGATGACAGGCTTTTTGGATTTATCAATGTCGATGACCTTGAACGACCTTGAACCCCTAAAAGAGGGATTTTTCGTGAATTTTTCGCGATTTTGGCCTGGGACTCACATTTTAAGAGTGAATTGCACCGAAATGGCTGAGATAGACCTGGACAACCTGCGAAGAGGAATTGCTAAGGCTTCGCGCGTTTCATGAGCTTTGCTCAAATTACTTGTTTCCTGATTTTAGTTGGTGTGACATTTTTGCATTAAGTGTATGCAATGAAATTGGCCATACTGGCACTATGCGCATTCGTTACAACAACAGCTACTGCTGTAGCGCGTCTTAGCCATTGCAATTCTGTCAGGGCTTTACTTGTTATTATTGTTATTATTATTGTGTTTCTTGCAAGGGTTCATGGTTAGGGGTACGTGTAGTCTGTGTTAATGTTTGTCACTGGCATCTGTATATGTAAGTGGCAAGTATTGGAAGCTGCAATAGTTGCATGGTGGCCCTGCATGCAGCACTTGCTTTTTTTCCACTGCATTACTTTTTTGCATTTATACAAATAAGTGTAGTGGGCTATGTGACATTTTGCCATTCTCCAATGACTTAGCTTGTTGCTATCAACACTGAGCTGTGCTACCACACACCTGTGATATGGTAAGTATATACTTGTATATACGATACTATATACGTATCGTGAATTAAGAGGATTCTGTGTTGAATGTCGGCAGGTGGTTTGCTGTCTTGGTAACTTGTGTGTGCTACGGTACTTGCTGTGGTATACATTTTCTTTTACTCTGTTGATTTACTGTTTTGTTACATAAGCATTAGTTGGTAAGTTTTATTGCTTTATAGTGGTTTTTTGATTACACAATTTTACTAACTGCATTGAGTGGCTCGCATCATTGTGAGATACGTGAATTAAGCCGATCTGTGTCAGAGAATTTCATTTCCAGGATGGCCGAGTCGAAGTTGTACAGTGAAGATAGTTGTGTAGTTTGCTTGAAGAGTACTGAAGACATGGGAAGTGAAGCATCTGTAACATTAACGCAGAAAGGGCTTACCACATTGCGCCAGTTCAGTTTGGATCGCGGCGATGCAAGGCTGTATGAATATCTGGCAACAAGTCCTGGTTGTGTGAAAGTTCATATCACTTGCCGGAGAGACTACACCAATCAGAAGCGTATATCATCTGTCTCTGGCAGTGCATCAGAGTTGAAAGAGGTGCCTGCTAAGAAGTTGAGGTCTTCATGTGAGTCGTTCAACTGGAAAACAGATTGCTTCTACTGTGGAATACCAGCCGTTGTCGACAGTCGCCATCCAGACAGAGTCAGTCATTCAATTGCCTCCACATTACCACTCAGAACTCGTGTTTTACAGATGTGTGATGAGCGAAAGGACCATTGGGCAGATCAGGTGCAAAGCAGAATTGAGAGTTGCATTGATCTAGTTGCAGTCGAGGCTATTTATCACAGACAGTGCTTCAGTAACTTTAGTACCGGCAGGCAGCAGCCCGTGTTTTCCAGTGAATTACCATCGTCGTTAGCAGCAGGGCGTCCAGAAGATGAGAAGAAAAAAGAGACATTTCATCAGTTGTGTGACTGGCTGGAGAACAGGACTGACAGCTATCTTCTCAGCATAGAGGAGCTTCATTCACAAATGCTCCAATCTGGAAGAAATGAAGATGAGGTATACAGTGTTAAGAACTTGAAACGGCAGTTAATGAAGCACTATGGTGAGCATTTGACATTTGCAGAAGTGTGCGGACGTAAAGATGTAGTTTGCTTGCAGAATATGGCTTCATATATCTTGAACGACAAGTGGCATAAGGACCGATCAGATGATGTTGCTTCTGAAAGCAGGCGGATTGTGGAGGCAGCAGCAAAGCTGATTAGGGCTGAGATTCGAGAGCATCATTATACCACTGACGTTTATCCTTCTTTTGATGACATCACACCTTCCACAACAGATGAGTTCATTCTACCACTCCTTCAGCTTCATATGCAGACACTTGTTGGTAACAAAGTGAAGGAAGCAGCTATTTCACAGGCTATCGTTCAAGCGGCAAGACCAAGGTCAGTCATTACTCCCATCTTATTTGGTGTTGGTGTGGAGGTGGACCATATTTGCGGATCAAAGTACATTGTGGATGAATTGGCAAGGCTGGGTTTTTCGGTATCGTCCTATGAAGTGAACAGGTACAAGCAGTCAGTTATGCAGTCGCAGCCATGTGAGCTTACTGAAGATGAGTGTTTTCCAGCAAGATTTACTCAGTGGGTCGCAGACAATGTTGACCACAACATTGCTACTTTGGATGGACAAGGAACGTTTCACGGCATGGGCATCATCGCTGTAAAGGCAAAGACGGGTAATTCTGTGCCAGATGTGGCTCATCACAAAATACAGAGAGTGGCACGGATGAGAGCAAAGGAGTCTGTGAACGCACTGGGTGTAACAATTCAGCACTTCAAACCACCTCAGCAGAAAGCTCTGTCCACAGTCATTCTCAAACAATTTCGGCAGTTACAGAGACCATACACGTTGCCAGTGGATGCCAACCTGGACTTGCTGTGGCAATCAGGCTGGATGTTTCGCTCTCCGTGCCAAGATCGTCCTAACTGGTCTGGATTCATGAGGCACGTTTGTGTCGGCGATCATCCGCCTGCGTCTGAAGTACGTTTACTGCCAATCTTGGATCTGAATCCGTCCGACAACAGCTGCGTCTACACAACTTTGGTGTTCATCGAACAGCAGGCAAAACAGCTCAACATTGTCACTCCTTGCGTAACTTTTGATCAGCCGTTATGGTTGAAAGCAGTTGAAATCGCTACAGCAACATCAATGAACATATTCTGCAGACTTGGTGGTTTCCATGCACTTATGAGTTTTCTTGGCAGCANTGGATCACTGATGGCTGGATCGGGACTCTCTGACGTCTTGGAAATCACCTANGGACCCAACACAGTTTGCCATATGTTGACAGGAAAAGCAGTAGCACGTGCACTGCGTGGATTTTTCTTGGTNGATGCAGCACTTGGAGTCCTTCTGATGCAACTGTTGTCATCTTCTGATGTAACTGATATACCAGGACTGTCTCCCCAGGACATACAAGAGATACAGGAGTTGTATGAAAGCCTGCTGGAGGATGTCAGCAGTGATACACCTGACACGGCATCAGGAGCACCTGCATTGCAGAATCTGGAGCAACTTCTGCACATGCTGAAGTCTCATCTCTCGGANAAATCAAGAACTGCAAAACTGTGGCTGCAGTACATGTATGAGATTGAAACGGTGAAGTTGTTCCTGAGAGCCGAACGAACCAGCAACTGGAATTTGCACATTACTGCCATGACTCGCATGCTTAACCTGTTTGCAGCTACCGGCCACAGGAAGTACGCAAAGTGTGCAAGACTTTATGTTCAAATGATGATTGACTTGCCAGACACTTTTCCTTGGCTCTACACTCAGTTTATGGATCATGGTTTTCATTCTGTGAGGAGAACGGACAGGTGCTGGGCTGGTCTGTCAACTGATTTGGCCATCGAGCAGATCCTAATGCGTTCACTGAAAAGCCGTGGAGGTTTGACACATGGCCGTGGATTCACAGAGACTGTCAGACTCTCTTGGATTTACACCATGCACCAGTGTGCCATGGTTCACCTGGCAATGACTCAACTTACCGGGCTGCAACACAGTACCAGTGATCAGCACGTCGAGATGGGGAAATCAAGAATGCATCGCGACTCAGCAGATTTTATGAAGACTCTGCAGTGGCTGGAAAGCCATAATCCATTCACAAGGTGCGACTCTGCTCTGACTTCTTTGTCCACTGGACTGACAGCGAGAGATGATGATGGTATCAACTGTGACTCAGCTGAAGAAGTGGGTGATGCAGTACAGAAGCAGATGGATGGATTTGCGTTTTCCGAGGCCACTGTCAAGAAACGTCACACAATCAAGACCATGCTACAGCTGCAGAAAGGTATCACAGTTGGAGGTAAAACTGTCTACATCAACTGCAGTAATCTGTTCAACCGACTGATCATACTGGCAGAAAGGAGTGAGGACATGCTGCCTTTTTTCCAGTACGAGCTGACTTCAGCACCTACTGCATTGTTCAAGGATGGATTGATGCGGAAGCCGGACAAAGCGGCTCTTGGAAGACTGCTGTCCAAAGATGCTTTGGTGACAGAGGTCTCCAATTATCACAATGGCAAACATGTTCTTGATGGTGGTGCATTGCTGCATCGTGTTCGTTGGCCAAAAGCTGGAACTTACGCTGATGTTGCTTCTGTTTACCTGAACTACATCACAAAGTACTATGCCAAAGACACTGTCATTGTCTTCGATGGTTACAACGCTGTGCCTTCAACAAAAGACCAAGAACACCAACGGCGCTTCACAACAACAGCAGCTACAGTTGTGATTGCCAGTGATGCCTCAGTTCATCGAAGTCAAACTGCATTCCTTGCAAACAGTGCTAACAAGAGTGACTTTATCAACTTCTTGACCAGACACCTACAAATGAATGGCTACACAGTGCACCAAGCAGCTGGTGATGCAGACACGTTGGTGGTGTCCACTGCATTGGAGATGGCAGCAAAGATGCAGCCTGTCGTCGTTGTAGCCAGTGACACAGACATACTTGTTCTCCTCACATATCACTGGAAAGTGGCTATGGCTGAAGTTCTTGTAAAGCGAGAGTCAACAACAAGCAGTGCTTCTACTCTGGTGAGCATTTCGCTGGTCCAGAAAGCAATTGGCAAAGTAGCGCTTCAACGCCTTCTAGCCGTCCATGCCATCAGTGGATGTGACACAACGTCAGCGCTCTATGGTCATGGAAAGAGTACTGCATTCAAGAAGCTATCAGCAGCTGACCTTCAAGAGCATTTTTCAGTCATCACACACAATGAGGCGAGCCAGGAGCAAGTGGGCACTTCAGGGTGTCATTTACTGGTAGCACTGTATGGTAGTCAGGAAGGTTCTGACAGTTTGGATAAACTGAGGTATTCGACGTATATGAAGCTCGCTGCTACCAGTAAGAAAAGCATCATGCCCGAGCAGTTGCCTCCAACAGATCGAGCAGCATATTTTCATTGCCTTCGTGCTCATCTTCAAGTTATGGAGTGGCAGCAACTGAAGATTCACACACAGCCTTGTGAGTGGGGCTGGGAGGTGGTCAATGAGAAGCTGGTGCCCATTGCAACAGACAAGGATCCTGCACCACAGACTTTGCTGAATGTCATCCGGTGCAGTTGCAAAGTTGAGTCAAGGAATTGTTGTGGCACATGACTTTGTTCTTGCAAGAAAAATGGTCTCAGCTGTGTTGCTGCATGTGCAAATTGTCATGGTGAAGAGTGCAACAATGTTGACAGCATGAAAGAAATGCAGGAAGCTGCAGCTAACGACTGTAACAAGCTGCTGTATGTGGAGGATGATGACATCATGTGGCAGTATGAAGAGGTCATTGCAGGCAGTGAACTAACTGACGTGGTTCTAGAAGATGACGACATTTTGTGGCAGGATGAAGAACAGCTTTTGTCATAGATTTATCTAGCTTATATGCTGGATTGTCAGTATTGCCGGATGTGGAACTACCGAATGTGTATCTGTGTAGCTGGGACTCACTGGCAGGCACATGAATTCTCTTTACTTGCCGGATATGGATCTTTATTTCTGTGCATTTGTTGCTGTTGGTTGTGAATGTGCAGTGTCTGTTGCAAATGACTTTACTTACTTGGCATTTACGCCACGGGTGAACGTGCCCTGCCATAACTCCAGCCAGACAGGCTGGTATTCGATTTACTTAACCAGGAGGGATGGAAGGCTGAGTTGACCTTGGTGTTGGTTATACCAAGATGGTTTACCTGTTTGCAGTCACCCATCCAAGTAGTAACCACTTGATAGGAGCCGAACCCATGACCATTTGATCGTGAGTCAGACACCATACCAAGCCACCTTCACGCCGTGACTCTATGTACTTAGTGGAAGGTGTTGTACATAAACAGGCAATTGACATATGGACTGATTTGTTGTATTTCTCCGCTACGCTTGGCCGGAAATGCGTATCGGCTGCCGGCCAGCATAGCTATTGTGTAGTTCACGGACTGTTTTACTTGGATGCAGTTTGATTTGTTTTTTGGAAGTTTTATGTGGAAGTGTCCAAGAATTAGTGCCGAGGGCTGTTTTGTTGTATTTTTCCGCTGCACTTGGTCGGAAATGCGTATCGGCTGCCAGCCAGTGTAGCTATTGTGTAGTCTACGGACTGTTTTCACGTGGATGTACATTAAATTCAATAAATGTGTCTGTCACTATTATAAGTGAAGATATATCCATTTTTCCATTGTTCCGTAATAGCTGCCGTTTTTGGCACATGGCGACCAGTTGCCCCTTTCGAACTTAGGCAGACAGGTGGATTCATGATCTACTAGGTTTGCCTTTTTCAAAAATCACCATCATCAATCCCTCCTCCATGGGTAGAGAGGGGGGTCTACTCCAAGCCCATGGACTATCTGTAACTGCCTTTGGATCTCTGGAATTGCTGAATATGAATCTCTGTTCACATAGCTGATTGCCAGCTACTGTTGTAATGCATTTGTAGTTGCTTGTTTGTAGTTTTGCTGCGTGTGTATTTTTGTGAACACTACTCACTGTTCTTTGTTCATTATACTAGTTGTTGCAGTACGGCAACGCTCTGACAGGAGTTTGCCAAGAAGAGAGAGAGAGAGAGATGTTTGTGACTAACAAACTGAGACCCAACTTTGTGCTTCCTAGAAATAAGGAAATTACACTGAGTGAGGCAAAATCAACTTTGTTG
>Ga0049118_10000412_pt1 | contig 7999 bp, 9 predicted proteins | sample WorMetHERISLAND2_2_FD_55048 | JGI IMG/M metagenome (GOLD analysis project Ga0049118, IMG submission 55048) | Marine gutless worms symbiont microbial communities from Max Planck institute for Marine Microbiology, Germany - Olavius geniculatus... | ecosystem: Host-associated > Annelida > Digestive... | reverse complement strand
ATTATGTTGCCATCTCCTCTAACCTATTGAAAATGCCCCTGTATTGTTCACGCAACCTGGAAGCGCCATATTGTAATATGATATCAGGCAGATAAAGCTAAATTGTCTGTTTTGTCTAAGCGTATTAACAACATAATTATCAAGGCCTCATTATAGGTTTTCTCTTCCGGCAAACAGCTTCACTACGGCCTTAAAGGCTGTCGAGCCACTTCATAATATCATCTTTATTTTTGTTATCGATCAGTTCATCTATTTTAGCATTGCGCAGCAATATCGATTTGGTATGCTCAGTGAATTTTTGCTGGATATTTTTTCTACGTGGCAAATCCAGCTGAAGATACACTGCTGTGGATTGGATGTCCTCATGTCCCAATTGGTTTTTAATATCTGATAACGAATGACCTTTGGCGAGCATATTCATTGCACATGCGTGACGAAAGGAGTGCACTGGATTGAGTACTGCGAGTTTTTTTGCAGGTAAGGCCAAACGCAGGTATTTTCGGCACAGACGGTAGATGCCATGTCGGGTCAATTGTTTGCCGTGCTGATTGATAAACAGTCGTTTTTGGTACGCCGGCTTTGGCGAACGACGGTAGATAGCAATATAGGTTTTAATCAACTTTACGGTTGTAGAGGACAACTGGATTTGCCGGAAGCGATTGCCTTTTCCTAGAATGGCCAAAGATTTTTGCTGAGCATTGAAGTAGTCACAGTTGAGTTGTGCGGTTTCACTGGCGCGGGCTCCGGAGTCAGACAGCAGCTGTAAGATCGTGTAGTCGCGAAAGCCTTGAGATTTATTCAGGTCAACCGCATTTAGGACTTGATCGAACTCTTCGGGGTACAAAAAGCCAATTAACGGCCGTTGGGTGCGCTTTTGAGGGATGGCCATAATTTTTTTGGCCAACGTTGTTTTTTGCGGATACATAAAGCGGATCATTTTGAACAACGATTTGATGGCAGCCAAGCGATGGTTGCGGGTTTTAGGCGTATTTTTACGTTCTGACTCAAGATAATCCAAAAAAGCGAGGATCAGTTCCGGACTCAGGTGATCGAGGGTCAGCGATTCGATTTTGATGCTGTGGTAGTTGGCTGCAAAAGGCAAAAACTGCTTAAAGGTATCGCGATAGGCACTGATCGTATTGGGGCTGACGCCTTTGATCTGGGGCAGATATTTTTCAAAAAACTGGTGGATAGCGGTAGAAAGTCTCATATGACATCCAACTGGGATTTGGTAAAGTTGATTAATCCGGGGATATCTTTGGCATCTTTGACCTTAAGGTATGCGGCGGTGTACTGATATTTTCGATGGCCCATGTAAGTAGCCAAGACCGGCAGAGCCTGCTGCGGGCAATTTCCCCTGGCTTTGATCTGATTTAGGGTGTTGATGGCAAAGGCATGTCTTAAGCTGTGTGGCTGCGGCTTTCCGAAGGTGATGTTGGCGATGACTTGTTTTGGCCGGCTGAGTTCAATGTCTTTGACCACCCGGTGGAAGTTGTTGCGGACATGCTGGTCTTTAATTGGCCCCAGTTTTTTACCGGCCAACAGATACGGATTTTGATCTTCGGGGCACAAAGCCCGACGCGTGGCCAGGTAATTTTCGATTTGAGTCACAACGGCTTTGGGCACAGGGATCAGGCGGTTTTTTCTAAATTTGGTTTTTTGGATATAAACGCTGCCCTCGTCAGCTTGGTAGTGATTTTTGCGCAGCCGCAAAGGTTCATTGATACGCATGCCGCATCGGGCCAGCATCACGGTGGCCAGATAGATTCCCATGTCAAACAGCAAATGTTTTTCAGACTTTCTGATCGTTTTACACACAGCCTCAAGCAGCAGATCGGTTTGGGCAGGCGAGAAGACAAAAGGGACAAAGTAGCGTTCAGGCAACGGCGGGATATCGGTGAGCGGATTATGCCCACAGATATCCTGGCGCACTAGAAAATCAAAGAAGCTGCGGATTCCCGACAGGATCGTATTGACCGTATTGGGGTGGTCACTGATTGTGGCCCTTAGCTGTAAAAAAAATGCCGGTTGAAGCTGATCCCAGGTGGCATTTTGTTGTTTCAGGTAGCGATCAAAAGCCAACAGTGAAGGTTTGATGCCTTTTTTGGCATAGCCCAATGCCAGGCGGTAGGCCACATATTGTTGCAGGTGCGTGGCCATAAAGCTTTCAAAATGTTTCATCAAAAAGCACCTTTCGCATCAGTTTGATATGCACATGCAAGTAAAGCTTGGTGGATTCGATTTTATCGTGTCCGAGCATTTCTTTTATTTCAAAGATTGAGCTGCCGGCCTCAAGCAGGTTCTGGGCGTAAGTGTGGCGTAACCAATAGGCGGTTGAACACAGTCCGGCCTTTCTCATTGCTTTGGTGATATGATATCCCACCCCATTGGCACTCATGGGACGGAAGGGCGGGTGCAAGGTTAAAAAAGTACTGCGATGCTCGCTTTGAGGCCTGGCGCCGATAACGTATGCGGCAATGGCTTTGACGGTATGTTCGGGCATGGGCAGCTCAACGGGGTTAGTGCCTTTTCGTTCAGTAACCGTCAACAGCTGTGTGCTAAAGCTAATGTCGTCGAGACGGATTTGGCTGATTTCCTTGGGGCGCAGCCCCAGTGTGTAGGCCAGCTGCACCATGGCATAGGTTCGAACGTCAGATGCAGTGTCAATGGTTAAGCCGGCAAACAGCTGTCGGATTTGCTGCGGCCGCAAAAAATTCGGTGGTTTGGCTTGAGCATATTCACGTCGGCTGACCACAAACGGGGCGAGGTCTCTTTTGATGATGCTTTTTTCATGGTACAAGTACTTTAAAAATCTGCGCAGGTGGCCACGGTAGAGTCTACATGAGGCTGGAGCAAAGGGCGCCAAAAATTGTGCTAAAAAAGCATCAACCTGTTCAATTTTTAATGAACTTAAATCGATTTTATATGCCTGCAGATATTGATTAAAAGCCACTAGTACTCTTTTTATGCTCGATATGAGTTGCACGGTTGCCTGCCGATGGGTTTGCTGATAGGCCAGATAATCTTCATAGATTTTTGGCAAAACAACCGGCTTTTTTTGTCTGGCCAAAGGTTTGGGTATTTTGCCATGGGCAAATAAATAACGTGACAGTGCTAAGATGGCCGACACAGCCCGTTGATCGCTGCTTTTTTTGAAGCGTTCAAGGCTCTTTAAAGTAAAAAGTTTCTCCCATCTAATGGCTGTGTTTTTGCTGAAGCAAAGAAATTTGTTTAGCTGCCTTTGATGGCTTTGGCAGGTTTTACGGGTATATCCGACTGATTTCATCCACTTCCGATAATCTTCAATAGCCTGCTTTAGATGTTGATAGACACAGTCATGGCAGTTGGCGTCTATTTTTTTTGATGCTTGATTGTGATTCGTGGGGTCAGTCATGTTTTTTTCCCAAAGATCTGTGCGATGAGTTGATTGATGGTGGCCGGGTCATGGGTTTGCATATCCTGGGTGGTTTTCAGTGCTGCGGGGCACGAAGGTCGAGGTTTTTGTGGCAGTGATAATACCTGGAAAAGGCTACCGTTAAAAGCGATCAGATCTTTTTCAATCAGCAGGTCTCTGGCCAGGATATACTCGTCGACGGTGATTTGCAAAAGTGAACAAATTTTATCGTAAGCATAGTAGGATAGCCCGTTACGGTCGGCAACGATTACCAGAAACAAATAAAGCAGCAACTCATGGTGGCCGAGGCTGTCCCAGAATCCCTGGCGCAAAAAGCGATGTTCGATAAAAGCAAAGCTTCCGGCAATTTTGCGGATGCGCTGGGGTTCAAGTGGCTTTTTTTCAACGCACCAACGCCTTGGTTTTGTTTGCTGGTTTGCCAAGGACGCACGGCTATTGTGGTCATCAACTGAGGGCATTGTTTTAAGATCGTCACGTTGTCTTTTCATGCAAATGGCTCCCTTGTGATCGTTTAGGAGCCAATTTACAGCCTTTTTTCTGGGGGGTCAGTGCCCGTTTGGTGTTGGAAACGACCTTTTTTTATTTTTTTTGCTACAGGGCAGGGACCGAAGCCGATCGGTGGGGGCAACATGTGCAAATAGCAACTGGCCCGTATGCGCAGTTCAGGTAAAACATATTTGACACCCAGAGTCGATCGAAGCGATGAGATGTTGCCAGCACATCCGGCCGGCAAAGAGGGTAAAAGTTGTGTCAATAGGCTCAATGAACAGCGGACCAGAAACAGACGCCGCCGGATCCAGCGCAGAACACCTGCAAGCTGTATATCGATGCGCATGTTTTGTACCGCAACTTCCTGGCTCGGGGAATTTTCTACCTTATCGATGACCTCTTCGATCTCAATTAACGTTCCGGTTAATCGTGAGGCCAAAAAATCAGGTAGAAGACTAAAAGTTTGGTGGGCCTTGCGGCAGTACCATCGAGGGATTTTTATGTTTGGTGGAGATTTGCGTGGATAGGTTCCGTGCCGGGCATAACCGCAGCCACCTTCCGGATGAAGCGGACAGTTGTCAAGCCGGGCGTCTTTCCAGGCTTGCTGGCGCACGTATTGTTGAGCTGATAAAAGGGTGGCAAAGCGCAATTGCATCATATTTATCTTGTCGTTAAAAGCTAAATATGAAAAGGTATTTTTATGGCAAAAGTAGCTCGCAATGCACCCTGTCCTTGCGGCAGCGGTAAAAAATTTAAAAAATGCTGTCTTTTGAGCCAGGATGGTAAAACTTCTCAGCAGCCAATGGGCTTCATCCCGGTGTATACCGATCTTGATCAGCTCTCCAATAGTGTTGTAGATTTGATCGCAGAGAATAAATTAGATGAGGCCGAGGCCGTATCTCGAAGGCTATTAGTGGAATACCCGGATCAGATCGATGGACTCGATCGATTGGCACAGGTCTATGAAGCGCGTGATGAAAAAGATAAAGCAGCTGAGTACTATTGCAAAGCTGCCGAATTTGCCAGATCCATGCCCGGCTTTGATCAGGAAAGTATCGATTGGTATCTATCCGAAGCAGATCGAATCAACAAAGTATAATAACTATAACCAAAGTAAATATATGTCATTTTATTTTTTAATGAAGAAAAGACATAAAAAGAACAACATAACTAAAATAGCTGCATAACTGCTATCTATCTCCGACGTTGACACCATCGGCCGCATTGAGGTATACGAAAAATATATGACATTTAGATATAATATCTGATAGTTGGTGGTCTGGCAATAAAGCTCAATTCAAAATTGGTGACTATCAGGCTATTTTTGGTACCTGTATACATCCTATATATCTATCCTGCATTCATTCTCGTAAAATTAGTTAAGTTGGTTGCAGCTTCTATTGCGATCATCTCTGAAGGCACCATTGAATCTCTTACTGTAGGCACCATTAAATCTCTTGCAAGACAAATACCGGTCGTTCGAGTAGGCATGTTTATACTCGAGGTCACGATAGCAACATTTACATGGATAGCGCTTTATCATTCGTTTATCGAAGTCATTGGCATTTTGTCGAAATACTTTGGAAGTACCCATTAGCGTGCTCTGATTGAATGACTCTCATCGCACCCATTTATCTCGTAAAGCGCAGTGCATGGGCGCCAAATGCACATAACAAAACTAATTCAGCCGACGCAAAAAGCCGCGCGGCTGATTGGTGCCGTTAGCACTTACGATTGATGGTGAGTTTTTTTTAAGGAAAAAAGAAAATGACAACAAAAATGGGATGTGTATTTTTCATGGTGGCACATTTGTTTTCAATGGGTTGGGCATTTGCGCAAAGCAAAGACATTTATAACAAAGATGGTCTGATCTCGTCTAAGAAAAAAGTTCTTATCAATCCTCCCGGAACTGGAATGGTTTACCAAACTTGGGAATATTCACAAGCGGTTCGTGTTGGCGATATTATTTGGGTATCTGGGAAAACCGGGAACAATTATGGAGTACCGGTTGAGGGTATAGAAGCACAGACTCGACTTGCTTTCATGAAAATTGATCGAATTTTGAAAGAAGCCGGAAGTTCACTCAATGATGTTGTCGAAATTGTAACATATCACGTATCAATGGAGGATCTGGAGAAATTCAGAAAAGTTAAATCAGAATTCCTGACTAAGAATTTTCCGGCCTGGACTGCTATAGGTGTAAAAGAACTTGTTTTTCCCGGACTGCTTGTTGAAATAAAGGTCACCGCTGTCGTAGGCTCCGGTGATGGAAATCAATAATTCGATTTTAATGAAGGAGAAATTTGATGGACAAACGATTTCCAGTATTCGTCTTTAGTTTGTTGACATTATCAATGTCTTTCATAACCACCATTAATGCAGAACAGCATCAATCAGACTTTGAGATAGTTGATTTAAATTTATCTTTTGCAGATACCGAATGGGATGGTAAAATAATCCCAAAAGGGCAACAATGCAAAGAGTATGGTGGTAATGGAGCCTCTCCACGAATTAAAGTTAAAAACATCCCTTCCGGAGCAAACAAACTGATATTAGAATTCAGTGATGCTTCTTACTATCCATGTGATAACGGAGGCCATGGTATAATTGGTTATCAGATTCCTGAAGGAACAACTGAAATCGTAGTGCCATCAATTCCCGGGCAGACCTTTAATCTGCCTGATGGTTTTACAATGATCAAAGAGCATTGCGGAGCGAAACTCTGGATGCAAAGAGGTGCATATATTGGACCATGCCCCGGCAGGGGGAATCAATATTATGTAATCGTCAAAGCTGTAGACGAGTCACAAGAAAATTCAAAACCGAAGTTGTTAGGTAGTGGACGGTTAAATCTTGGTACTTATAGACATAATTAGTGCAGCGTTGCTAAGTTCATGATGAATATTCATCCATCGCCTTAATATCAGATATTGCTAACCAGTCGCTTAACCTAACCGGGCGATTTTTGCCGATTTGCGTGAAGTATATCGTAAAACGAAATATACAGCGCCGGTAGGTTAGCCCGGAGGCGATATGAGTCAGATTCACAGCATCAACATTCATTCGGTGAAAGACCTTCTTGATCGAGTGGCCACAGATACGACGAACTGGACCCATGACGGGTTTGCAAGGCCCTGGTTCCGTGGCCATACGGATATCAGATACAAACTTCTGCCTTCAATCCTCCGCAGTGGAAACGACGTACACGAGTTTAATCTGACAAAAAAGTTCCGGCTTATGGCCCCTGGTTTTGGAGTGGCGCTGGAGACCGGGCGTTTGGATCGGTGGCTATTTCTTATGCAGCACCATAGAGCTCCGACTCGTTTACTTGACTGGACAGAAAGTCTACTCGTCGCTGCCTTCTTTGCCACAGAAAAGGCTGCGGTAGATGAATTTGTAAACAGCGACGCGGCAGTTTTTGCACTAGATCCAATCGCTCTTAATGAGGCCGCCGGTCTAGAGCACTTTCCTGTGACTTGGACTCAGAACCCTATCGTCCAAACTATTAAGTTTGCATTCGGAACACAGGACAAATTGGTCGATGGGAAAAAAATCAAATACCTCGAAGTGCCATCAGCTATCTATCCATCGACAATACATGCTCGCCTCGCATCGCAGAAAGGCTGCTTCACTTTGCATGGCGCCGACAAACGGGATTTTGAGTCCATATTCACAGGTTGCCCGTTGATGCAGGAAAAGCGTCTGATAAAGTATGTAATTCCGAAAGAGAATGTATTCAAGATTTTTCAGGAGGTGTGGGATTTAGGAATTACCTACACGACTCTATTCCCAGACCTCGACGGATTAGCGAAGGAACTTAGGCATAGTTTCAGGATAAAGGGCTAACCCATAAGGATTGAGACGACCTGTAAGGTCGTATTCAATCCATTGTTCAAGAAGCCCGGTGTGTGAGATAATCTGAATAAGGGTATTGCTTCGATAAACTGAGAGGTAGCGGCTGCCCGGAGATGATAAACTTGCGGGCAGCCGACGACGAAGGTTGTTATTTTTGAAAATAGGCTTAGATGTAATAGAAAAGTGTATTGCAATTTGAGGCCAAAATCTGAGTCAACGCGCAACTATCCTGTGCGGCTC
>Ga0049118_10000381_pt1 | contig 8542 bp, 4 predicted proteins | sample WorMetHERISLAND2_2_FD_55048 | JGI IMG/M metagenome (GOLD analysis project Ga0049118, IMG submission 55048) | Marine gutless worms symbiont microbial communities from Max Planck institute for Marine Microbiology, Germany - Olavius geniculatus... | ecosystem: Host-associated > Annelida > Digestive... | reverse complement strand
GTGGCCAGATGACTTGTTACGCATAGTAAGTCTAACTGACTATTGAGCGCATATTTGCCAGTGTGATTCAAGGTTCCGGTATTGGTCCAGCATCTTACAATGTCGCCGCCTCAGATCTTGAGGGTCCTATCTACAGTGAAAATCATTCAGTTAAATATGCTGACGACACTTATCTCATCATTCCTGCAAATAAGAGCAACTCAGGTACTGAAGAATTGCAGAACATTAAAAATTTGGCCTCTGCCAACAATCTGCAGCTCAATCAGTCGAAATCAAAAGCGATCGTGTTCAGAGCCAAAAGACGTGGCAGACAAAATTTGAAACTTCCTCTTTTTTGCNGGGATATACAAAGAACTGAAATGACTGTTATCATTGGAGTTCGTGTCAATGACTCACTANCTGTTACTGATCACATCCATGAGACAATCTCAGCATGTAGNCGTCTTCTTTACGCTCTTGGAATACTCNGGAACAATGGACTTGTGTGGCAAAATTTGTACATGCAAATTCCAAGCTACAGCAGACTTTATCAAAGGATGGTAAGTACAATATGGTTGCAGAAAACTGTAACCTACCTTTCCAGTGCCGGTCGAGTTCGGCCAAGGCAGAACCACNTGCTCACACTTGTAATCAGAGCNTCTNGTTCCTCAAGATTTTTCACTGCAGGTGGAATGCCACACAGCTCCAAAGTGGTGGATATCTGATCCAACAACTCATTGATGTCACTCAAAGCGACACTGGCTGACACCTGGGCAATGACAAAGCAGCAACTGTTTATCACATTGTTGCAATATGTGTACGAAAATGTAATACTACAACACAGTGACCCTGTAACATCTTACGCGTTATGCCAAAAAAATTCCCCGTATCGTGCACGTAGTTTAGGACTCATTTGTGACATACCTATCCTGAAATCCTCACATCTGCATTCTGCAGCATGTTAATACCAAAACTGCTGTATTTACCGATTCCAAGACTGTCTTTATTGCAGACTGTGGCATTTCCGTCAAGGAGACCTTGACATTTTCCGGACCACTCACGATCGCCTGGAACAGTGATTTGGACAAACAACCTGGCGCTGGCCCACCATGCACCAAGGACCCAGCTGTCACTCTCCCCCGCAACAAAGTAGTCATCCGACGTCATTGCTGGCAAAAAACAACACCAGCCAGTAATACAGTATGCTGCAGTACACTACATTGTGCTGCATTCAACGAGAGTAATTTGTTGCACTGTGCTTCAGACCAACTGATAAAAACACACTGCAATGCACGTATCAGAGACCACAACATCGACTGTACATGAACCACTGGAATCTTCTTCCCATTTAACCCTAACCCAACCTGTTGCAGTCACAGGTGGGACATATACAGAAGGAAACCTTTATGTAATTCCAAAATGCACTGGTATATGTTACGCCTATTCCTATGAGTTTCTAGTTTGCAGTTGTTCTTTTCAAGTAGTCTGCAACATTTTGCACCTGCCACGATACATTATTACGGTCCAGCCATGTAATGGGGGACCATTATGCAACGCTTTGTTCGTCTGTCTGTAGGTCTGTCTGTGTGTCCCGTGCCAGATCTCGAAAACGGTGCAAGATAGGGCATAGTTACTATGGAACACTATATAGAAGTCGGGGTCGCTTAGTTGGATTTTGCATTCGGACCCTCCCCCAGATGCCCCCCTGGGGCAGGGGAGCCCCCCAAAGTTAAAACTTATAACGACGAATATCTCGAAAACGAAGCGATATAGGGCTAAATTTACTATTGAATGTTATTAGGAAACCCTACCCAAGGAATCCAACGGTACCACTTTTGACCCCCCTGCGTGACCCCTAATGGGGGTACTGGGGGAGCCCCCAAAATTTCAGATTTCTAAAGGCTAATATTTCGAAAACGGAGCGAAATAGGTCTTAAGTTACCATTAAAATGCTATTAGGAAACCGTACCTAAGGAATCCAATGATACCACTTTTGACCCCTTGGATGAACCCCTAATTGGTGTACCGGGGAGCCCCAAAATTTCAGACCTATAAACGAATATAATTTGAAAACGGACTGAGATAGTTAATATGAAACAGTATATAGACGTCGGGGACGCTTAGTTGTATTTTGCATTCGGACCTCCCTCAGACACCCCTCTGGCCAAGGAATCCAAAGGTACCATTTTGGACCCCCTTGTGTGATCCCTAATAGGGGCACTGAGGAACCTCTAAAATTTAGAACTTATAAAGGTGTATATTTCGAAAATGGAGCAATTGATTGATGGAGTATTTTCTTAATGGCACAATCTACACATATACGTCATTGCGTGCTATTAAATGGTTTTAATCAATGACATACTATGATATAAAACGCAGCGAGATAGAGTTACAGTTAATATTGAATGCTGTTAAGAAACCATACCTAAGGGATCTATAAGTGCCGCATGTGACCCCCTAATGGGGTTACTGAAAATCCCCTAAAGTTCATTTAATACAGCATACACATGGCTGGACCGTTTAAAACGTTGAGGCGTTTTATCTTGTTACTACCAGTGTGTAGAATATAGCAAAATGTCACGACAAGCTGGCTTTCACATGCCTGCTGTAGTAACATACACATCTTCAATCTGTGGCTACGTAATGATTGGTGTAAACAAACCAGCATTGACGAGATTCAAATGTCTGCTGCTGGAGCTACCAATGAACATCCGGCTGTCCTTGTATATGAAAGTAGTCAATAGCTGCAACAGCTCTCGGCACGGACCACCTTCATCTACTGCCCCTTCAGCCATCCCGACGTCATCTGTGAACTTCACAGAAATACGGCTTGTGGGGCAATACGACGGTCTCATCAAAGCGCGTCTGACACCATCCCAAATGTTGCGACGAGTTATGTTGAATCTCGATGGGGTGTTGCTATCATTGATAACATTGGCAAGTTCTTGTACAATGTCTCTGAACTCGCGGCTGGATGCGTCCCAAAGTCTGATGGCACACAAATGTAAACAATTAAGCTTTTTATGATGCTCCTCTAAATCCAGTAATCGGATGGGGAGGGGGATTACAATGCGAGCACAATGGGGTGTGCCTATGGGGTATGTCACTACTAGGCCATGTTATTGTATAGCCTGTCATGTACACCATGCTATTAAAAATGACAGTACTTGACAGCAAAATCAGCCCAGTTCGGGACTGACGGTTGACTCCTCTTGATAGCATGGCACAGCATAATGAGAACTATGGGCAACAATACACGGAACAGTGCGACAGTGCATAATTAAAGCCTTTGATATCACATAACCTGGATTGCTTTGAAGTAAGGCTTTCTTCCAAAGCAGCCTGAAGTTCCGTCTTGGACTCATCCGCATCCACATTCCACAAATCCGCGTACGTACTGTATACGGAATTCTGCGAACTTGTGGCTGCGTAATTCATAACCTGCACAAAATGAAAACAACAAGGAGTAAGTGATTGAGTAAAAAGTAGTTGCTTAAAAGCATGTCAGCACACTTCAGGCCATTCAGTGCCATTGAAATGTGAGAAACTGCTGCAGAAACTGACATATTATGTTACTTACATGTAAGCCGGCCGTGGTAGCTCGGTTGTCACAGGCGTGGAGTTGTTCACAAGTTGTCGGTCAGTGATCAACTCCAGCCGCAGTCATAGTGCTGCTGACTACCGCGGTAAAACAGTCTTGGGTACGGACTGTGTGCACCTTGCCGGCAGGGTTTGCATGGTGTCCTGGGTAAACTGTGACCATGCTCTCGGCAGTAGCTTACTACACCCACTGTTCGGGACAATAACATGACACACTCCGCTCGATTCAGGGCTCTGGCTGACAAAAAATTCCATGAGGTCGAACAAAATTATACTAGATTTCCAGTATTTCGAGGAGCTGTAGACACCCAGCCAAAATAAGTGACTTGTGTACTCACCGGATCACCAGAAAATGACGACTGTTGTTCATCACTCTCGTCACTGACAACCTGTGGTGTACTGTGGCATGGTCGTGGTATTACAAGACGTTTCCTGACTCGAAACTGTACCTAAAACAGTGCAATGTGCATGCTGTACAAGTACAATTAATAGCTTGTTGTGACTATTATGGTATCAACTTCTATTGTGTTTGCCTCTTAATTATGCTTGCTCTGTTATGTTTGTANGTTTGCCTACTGTCAGTTCTTGATAGTTTCATTGTACTGNCATGCATGATGCATATACCTTTGATATGTACAGTTTTTTAAACAAATAAATACAAGAACAGCAGCAGTATAATAACTNCTGACCGGCGAACTGTCTTGCACTCAACTGACAGTTGGCAGGTGATTTTTTTCTGCGAGGGCCAACTGTCCGCTGTAGGNTAATGGACAAGGCCAACACTGCCGTTCATTATTCCACGGTTTATTAATCTGTTGTAGTAAGCTGAAAACCACATGTGACTGCGGTGGAGCAGTGTGATCCCTCTGTGACTCTGTGCGCCTCTAGTGTTGCATAATTCAATTACGATGCTACAACAATTTTCCTCCAGTTAAGAAAAATTGGATTATCTACCCTAGTATAGGCAGTAGACAGATGCGGAATTGGGCTGTCAAATAGGGTGCATCAAACGCCCCAAGTATCTAATAAGAGTCTGTCACGGCGGTCTAAAAATAGTTTACTACAGGCGCGAGTGTTNTCCCNTAATGACGTCATCTTAGGAGCATAGTGATGAAATATAAAAGGAATTCCGTAGCCNCCGTAATGATAAACCATAATTAACTACTTGGGATTCCAATTACATTCGTATCTATGCTCCTATAAAGTCCATAATATGACGTCATTCTGGGGATACCCTCAAGCCTGTCCGATGGACTAAATAGAGGACTTGTACTGTTCAGAGAGCTGTGAGTCTGTCCCCATGCTACATTTTTTCCTTTTGATATATGTAACTACTGTGCAAAAAATTGGTGGAATTGCTTGAGGTTGAAGGAGTCCTCCATGGACATCAAGTTGGATATAAAAGCTGGATTTGCGTGTTGAGCTAAATTCTTCAAACAAAAGTCCCATTATCGATCATGTGTTTAAGGTTTACTCAGAAATTTAATTTATGAGGAATTTAAGTTATTTTGCATGAAAATGCCATGTTTCTTTAAAAATATTTTTCTTCCTCCAATGTCGAGTGGTCACCAACCGATAGTGATAAGACTTTTTGTGTAAGGTACTGTTATTCAGTTTAAACTTACTGCTTATAGCATGATGATTCAAGCAATTTCATATTTTTATGCTCTACCACAGGCAGCATTTTGCCGATATATAACTGCATTTCAGTGGGCCTTGGTGGCCGAGTGGTATAAACAGCCGAATGGGGTCGCTAACCCGGCCTCGGTTACTCTGGGTCGATTCCCGGCTGTGCAACTGACTAACCGTGGTAAACAGTCTTAGGTACGGGCTGTGCACACCTTGCCCACAGTACCTAGGTAAACTCAACCTTCCATCCCTCTGGGGTCTGTAAATGGTTACCAGCTTCACCACCTTGGAATCAAGTAAGATCTGAACTGCAGATGACCTCTTACGCTTGACGGTTAGCGGGTTTCCCCTTGAATGTATGCTCACTGCCAGCGGAGGAGGGGTGTCTGGGTAGAATCTGCTTGGCAGGGTTCGCATGGTGTCCTGGATAAACTGTGACCATGTACTCGGCAGTAGCTTATACTACACCTACTGTTCAGGTCGCCATTGACGGCACTTTATAAGTAGTCATTCACGTAGTCACTTTCACACTAGCACCTTACCTTACCTATCTGATGAATCCAAAAATGAAAAGTTATTTCTGTTCGGGATATGATGCAAACAGACTGAAGATTAAGTATAAACTATGTTTCTATCACTATGTTGTTTTTAAATGAAACAATACATTACATTGCATTAATATTTGCTTTTTGGGGAACATCACAGCATATCAAAAATGGGTGCACGAAACTTTTGCGCTAAGATGATGCAAACCCTGAAGCAGAGTTCAAGGTACCATTTCAAATCATAAAGAGCATGAAGTGCTGAGTTTTTTGATGGATATACAAAGATAGATGAAACATCTGCTCGCCATTTTAATACAGAAATAAAACAACAGACTATACTGTTATAATACTGCATTATCCCGAATGGTTTTGCGTTGCTTGCCAAAACCATCCAAACCAGTAAGAGTTTGCTGTCTCTATTTTGGGACAGCGAATCAGTTTTGTTAATTGACTACCCACAGGAAGACATAGGTTTATGCTACAATGGCTTAATCTGCAAATTACACTGAACAGTCAAGAATGAGCCCGTGGAAAGTTACGGCAAGGCTTTCTGTTTCACAATGACAATTAAGTTAAGCAGCGATTTCCTAAAATCCAGCAGGCATGAAGAACAGTATCAAAACACTTTGCAGGTTGTTGCGAAGAACAGCACAGAGCAGCCGTCTTTGTTTACAATCCATAAGAAAAAATGATTAATGAGTAATTTATGGCAATGAACACTTATCATTTTACATTTAATCTGTAATTACTAAGCTTCTAAAAATCTGCATTTCACTGCTGCTGATGTGTGATTGTTTTTAAGTGGCTTTCCTGAAACCGTAGATGGCAGGGGATTTTAGGTAAACGTGAAAATTTTGACCTCACGGAGGACCCCTAAAACCGCCTCTTTTCGGAAGAAAAAAATCCTGTGCTAACTGCCACACAAGTGGAACAAATTTAACTTGGGGACAGATCATTAAATACAGTTTTCATTTTTGGTGGGGCATTTGATGCACCCTACTGTCAAAGTTTACTGCAAAAAACATCATATACTAACAGTTGGAGTATCTGCGTCAGTAAATGTTGTACTGTCACGAAAGCACTCATCAACACTGTTAACCTGCACAGAAAAGTATCACAATAATGTCACTGAATGTTTACTTTTCAGCTGCAAAGCAGTCCAGTTTGAGTTTCACACCGTGGCCCACTGTTATTGACATGGCCAAATAAGAATGGAAATGGTTGGAATGCTGTGAGGAACAATAATGCTGCCTTTCAATAAAGTGAATGAAATGAAGTAAGTAGGCCTATTACAAACCACAAGCAACTGAAAGCAAAAAAACTCAATGACACAAATATGAGTAAGTTTCAAAAACTTAGCGACTGATACTATAGCTATACCCAGGGGTAGCAGTCCTATTTAACTTGTCATTTGTCTGTCAGCAAAGCATACGTTTACATGCAGTCATCACAAAAAACTACCTTACGCCTAAGGCGAATTTGTCCACAGACAATCTGGACCCGGGATCATGCTGGAGACTTCCGTGTTACAGGTGCTATGATCACAAGACCAACAACAGTAACACTCCTGGCTATGGCTAATGATTACTGTTAGAACTGTGTTGCAGAATGACGTTTATCTGCTAAGGAGATAAGCTAAGAAAGTTGACTAACAAAATTGACGTTACCCACTCACAGTTCTGTGCATCTGCATCAACAAGAAGCAGCAATGAGTTGCAAGTAACTGAAGCATGCGTAATGTGGCAATGTTATGACTTACAGTTGAGTTCTGGGATTTGATGTTTTCGTCACAGCAATCTGTGGCCATTGATTCGTCACTGCTTGCATCGCGTATTTTATACTTCGTCGACAGATAAAATCGGATAAGTTTCAGCTTTGTCTTTACGTACAGTTCATGAACAGTTCCAGCAGTCATTGGGCGCTTTTTGAAGTCAAGCAGCTGACAATCGAATTCATCAATCACACCTTTGGCACACCGACCATCAGGAAAAAATAAATCTTTAGCCAGTGACAAAACGTCTGTACATGTACTGTCACTGGGAACACGCAGGTGTCTTGTTCCACCGCCATTAGCTGTCTTGACCTGACGATATTTGCCATTACTGAAGTGCAACCATCCCAAATCAATTGCTCTTTCAGAAGATATGGCTTTAGCACATGTACGACCAGCTGTACTGGTACCTACACATGATGCTGCTCTCATTGCCTTGCGCTTTTCTATTTTCTCCCTCAATCTGCTCAAAATAGGCGACTGGGGCCTACACTCTATGCCATTTCCACCACGACTATTTAACCATGCTATAGTAGCCACTCGATCTCCGTAGGCAGGTAGGTAGGATCGTAATTGTTCATCAGTCATGACAAGCACAACACTGCCATCAATCTGCAATGCACAAGATGGATGCACTGGTACAGGAAGATACTCCTACCCTCAGAGGCATTTTAACAGCTCNAAACCACAGTCATTTATTTCAAATACGGATGTAATTTGATTGCCATTACTTTGATTACTGGATTCCACCCGGTTATCGGTTATGTAACCCATGATCAACTTAATTCCTTCATAAACGATGCTTGAACTTGCATTCACGTGCAGTTATGGATGGATGGTCACCGTGGTTGGTGAACAAAACACGGTAACATAGGTGACTAAATGATTATTAGCATCATTAGCATTAGCATCATTTTTATAGTATTCGAGAGTACTAAATTGGAGGCCATATATGGTTCACAGACAATTAGAAGTCCTATGGTTACTGATGACTATGTATTACAAGCAAACAGTTTCA
>Ga0049118_10000380_pt1 | contig 8553 bp, 6 predicted proteins | sample WorMetHERISLAND2_2_FD_55048 | JGI IMG/M metagenome (GOLD analysis project Ga0049118, IMG submission 55048) | Marine gutless worms symbiont microbial communities from Max Planck institute for Marine Microbiology, Germany - Olavius geniculatus... | ecosystem: Host-associated > Annelida > Digestive... | reverse complement strand
TCGTTTTAAATATGCGTTACAATGGGTTTTTCCTGTACACAATTTTCGATATGATACAAAAACAAGTAGTTCTCATCAATTTCGTGCAACATCCGGGTTAATGGGTTCAAAGGTTCAGGGTTCCGAGGTTCAGGGTTCAAAGGTTCAGGGTTCCGAGGTTCAGGGTTCAAAGGTTCAGGGTTCCGAGGTTCAGGATTCAGGATTTCTGTCCATCGACCGGGTGCCGCCCTGCTAAACGGTCGGTTTGATCGAGGGGAGACAATATGAGAAACATGTTGGTTACCGGCGGTTGCGGTTTCATTGGTAGCGTTTTTATCCGCCACCTGCTGCTGGAGTCCGACTTTGACGGGCGCATCATCAATCTGGACAAGCTGACCTATGCCGGGAATCCGGAAAACCTGGACGATATCGCCGCAAACTTTGCCGGGCGGTATGTATTCATCAAGGCTGACATCTGCGATCCGGACGCCGTCAAACAGGCTTTCGAGACTAATTCCGTCGACACGGTTTGCAATTTTGCGGCCGAATCCCATGTCGACCGCTCGATCGTGGCGCCCGATGCTTTTATCAAAACCAACATAGAGGGCACTTTCAACCTGCTGGAAGTCGCCCGGCAGAATTCGGATCGGCTGGTGCGCTTTCATCACGTCAGCACCGACGAGGTTTACGGTTCTTTAGGCACCGGCGGATTGTTTACCGAACAGACCCCCTACCGGCCCAACAGCCCGTATTCGGCCTCCAAGGCCGCCTCGGATCATCTTGTGCGCGCCTACGGAAAAACATACGGACTGCCTGTCTCCATATCCAACTGCTCCAACAATTACGGCCCGTACCAGTTTCCTGAGAAATTGATCCCTTTGATGGTGTTGAATGCCCTTGCCGGAGAGAGTCTCCCGGTATACGGCGACGGACGCAATGTCAGGGACTGGCTGTACGTGGAAGACCACTGCCGGGCCGTCTGGGAGATCATGAAAAACGGAGGCAGGGGACAAACCTATAACATCGGCGGCCGCTGCGAATTGGCCAACATCGATACGGTGGAAAAGATCTGTGATATGCTGGATCAAATCCGGCCCGCCGAAGGCCGAGGACCCCGCCGGGACCTGATCCGCTTTGTCAAGGACCGGCCCGGCCATGATCTGCGCTATGCCATCGATTGCAGCAAATTGGAAAAAGAGCTGGGCTGGGCGCCCCGGGAATCCTTTGAAAGCGGTCTGAAAAAAACCATTCAGTGGTACCTGGACAACACGGTCTGGATCGAACGGGTAAAAAGCGGGGAATATCTGAGGTGGGTGAAAGAACACTATGGGGAATAACCACTAGCGAATCTGGAATGAGGAACAAAACAAAAATGAAAGCGAATGATGAATATCGAATGTCGAATAATGAATTTCGAAGGAAGGAATTTTATCGATTTTAGTTGTTAAAAAAAATGCAGAGCAGAGTGGATCCGCCTTTTGACATTCTACTATTCTGTGGTTCGCCTTGCGGTGGTGAGGATTGCGGATTGCGAGCTGCTGGATCCGAAGATTCCGATATTCACCGCGTAACCCGTAACCCGCAACCCGCAACCCGCAACTCGTAACGAATACAAGGTTTATAGTGCTGTCACCGTATTCATTCCTTCTGATCAACCTGTAACTGGAGAACAATATGCGCCAAGCCAAAGACTACATCATTTTCCCCCTGGATGTCGCCTCGGATGAGGAGGCCAGGCGATATGTCGGACTGCTGGCCGATCACGTGGGGCTGTTCAAGGTCGGGCTCGAACTGTTTATCCGGTCAGGCCCCCAGATCGTGCGCTTTATCAAGTCCGCGGGTACGGCCGGTGTGTTTCTGGATTTAAAGCTGCACGATATCCCGGCAACCGTATCCAGGGCCATGGAAGGCGTGGCCGACCAGGGTGTCGATTTTGCAACGGTTCACTGCGGCGAGGCACCCCAAATGCTGGAAGCCGCAGTTGCCGGGAGCAGGGACAAGGTTTCCCTGCTCGGAGTAACGGTACTGACCAGCGTGTCGGCGGAGGATATCGCGACCGCCGGCTACCGCTCGGAATTTTACCCGGATATGTCCGGGCTGGTTCTGAAGCGGGCCCGGATGGCCCGGGAAGCGGGTTTTAGCGGGGTGGTGTGTTCCGGTCTCGAGACCGCGGCCATCAAAAAACAGATCGGCACCGATTTCGTTGCGGTCACCCCGGGCATCCGGCCGGCCTGGGCGGCGGGAAGAAGAGACGATCAGCAACGGATTACCACACCGGCCCAGGCAGTCGGCAATGGTTCCGACTACCTGGTTATCGGCCGGCCCATCAGGGATGCCGCCGACCCCCGGGAGGCCGCCGGCCGGGTGGCCGAAGAGATCCAGGGCGTTTTGTGAAGGCCGGGAATTGTCTGATATAGTAATTAGGACACAAATGAACAGGGACTACACGGATAAATTGAATTAAATAAAAAAAGTTCTTCTGCATATGAGTTAGTCTAAACCGATCTCGTAAGCAGGATTCAATTTAAATTAGTTAGCCGCCCGCTCGCTTCGCTCGCTCGACTCACGCAGACATTATCCGGCCGACGTGGCCGGATATTACCCTCGTTGCCCTGCGGGCAAATCAAGAACTATTCGCTTTGTTGCCACTTTATTCATTTACAAGCATCAATCGCGAAGCGATGGGAACTTTAGTCCGGCCAGGTCGGCCTGAATAAATGTCTGCGTTTGTCTGCGGCTAATTAATCAAAGACCTTATCGTAAATCATGCAGTGATAGTGCTTTTACTGCAACTTTTTTGGAGATGATCCATATAGGAAGTCTGTTTTTATCCGTGAAAATCCGTATCCTATTGACCAACATCAGCCATTCTTCAATCTTCAATCTATAGTCAGGCCTGCATCAGCCGGCTGGAGGTGCAGGCGCGGCAGGAGCCCGACCGGAAGCGGGCGGCATCCGAAAGCGATAGAACCCCCACCATATGGCCGGGGTCGGAATCGTGGACAAAGATGCGCTGCACATCCCTGAGCAGCATTTGCTGGATGGCGTCGGCAAGCTGGGCTTCCCCGGCGCATGATTTTACCGGCTTGCTCATCACGGCCCGGGCGCTGACATCCACCGTGACCCCATGTTTGTAGGCCACAATCAAATCCGATTTGGACACTACGCCTACCGCCCGGTTGCGGGCGTCCCTAATCAGAACCGCACCGCAGCGGTGTTCGGTGAGCCCTTCGATAACCGCTGACAGAGCGTCTTCTTCGCGGTAGGCGGTCACCGCAGCCGTCATCACGTCTTTAACCTTTAATCTCAGATAGTCATCGTCGGTACGGCGGCGCCTGGACTTCAGCAGCCCCTTGTCGCAGGCCCGGCAATAGCGGTACAACAGCCCGACGATATCCGGATAGGCGAGGATACCGGTAACGGCATCGGCCTCGGCCCCGAGCACAAAAAGGCGGTGAACGCCGTTTGCGTGCATGATGTCGAGTGAGGACTCGAGATCGTCATCCGGGTAGCAGTGCAGCAGCGGTGCCGCCATAATGTTTTCAACCGGGGTTTGGGTTGAAAATCCCGCGTAAAAGGCTCCCATGATGTCGGTCTTGGAAACGATGCCGGCGGGCTGCTGCGCTTCATCGGTCAGCAGAACCGAATTGATCTTGTATTTGATCATGCGATTGATACAGTAGTCGATAGGGGCGTTCTGAGGCAGTTTGACCACCTGACGCCGCATGGCCTCTTCGACTTTGATGCCGCTCAATACATGTCGGGTCTTAACACGGGGCATGATTGACCTCGCAGTCCGTTCGAATTTTCAACTTCAAGGCTTTTCTGCCTAAACCGGCTCTTTTTGACCTTTATATGTGAAAAAGGTGTAAGAAACTCAAGGTTTCAGGTGTCAGTGTTCAGGTGTCAGCATTTCGGACCTCGGTTACCTGACACCCGAAACCTGACACCTGAAACCTATAAACTGCGCCATGGCCGCCACTCAGGGGCCGCTTCTTCCCGAGCTTGTTCTTAGTCGAAGCCTAAAGTTTCAGTCTATGAATCTGTCCAGCAAATGGTGAAACACGTCGGAGACGTAGACGATGCCGACGACCTCCTCGCCGTCGACGACCGGCAGCCGCCGGATGTGTTTCTTGATCATAATGTCGGCAATTACCATCAGATGGGTGTCAGGTGTAATTGTCACCACCTCGGCGGTCATGATGTCGCCGACCAGGATGGATTTTACCTGCTCCAGACGCTCGTCATACAGCACTGACGGGTCGAGGTCCTCCATTTCCCCCCAGATGTGAATGTGCTTGGGCTGGATGAACAGCAGGATGTCGTACATGGACAGCATCCCCACCAGATGATCGTCGTGGTCGGTTACCATCAGGCCGAACACCTTTTTGTTCTCCGACGCACTGGCCGTCTGAAAACACCTGACGGCCGCAGCGATCGTGTCGTCGGGTGAAAGGGTAGTAAATGTGGTTTGCATGACATCGGCGGCAATCATTTCCAAAAGACTCCTGAATTCCTGATGCGGGACCGGGGTTGTTTCCATTTTATTGAAATGGTGAATCCAGTACCGGGATATTGCGTATAGCTGCGGGAGGCAGATACTTCCTTGCTGATACCGGAGCCTGGCCGGCTTGTCAATATGGTCCACGCTCAAAAGCACAGAAAAACGCTCAATCGGGATTTGATGGTTAATTAATAATCGTTATTGGCTGCAGTGTTGCGTTTTTCAGTTCTGGTTGCATGGATCTGGATCACCATGATTTTGTCCTTGATTCGATTGGTGCCCTGTGATGGGATATAGCTGTACCAAATACAAGAAGAAAATAGGCGTCAAGATGTAAGTAACTAAAATAGTTAAAGTTTTGTAAATAAACCGATTTGGGGGAAAGTAGATCCAAGATAAATTTGGACCATACCTTTGACGTTGGTTTATCAAAGGCTGCCACTTTTCTCTTTAGCGCCCGATGAGAATTCAGCTAACGGACCTGTTTTTTCAAAGGAACCGATCGATCCCAGGACTGACAAACATCAAAATGATACCAGATAGCATAAATGTGGATAGTAAGAAAACATCTGTTTTAGCATTCTTCATGTTTATGTTTTCAATAGTCTTTTTGGTAGTAATGTTTAGTGCTCTAGTAATATCAATATTGTCGTCGAGCTCTTTACAGAACCTTGAGTGTGATAAAATCTCTCAAATAATTATATCTCCTGCATTCGAGAAATATGACTTGCTGTCTGAAAAAGTTTTAATACAAAATCGAGCTGAAATATTAAATTACTGTGATTCAATAAAAGCATCTTACATAAGTAAATCGAATCATCCGAATTTGTTGTGGAAATGCAAAGTAGTGATTGTTCATAAAAATAAAGAACTTTTAATTAATGCCTCCAATACGGATAAGGGATTTTTTATGTCTTACAAGATTTGGAAATTTTACTCTATGAAGACTATAAAATCGGATACATTGGCGGATTTAATATTAGCTTCTGTTGGTAAATCTGTAAAAAACAAATGAGATGAAAATGCGATATTTACTATTGGGAATTATTTCAGGGCTTTCTGGTTTTGTTGTGTTCGTATTTTATGGTGCGTCTCTAAATCTTGTAACAATAATCGGCATTGTCGTTTTCGTATGGCTTTTAGATAATTTCTTTGGTTTAGTGATTAAAAAGGCTGAAAACAGAGGAAAGGAAAAATAGTGACGCGTATTTTGCGATTGGCACCCTAAGTTCTTTAAGGAGGAAGTTATTGATCATTTAGTGAAATCCATAAACTCTGATATACCGCAACTTGGCCTTCCCGTTGAAGCGATCCTGGGCGATCTGCAAAAGGCGCTGTCTGAACACGCCTCCTGCGTGCTGCACGCCCCTCCCGGAGCCGGCAAGACGACCTGCGTGCCCCTGCATCTGTTGAAAGCCCCCTGGCTTAAAGAGCGGAAAATAGTGATAACGGCGCCGCGTCGGTTGGCCGCCCGCGCCGCGGCCGGGCGCATGGCCGCTCTTCTGGGGGAAAGGGTGGGTCAGACGGTCGGCTACCGGGTGCGTCTGGACAGCCGCGTCAGTGCCGCAACACGGATCGAAGTCGTCACCGAAGGTGTGCTGACTCGCAGGCTGCAAAGCGATCCATCCCTGGCGGGTGTCAGGTTGGTGATTTTTGACGAGTTCCACGAACGCAGCCTGGATGCCGATCTCGGGCTGGCCCTGTGTCTCGATATGCAGGGTGTGTTTAACGCAGAGCTGCGGCTGTTGATCATGTCCGCCACCATCGATGCCGAACCGATTGCCGCCTTGCTGGACCAGGCCCCGGTGATTGCCTGCCGGGGGCGATCCTTTCCGGTTGAAACCCGCTATGTGGGACGCCACACACCCGTTTTTTCCGGTGATGCCGTTGCCGCGGCCGTGATGTCGGCCGTTAGCAGCGAGCCGGGCAGTTTCCTGGTATTTTTGCCGGGTGCCGCCGAGATCCGCCGGGTATCCCGGCTGCTGGAAAATGCCAATTTGGGTCCGGATTGGATCATCGCTCCCCTTTTCGGGAACCTGTCTCACAGCAGCCAAGCCAGGGCCGTAGAACCGGCACCGCCGGGGAAACGCAAAATTGTGCTGGCCACGTCCATAGCGGAGACCAGCTTGACCATCGAGGGAATCCGGGTGGTGGTTGACAGCGGTCTGCAGCGGGCTCCGCGTTACGATGTGCGCAGCGGACTGACCCGCCTGGTGACGATTCCGGTATCGCAGGCATCGGCCGACCAGCGGCGGGGACGTGCCGGGCGGCTGGGTCCGGGAATCTGCCTGCGGCTGTGGTCGCAGCATGCCCACTATACGCTGCCCGCAGCCCACAAACCCGAGATCCTGGAAAGCGACCTTGCCGGTCTGGCCCTGGAGCTGGCCATCTGGGGCGTGAACGATCCCGGCAGCCTGCGCTGGCTCGACCCACCCCCTGACGGTGCGATGGAAAGCGCCGTTGCGTTACTCCGAGCCCTGAATGCGCTGGATGAGGACGGGGGGATCAACGAGCACGGCCGCAAAATGGCGATCCTGCCGATCCATCCCCGGCTGGCCCACATGATGCTGGCGGCGGAAAAATTGGGACAGGCAGGTGTTGCCTGTGATCTGGCCGCTTTGCTCGGTGAGCGTGATGTAATCCGATTCGATCCCGGCCGAACCGATGCCGACATTCGCATTCGGCTGGACCTGGTGCAGGCGGCGCGCCGCCGACAGCGCCTGGCGTATCCGGCGGCTGACGTTGATTTTTCCGCCGTCCGCCGGTCTGTCCGCACGGCGGATCAATTGCGCCGGCGTATCGATGCCGATACCCCTGATGGTGATACCGGATCCGTCAGTCGACTGCTGGCCTGGGCTTACCCGGAGCGGGTTGCTTGTCGGCGCCGGACCGGGCGGGGTACGTTCCTGATGGCCAATGGCCGCGGTGCGGTTCTCGATCCGGCCGAGCCCCTGGCCAACGAGAATTATATCGTCGCGGCCGAACTGGACGGCAGCCGGCGTAACGCGCGAATTTACCGGGCAGCCGCCTGCGAAGCGGATGTTCTCATGGATCAGTTTGCTAATCAGACCAATTGGGCCGAAACCGTGGCCTGGGACCGGGAGCGCGGGGTGGTGGCATCTCGGCGCGACTTGAAATTGGGCGCGCTGACATTGCGCAGCGAACCGCTGCAGACCCCCGACCCGGATCAGGTACTGGCGGCGCTGCTCGATGGTATCCGGCATCTGGGAATCGAGTGTCTGCCGTGGACCCGGGCCCTCAGGCAGTGGCAGAACCGGATCTGTTTCCTGCGAATACATGCCGCAGTTCAGCAGCAGTGGCCGGATGTTTCCGATGCCGGACTGGTGAAGCACCTGGACCAATGGCTGGCACCTTATCTGGCCGGCATAACCCGCCGGCGTGACCTGGGAAAGGTCGAGTTGAAAAAGGCCTTGTTCGCTTTGATGTCCTTTCAACAGCGACAACTCATGGACGAACTGGCGCCGACCCACCTGACGGTGCCCAGCGGTTCACGGATTCCCATTGACTATTCGGGGGACGTACCGGTGCTGGCCGTGCGTCTGCAGGAGATGTTCGGTCTTAGCCAAACACCGGCCGTGGCCGGGGGACGCCAGCCCCTGCTGATTCATTTGCATTCACCGGCCGGCCGCCCGGTGCAGATTACCCAGGATTTGGCCGGATTCTGGCAGACCGGCTACCCCGAGGTTAAAAAGGAACTGAAAGGGCGCTATTCCAAACACTACTGGCCGGACGATCCGCTGCGGGCCCAGGCCACGGCACGGGTGAGGCCGAAAGACGGCAAGGGAAAAATTAGGGACGTACTAAAGATTTAAAGTTTATAAATATGGAATTCTATGCTATAGGCAATGTATGCCAAGAAAATCACGGATAGATGCTGCCGGTGCCCTGCACCACATAATCGCCCGCGGGATTGATCGGGGAAAGATTTCTCAGGATCCTGTCGACAAGCATAATTTTTTAGATCGGTTGGCCGACATATTACAATCCTCCAAAACTCGTTGCTATGCCTGGGCACTAATTCCGAACCATTTTCACCTGCTGTTAAGAAC
>Ga0049118_10000379_pt1 | contig 8554 bp, 7 predicted proteins | sample WorMetHERISLAND2_2_FD_55048 | JGI IMG/M metagenome (GOLD analysis project Ga0049118, IMG submission 55048) | Marine gutless worms symbiont microbial communities from Max Planck institute for Marine Microbiology, Germany - Olavius geniculatus... | ecosystem: Host-associated > Annelida > Digestive... | reverse complement strand
GGCAACCATGGCGACCTGGACCCTCAAGCAGCCCGAATCGCCGGATGATAAGAATCATCATTTAAAATTTGTCCTCGTCGGCGGGTTTCCACCTCATCTTCACAAGAAATTTGAGAAACGTTTCAATGTTCGCGCCCGTGAGGCTTATGGAATGACGGAAATCGGCACCGGGATGCTGGTTGCTCTGGAAGATGATCACATGACGGGCTCGGGTTCCGTGGGAAAGCCGCCTGATTATCGGTCGACTAAAATTGTCGACCATGACGGCAATCCGGTGGAGCCAAGTGAAATTGGAGAATTGCTGATCAAAGGTCCCGGTATTTTCAAAGGCTACTACAATAAGCCCGAGGAAACGGCCAGGGCCTTTGAGGTAGATTGGTTTCGCACGGGTGACCTTTTTCGGCAGGATAAAGACGGATACTTCTACATCGTTGGGCGCATCAAAGACATGATCCGACGCACCGGCGACAATATTTCGGCCAGCGAAGTGGAGCACGTACTGACCAGCCATCCCAAAATATTAAGTGCGGCGGTGGTGCCGGTGCCCGATGAGAGCCGGGGAGAAGAAGTCAAAGCCTATATTGCGCCTGCCCAGGGAGAGACACCGGCCAGTATACCACCGGAGGAAATAATTTCTTTCTGTCTGGATCGCATCGCGGAATTTAAAATACCGCGCTATATTGAATATGTCGATGAGTTTCAACGGACAGGTTCCGGAAAAATTCAAAAACATGTTCTGATTGACGCCAAAGATGACCTGACTGCGGATTGCTATGATCGAATGGCTGAGAAATAGTTGAGTCAAACGTTTATTTTCCTTGACGACAGTGACCGAGAAAAGTCTTAGTATTGCTTGCAAAACCATGGCCAACGATAATTCCGGGTGAGCAAAGAAGCGCGATAAACGTCGCCCGGGTAATGCCACGTGGTGTACGGCCAGGGATCAAACTGCCGACGTACCAGGCGACAAAAGTTGCAACCAGGCTGACGGCGAAAATGAGCTTCAGACTCAACGGGTTCCTCCTTCACTGGGCATTTAGAAAATAGTGAGGGTTCTCTCACCTTCCTATCATAGGCCATGATCCTCTTTTAACACTTCACAATTATATCAAGACTATCTGCGAGCGGCTACCTTTTTAGGGGCATGCAGTGACTCGTTGTTGACTCATCCAACTTAAAGATCTCTTTTCTTGATTTTCTGGGATGCGGAATAGATCGTTGTTTCCATATTTCTGGCAACTTTAGATAGCTCAGCTCTGTAATCAGTTTGTTTAGTCAACAACGTCCCCAAGATTGTCCCCCGGTTGGTGGAAATGTTTTCTTTTAATCATCTTGGCGAGTAAGTCCCTTCTGCCCAACGGGGCGCGGGTGAGCAGCGTTTCTCTGTCTGCTCGAACCGCGTGGATAGCCCGCTTCGCGGCTCTATTAGGCTGACCCGCGCCCCGATAGGCCTGGAGCGAAGCGACAGGCCTATCGCTCAAATCAGACGCCCATCGGGTACGGCAAGAACTTGACACGAGTGACAATGATTGAACCTACAGCGAAACTCGAGCGAAGCACTGTCCCGGCGGGTCGGCTGGATTTGATTGTTGGGTGTCTTCTTGTTCTCCTTTTGAATATCAATGATGTTCAATCTTTTTTTCATTGAGTAATGTATCTATCACACGGTGATTTGAGACTTACCTCTGACAATAAATTATTGAGTGCTACCCCATCGAATGTGGAAGTATCAAGAATGGAATTGAAATTGAGCGGTACACCTAACGTCAATGGGGAGACCTCTAATAACGAAGGATCGGTTTTTCGACAAAACTCTTTTAAATCTGGCTCTGAGTTTCTCGACGCTGAGCTTAATGACCAGTATCGTACGCTGCGATCCTCTGACCCGCTGAGAACGTGTTGTCCGTCTCCGCTTAAGACCAAGGCACTTACTCGCGCGACATGGCCCGATAATCTGCCTATCTGTTCTCCTTGAATAGACCAAATCCGAATGCTTCCATCCCAGTAACCTGCCATGACTCGCCCGGGCTTTACATTGGTATTGGGTAGGAACAATGCAACTGAAACACGGCATTTATAGGCAAAGGGATCTTTATCTTCACAGCCAGGCACCAGTAATTCGCGGAGAGGCTCTCCATCTGAGAAAGTCCATATCGCCAAAACATCACGACTCATTAAACTTAAGCCATATTTACCTGATGGAGAAATCTCTGAGTAATGCACTGTGTATTCGTCTAGCGTAAACCACGTTAGTGCATCCCCATTGGACCAATCGTAAACGGTTGCACTGTCACCGATAGAAGCAATTACGAATGCACCCGAAGGATCAAACACCAAATGATTTACAGAGCCGTCCTCGGGTTTAGCAATCTGTCGTGGCGAAATGGTATTTGCAGCAAGGTCTATCAAATACAAATTTCCTTCCACATCGCCTAAAGCCAATCGATTTCCAGTATCGTTCGTGGCCAGCGACTCAACCGAACTAACTCCCTCAATTAGAATCTGCTGATGTTCGAGCGATTCTCCGAATAACAGTAATACTCGGCCATCAATCAGACCTAATACTAATTCCTTGTCGCCGCGAACAAGACACATTGATTTGATTGTTGAGCCTATGTCCAACTGAGTTACCAGTGAGTTTGTTTCGGTATTCAATTTGGCCACCCTCGATCCAGCGTACCCGACTAGTCGCTGTCCATCTCTGGATAGTTGCAGATTACGAGCGCGCCCGATGAATTTGTGAAGTTGCTGACGTTCAACCAATCCAGGAAAGTCATGATCAATATTCCAGGCGAAAACCCGGCCATCTAGAGCAGAGGTAAACACAACCTTCTCTTCGGCATTGAGCACAGCCGAAGTAAGGCTCTTTTTATGTCCGAGCATAATGGTTGTGGTTTTTCCTGTGCTACGAAGATCACGCAATCTGTGCTCGGCTTGTTTGGAACGAAATGGTCCCAGCCAAGAGCCTTGATGGACAGCGACTGCTGCTGCCAGTGCCGCCAAATCCCAACGATGCGTATCCACCGCTTCTGTGGAGATCGCCATGTACTGGTCAATCTTCCGCATAGTCTGTGCAGCGGTTATCGTGATCACAATTCCTGTAGTGATGATCGTCGCCAAACAAGTTATGACTGCAGCTTGAAGCATACGACGACGTTTATCACGTTTCCAGAGATCGTCAAATTTCACCCCGATCAACGCGGCTATAATTTTTACCAATGCTTTATGTTTTCCATCTTGACCTCCACGACTTTTGGGTCGAAGGTCAGCCGCAAGTGGTAAAACTAAACTGCCATCCGGCTTTTTAGAAATTAACTCATTTGGAAAGCAATCCGGGGGCTCTCCATCTCCAATCACCGCGTGAATATGGTTTGAGGGTCGTTGTTCGCTAAAGAGTTGAATTTCTCTACCTACCCATGCTTCGCGTTCAGCTGCGCGCGGTGTGCAAAGCACTACCAGGTGCTGTGATCTAGCGAGTTCATCGGCAATCACGGTTTCAATATCTGTTGCCGTACGCGCCTCGTCACGATCGCGGAAAATCCTGCCTACTCTTGGGGGAATTTCGCCGAAATCACCGAGCTTCCCAACGAGTCCACAGGGAACTCGATATCTCTCAAGTTTCTTGTGAAGCCATTCTGCCTGATTTTTGTCAGCGCTCCGATAGCTCAAAAAGGCACGATAACGAAGTCCTTCTGGGATTATAATGTCGTCTAAATTTTTTCCCATGCGGTACTCCCTTCTGTATCGCCACTTTCTAAATTACGTGAAATATAGGGGGCCAGAACTTCATTCTTCACTCTCTTTTAAATTCTGTCAAGAATGAAGACTTGACCCTTTTATTTTTTGTTTAGTATGGAATCCTTGTTCGGTTGTTCCACCAGTTATACCTTATTGATGGCCATTTCATGCACATAATGCGGATAACCAGCGGGCCACAAAGGTTTCAAGCTGGCAGGGTCTTTACGTAAAACCGCATAGTTTTTCCCGTCTGGTTAATCCGCCTGGTTATGCAAATACCTCTATTTCATCCATTTGCTGCGCTTTGAATAGCCATTCATATAACGAATCATTGAAGTTATAATACCTGACACAAATTGATCAGCATTTATCATATCAAGATTAAATTCTTTAGCGATTTCCCTGTATGATTTTTTTACTAATCCGTTTCTATGAAATCTGGCTCGGAATATTTTAGGGGCATCGTAGTCAACTGATGGCCATTTCCAGCCTCCACGACTTCGCATCTTGGGGTTTCGGTTCTTTTTGATTCTTTCATCTAAAGAATTAATCATATTCCAGTATATGTCCCAGTTAATTTTACTGGTGTTGTGCCGGTCATATAAGGTTTTTTCAAATGCTTTCTCGTTCATCATTTTTTTTCACTACATAACGTCTGAATGAGAGGTTTCCGAAACTCAGCGAGGAACGAGCGTAATGTCGGGAATCCTCCTCCATTCAAATGTTATGATTTTGGATTTCAGAAAATTCACGATCCATGCACTCATTATAAATCATTCGCTTTCCAACCACCGCTTAATGGTTTCATATACTTCAGGTTGATTAAGCAAGTCCATATGGTTCATATCACGTGCGACCCACTTATGAGTCTTCGGGAATAAAAGATTCAAGTCAGCATTTTTATGACGCCCCAAGGCGCTGTTTAATGTTACCAGCCCGTCTCCGATAAGCTGATCACCAAGTATGCTCATTTTTTTACCGGTGGTTGCGGCTATTGTATAGCACTGCAGGCCCTCCGGTAAAGGCACGGCGAATCGGTGATCTCCCGAACATTGGAAACGATCGCGTTCTTTCCAATCTTCATCCAATATATTGCCATAGCGCAGGTCTGTAACTCCGGCACTCCGGATTTTACCAAGACGGGAAAAAGGTGCGCTGTAGGGGCTTATTTCAAGGATGATATCGATCCAGTTGCCTGTGCGCTCCAAAAGCGCACCATGATGGGGTGTGCCGAGAAAAACGATCTTCAGCAGATGATTTAACCAAGAATGCCCTGCAACCTTTCCATAATGGCAGGCGCTTCGTGAGACGAGCCCGCCCATGCTGTGAGCAATAATTAAAAGTTCTATTGGTTTTGGTAATTGATTAAAAAACTCTTCAATCAGACCGGCGAATTCGCGGCCATTTTGGGAAATGTGAAGACCTGTATTATAATGCAGATAAACCGGAAGACATCCCAGATCGCGGGCAAGCGCTGCTCCATGGTCATGCCCTTGCCTGTTCCATTGCAAATCATTCATGCAGGCCCCGTGCACCATCAAAGCGATTTTACCACCGGACTGTTGAACTGCTTGGTTAAAAGTTTGATCGCCCATGGCTAATGGCACTCCATTCAGGCGAAATTGCATTGGAATTGTAAGTGGAATGTTCCTCGCTGCAAGGTGATCACCCAATACTCCATTTAACGCAGCCAGAACCGCTTCACGTTCTGGTGATGAATACCTTTCTCCGAGTAGTGGTGAGAGCTGCTTGAGCAATAAATCAATGCCATGTCCTACCAATCCGGATACTGTGCGAATGTTACGGTAAACCATTCCTGTGATGCCTGTCGCCCGACTTTGATTCGGAGCGCCGAGTATCCCGCCTAAACTGGCAATTGTATGATGCATAGCTTCTACCAAATCGGTTATGCCGGTAATAGCGTCGATCGCTAAATTTCCAGCATAACGAATGTCTGACCCGTATTGAATTTTTGCCATATTATTTAATGTCTTTACCATTAAAGATTGCATTGCCGTTGAGCAGCGGCCCAATTGAATCACAATTTTGCAAGGCTTTTACGTAAAGCCGCTATCTTAATGCCGTCTGCTCAAGTGGCATTGATACTCATAATGGCCTCTTCTAAAAACTGGCGAAGCAGCGAGATATTTTGATTATCCTGCCAGTGACCCGCAGCTAAGTTGCCAGTGCACCGACGAGCTACGCAAGGGCCCATTCTCGCACAGGCAACTTAGCCGCTGGATGCTGAGCATAGAACCTAGCTTGAGCTATTTAGAAATCTCCTTTAAAATGATTTTGCGACAAACCATTAACCCTAAACCAAAGGAGGTCACCCATGAGATTCTACACCCGGCAACATCAATATTACTGTGGTATCGATCTGCATGCAAGGACTATGTACAATTGCATCCTGGACCAGGCCGGCAATACGGTGCTCCACAAAAACATCCATACCAAACCGGAACTATTCCTCAAGATCATTGAACCCTTTTGGGAAGAGCACGGGGGTCGCGTCTTGGGAAGAGCACGGGGGTCGCGTCTTGGGAAGAGCACGGGGGTCGCGTCTTCATTCTTCACCTTATGTCAAGAATGAAGACGCGACCCCTTTGTTTTATTTCTGCCCAACGTCCGCCGGTGAGCAGCGGCCTAAGTGAGTGCCAATCTTGCACGGCCTTTACGCGAAACCGCGATCTACACGCCGTCTGCTCCAGTGGCATTGTTAGGGACTACTTTGATCTATGTAAATCCTAAATTCATTTTTGGGCAGAACCGTATAGCGCCTGAAATTATAAGATTAGCCATTAACCACCCTAAAAATCCACCAGCAATCACATCACTCGGATAATGAGCCCCTAAATAAATACGACTAAAAGCCACTAGTATGGCCCAACCGTATAGGGTTCTCATTTTTTTCCCAAACCGACGCACAATAATTACTACCATCATGAAAGCCCCTGCCGCATGTCCACTTGGAAACGATTCTTTTTCTTCACCGGCTGTTGTTTTCGTTAACGCTTTCGTAATTCTCACCTGATGAACTTCGTAAGGTCGAGGTCGTTGAGTCGTTTCTTTCAAAATCTGAGAGATACCAGATGTCATTCCATAAATCATAGAACTGCAAAGTATAAACATTATAGCTTTTTTTTTCAAAAGAATACTAGCGTTTTCAGGAGCGAAACGTAAGTTCTTTGAGCGATTGATCAGAACAATCATAATGCCGACAATAAATATATATGAAAAAATTAACGGAGCGTTGCCCGAATATGTAATCCATGACATCAACTGATCCACAACTGGATTTTCTAAATTATTATGGATCCAAAAAAAAATAAAGTCATCAAGTTTACATATCATAACGTATGGTCACTAACGGTGAGTTAACCTGCCGGCCGTCAAACTTTCGAACCTGTACAAAATTTAACGAAAATCGTCATAGTTTTCCCGGTCAGGTTGAATGATTGGTTATATTTCTAATATGCATTTGCGATACGGAGTACAAAGTCCGAGATCATGGCCCGCCCCGCCACCATGCATCTGTTCTTTTTGGTTCGCCTACCTTATATCCTAATATTTCAGTGGACTTTTTCAGATTTTCATAATTGAATGTCCAGAATACAATATGGTGCGGATATTCGCTCTTTTGATGCTCAATTAAAATTCCCAAAGAGATAATCCCCTCGTATTTCCGTAGTGCAACAATTTCATTTCTAAGAAACAAGTAACCTTTCGAAAAAACCTTTAACTCAATTTTGTTTGAATCTATCCTATATCTTGCAAATGGCCATGCGGCATTAAATGAACCGATTCTTGCTCCTCCTCTTTGAGAGAAAACATTTTCCATAGCAATTTCTCAGCAAATATAACGGTTGAGGTGAGCAGCGGCCTAAATTAATTACAAAGTTGCACGGACTTTCCGTAAAATCGCAATCTTCACGCCGTCTGCTCCACTGATTGGTTAGCGGACTTCATGGTATATAACCTAATTTTTTCTTTGCTATGCAGAGCCATAAAAATACTCATGAAGTTTTTCAATAATGCCAAGCACGTCCTCTGGATATTGCTGCAAAGCCTTAATAAGTTTCTGAGGTGTTAGAGTGAGAGAATAATGCCCTTGGCACCAGGTTTTCATTCTTGTCAGAACCATTTTTCCTGGACAGTACCTAATCTGCCAATCCTGATCGCTCCAATTGCCATCAAACCATTGACGGCCTCTAGTTTCTTTAGTTACATCATCAAATTGATTATCAAGTGTTTTACGATACTTGGGCACTATTCGATCATATACAAGATCATGAATCTCAGGAGCATTCCAACGACTGCGCATCACCTGCACCCAAAAGCTAGTAAGACTTTGTAAATTGCACATTTTTAGAAATTATCAATAAATTTGAAAACGGCACTGCTTTGGGTGTCAGGGTGCATGCGCCTTGTTATGTTGGCACACTGTTTTCAGGAGGTGAATACAAGCCAACTCGATAAATTGTGACAGCAATCCCAATGCCCAATTTTGATACTCGCTCAACTAGCTCAACAGGAAGTTCATAGGTGACGCTTTTGGGCTCTGTTCCACTCTCGAATGCAATATCTAGTATACGCCGGTGACATGTTTTCCATAAATTCTTTGACCGATCGGAAAGGCCATCAATAAGATCGCAAAATCTCATTATGGTTTGCTCTGGGTAATTATAAGAAAATGCCGCACCTAAAGCGACATGATAAATATCCCCTATACGTTTATTCAGATGAGGACATACTTCCTCACCAAAATCTTTTACGATAATATCAAGATCTTCCTTTGATTCAAATTCAAGATCTG
>Ga0049118_10000376_pt1 | contig 8622 bp, 5 predicted proteins | sample WorMetHERISLAND2_2_FD_55048 | JGI IMG/M metagenome (GOLD analysis project Ga0049118, IMG submission 55048) | Marine gutless worms symbiont microbial communities from Max Planck institute for Marine Microbiology, Germany - Olavius geniculatus... | ecosystem: Host-associated > Annelida > Digestive... | reverse complement strand
CACCTATGCCAACGTCAAAATTGAAGAAGCAGGCTTCCCCATTTTTTCCAGTTCCAGTGATGATTTCCCTTTCACCACCGATCTGATGCCAGGCTCAACTTACACACTAAACGTTAAAATAAACGGCGAAGCGAGGTTTGGTCAGACAGATCCGGTTACCGCAATGAACGAGGTTGCTCTTACAACGAAACCGATCGTGAAAACCGTCAGTGGGGTTGACATCAATCGGGCAAGATGCATTAACAAGACTACCGGTATAGAAGTCAGGGGGACCATTTTTGGCGATAACCAAATCGATTGTCGTGCTTCGGGATTGGTGGTTAGACCCGGAGATAGGGTGGTGGTTCGGATAGAAGGGACCGCCAACGGACTCGAACCGGTTAGCGGTTCTTTGATCGGTCGTCTCAACCCAGCCGGTGTAATTTGCCGCAATCTTGATACTTCCTCCCCAAGCACGGTACGTATTAATCTCGTTGGAACACCGACCACCCCGTTCACCCGGCAGTGGGATTGCGAAGCTAACGGGTTAGTCGTCTCACTGGGCGATCCAATCCGCATCCGCACCCTGGGAGCAGTTCCAGTCCCATAGTGCCCGTTTCAGCGCTCCTGTCCCATACCATAATCAGCAGTGAGAGTGGTCGCGGTAGAATCCGATGCCGGCGTTTGGTCACCGCCTATTGAACTATCAAAACAAGAAGACTTTGAATCACGGTAAGTTACTACCTCACTGCCGTTAATTGGCTGAATTTTAGTCATAAATTGCCCTTGATGAAATTTGCGATCAAATCGCTGGAAGTGGCTGGCTGCGGTGATTGATGGTCAAAAAATCAGGTAATAAACATCGATGAATGTATCAGCCCGCCAACGATCGAGCCAGTTCTAAAGCTTTCTCCTTGACGCCATCAAATAATTTGGCAGGCACGCTGCACTCACCTACGTACAACTTTCCGGATTTTTGGGCTTTATAATAATCCACAAGCCAATCGAAGATTGCAAACCTGCCTTCGGCATTTTCCTCTGAGGGGTCCTCACCAGTGACCAGCAGGCCGATGCGTGTTTATTAAACATATTTCCTTGACAACCTCTAAACAAGCTATAGGATAACTCTGTATGCTATGTTACAATGTGGCACATTTCGGACCTTAAATCCTGACCTGCTTTTTCTGTGACCGTTCCCCTGAGTCGTTTGCCACCAGAGAACACCAAAAAGTAAGATCCGTCCGCAACATGTCTATTATCTAAAGAGAGGCCGGCCATGAAAACCAAGCCGCATAACCAGACATGCGGGCGGCGGCCATATTTACCTTTATTTTCTATATACTTCCGAGAATATTTATTGGAATCGAGTCAAAATTGCGAATCCTGTTTTATCCTTGAAGAAGTGTATGCTGCGGAGGGAGACATGAAGTACTTAAATACTAATGATGATAGCAATGTAATAGAGGCTACAGCTGCGATACCGCAGTACCCAGATCTCAAGATAATTGGCCGTAGTGGTTGGTCTGGATCTATTGTGGCTACTGAAAAGAACATATATCTCGCAGCAGGTAGCCTTATTAAAGCGGATTTAGGTGGGCGTCTAATAAAAGAATTAGGCTCCAGTAAATGGAATGGTGAAATCGCGATATCAGATGGAGAAATTTATCTGGCTAAGCGCGGTGAACTCTTTAGGGGAAAACTTAATGACACCTTGGTCAAAATTTCTGAAAAAGTGGCATCGGATGGTTGGGATGGGTCAATAGCAATTTCGGGGCATTATATCTACTTAGCAAAGAAAAACGGACAATTACATAGAGGCGATCTGAGAAAAAAGCCTCTGGAGACCAAAAAGATTATGAAGAGAGGATGGCATGGATCAATTGCAATTTACAAATCCCAAATTTATCTAGCGAGATTGGACGGTAAGCTTCGTACAACCGATCTTTCGATATCTAGAAAAACTGTTATTATTGGTAAAGTGCCGCCAAACTCAGAAATTGCAGTCAATAGTAATTATATCTTTGTCGTCAGCGAAGCAAAACTACTTCGCTATAAACGCATCGTCCCATACCCACTTGCGGATCAACTAAAACCTCCCGGCCTATTGAAGAAAGCTGAACGCGTAATTCGTGTATCGCCAGACTGTGTGGTTGGGCGAAGGAGTGAAGGCAGTTTTTTGAGACTCAAGGACGGGCGCTTGGTTTTCGGCTATAGCCGTTTCTTTGGAAATGTCGGTGACAATTGTCCGTCGATCTTGGCAAAGATATACTCTTTCGAAAATGGCGATCGTTGGGTTGATGATGAACTGCTTTTAGCCCGTGACTCTGGAAATACGCGGACCATGATGGAAGTAAATTTACTTCGGCTTAAGAATAATGAAATTGGTCTTGCTTACCTTGTCAAACAATCAGATCAGCTGGACTGTTCGAATGATTACTCAACAATTCTAAGATTTCGCTACTCATCCGATGAAATGAAAAGCTGGTCCGATCCAGTTAAAATCGCAGACGGTGGCATCATTAACAATGATCGCCTCATCCAGCTTTCTAACGGTCGCCTGGTATTACCATTTCATGGGGGAAGTAGTGTCGGCTGCTACCTATCAGATAATTATGGAAGATTATGGCGCCGAAACTCTGGTGGGCGAGTAAAACCGAAAGAAGGAGGTGCTATGGAACCTGGTGTCGTTGAACTAATTGACGGCCGAGTTATGCTATGGGCACGAACTCAACTAGGCCACCAGTATGCGTCTTATTCCGTTGATCAATGCGAAAACTTTTCGCCCATGAAGCCTGTTTTAGATTTGGTTTCACCATCGTCACCGGCGAGTATTAAAAGATTACCAGGATCGGCCGAGCTCGTATGCTTCTGGAATAGGAGCTTTGACCCTAAGGGAAATCGCACACCGCTATCGTCGGCGATTTCCGAAGATGGCGGAAGTACTTGGAAAAATATCAAGTCGATAGAAAGCAGATCTGATGGATACTTTGCCTACACTGCGATCACAATTTCCGGAGATTCAGTGCTGATAGGACATAGTGGGGGCACAGGACGACCAGGTGGGCCAGGCATTGGAACGATTCAATTGACACGGATCCCCATTTCTGTTATTCGCGATTCCTAAACAATTTTCTTTAATCCAAGGACGGTAAAACGTCTAAAACCTTTGACGCGCTGGACTGATTGGCACAATTGACCATTTTAGATTCATCCGCTTCGAAAAAGCAACTTCCTATCTTTTCATCACAAGAAAATATCGTATTGTCCCCTCCAACTCACGTATGATCCAGCCTGGTAACCAAACATTCAGAAGCGACTGGGTGTAGGGCATTTTTCACGTTAGAAGGCTATATGGGACATCCTGGGATTTACGGTTTGCAAAATTGAATTTATCTGATAAATGCTGAACATGCCTCGAAGCAGTTTCGATATCTAAAAAAATTTACAGCGCAACTTCCACACGGCAAGCGAATCCACAATGAGAGAACGGCAAATCGTCGATGAGCACGGATGGAAGCTGTTGGAAAAGCCCAAATCCGAATATCCTAGGAACGTCCCACATAGCCCCACTTGTAAGAATTTAGGGAATAAAAATCGGCTGATTTGATGGATATGAAATGATAATTCAAGCGAAAGGTATTTAGAGCATGAAGAAAGCTTTTATTAGCTACAGCCATAAGGACTTCGGCAAGGCGAAGAAGCTCCACGAACGGTTGAAGCATGCCAAGATCGATCTGTTTTACGATAGCACGTCAATAGGCTGGGGTGAGGAATGGGCCAGAGAACTGGAAAAAGGGCTGGATGAGAGCGATCTGTTTATTCCATGCCTGTCTCCTGCTTACCTCGAGTCCGATTGGTGTAGAAAAGAGATCAAGCAGTTCATAGAAGACCATCAAGGGGACATTAAAGGCAGGGTTCTACCGGTCCTCTTCGAGAAATGCCCCGGTGGTCTTCCCTCCCCGCTGCATGATCTCCAATATGCCAATCTATCCACGGATGCAGCCTTCAACACACAAATCTTTACGATCTACCGCAAACTCGGACTTTGGCCTCCCTTGCCGAAGGACGACGTCAAAAGCGGAGTTCTGCGTGCATCGCTGAAGGAAAACTTTGTTGGGCGCTGGCGGGAAATTTGGGGCATTCATGATATATTGCAGGAGCACGAGGGTGGACAATGTGTCGTTACCGGCATAGGTGGAATCGGCAAGTCCCAATTGGTGATCGAATATGTAATTAGATTCAGTCAGTTCTACGATGGTGGCAGCCTCTGGATCAATGCGGACCATGACCCTGATCATGGCGAACTGGACGTGATCGGACAAATTCAGCGGCAAGTTAAGATCCCAGCTGTCGATCAGCAGTTGAGCTGGGAGCGGCAACTCACGATTCTCCTTGATAGCATTAGAGATGGAAAACCCTTGTTAATAGTCTATGATAACTTCCCCGAAACGGCGGACTTGAGTCCATATCTTCGTATGGTTGGTTCCGGGATCTTCACGATTGTTACAACAAGGAGAAGGGTTGGGGAAAAGTACACGGTGTTCGTGGAGCCGATGGACACCCGCGAGGGCATGGAGATTCTCAACTCCGGCGAGTACACCTTTGGCAAGGAGGCGGAGGTCTTGGTGGAAAGACTCGGCGGACTTCCCCTTGCGCTGGAACTGTCTAAGGGATTTCTTAACTGTACGGGTATGTCGATCAAGGAAATGATCGCTACCATCAACGAGTTGGGAGAAATCGAATCGTGCAAGCAGTTCGCGCAGGAACACATTGATACCCTTCCGCTCCATACTAGGGATATCGCCTCAACGTTCAAACTTAGCTATGACCGAATTATTTCACCGGCAGAACGGGATATTATCCATTGTCTCTGTCTCATGCGGCCCTTGGGGGTGCCCAAGACGTTCCTTTCTGAGGTGCTTAGTCCGACTAACGGCAAGCCGGATGACAGCTCGCTAGCCATAAGCATCGGCAGGCTATCCAACAAATGGGGCATCATAAGTAGAGACGCGGATAAGGACCCTATAGTACACCGGTTGGTAAAGGCGTATGTCGCCATGCGGCTCCGGGACAGGCCTAGTCTGCAGCAGCGTTTCATCAACCTCATAGCTTCGGCGTTAGACCGCGAAATTGCGGCGGCGCTGGAAGGTCGCAGTAACAGAGATCCAAATGCTCTGGCCAAGCTTTTGCCTCATGGCGAAGCGCTCTGCAAGGGTGACTTTATTGCTGAAGGTCAAGCTGCTCACATTCTCTGCGGTTTGGGCAGAATTCAAGAAATGCTGGGGAACAAGGCAGCGGCCGTGAGCGATCTCGAGGCAGCTGCAGATAAGGCGGTGCGCATCAAGGATAAGCTACTGAAGGCAAAAGCCAAGAGCTACCTGGGCGTCAGCCTTTTCCACAAAGGTGATTTTATCGGCAGCAGGGATGAGCTGCGTACAGCCGAAATAGCGTATAGGGAGCTGTATGCGGAAGGTGGCCTCGACATTGATGAGCGTGTCGCCTACGGCATCTGTCTCGACTACATTGGTGAGAACCACAGAGAGCTACATGAATACGATCAAGCCTTCAATGCTCATAATCGGGCAATCGATTTAGCGAGATCTGCCGATGATCCGCGCTTGAGGTCGGTGGAGGCCCACGCGAAAGCGCAGATTGGTGCTATATATCGTCGACAAAAGAAGTACGACAAAACAATAGAGCTTTGGCAAGAAAGTCTTGCTATCTCAAAAGAGATCGATGACGCTCCTTGGGTGGCGCATTTTTACATCGACGTTGGATTTGTTCACCTGTTGATCAACGAGAGCCAAAAAGAAGCTCGCCGCTGCTTAAAGAAGGGCACGGAAATAGCCGAAGCCGGCGGCTTCAAGGACAACGTCGCCAGAGGTTTGATGAATCTCGCGAGTGCTTATTTCGTATCTGAAGATTTGAAACGGGCCCAGGAGCACTACGAAAAGGCTCTACCAATCGCCAAAGAAAATTGCGTCGTGCGCCTGGTGTGGAGAATCGAGCATAACCTCGGCAACGTTTTCAGAGCTAAGTCTGAATTCGACAAGGCTAAGCAGCATTACACCACCGCATTGAAACTGCTGGAGAATCTGCGTGACAACTACGGAGAAGACATCGAGAAGAAAAGAAATTTCATGGAGAATTGCCTACGGCCCTATCAAACAATGATCATGCTTGCGCTCGACCCAAGAAGCAGGTCGCCAAATGAGGATTGGGTATTTGGCGACAGTCGTAAGGCAGAGGAGTACCTGAAAAAAGGGATGCACGAATCACTTATGGCCTTCTATGATCGAGCGCTGAACGGACTCAATTTGGAGGATGAGGGTGAGCTGGACAAGAATTTCTTTGTTGTGGGTAGCGATGGGTATTTCGTTGAGACTAATTAGCCTATTCGGCCGATCGATTAAACTAGGGGCATGACAATAGCCTCAATAAACCGAAAGTACAAGGTCGGGAAACCATTTGCCGGATGGATTCTGCTCGCGGGGGAGCAGATGGTCTGATCATCTCGGAATCCTCTCAACTGAATCCCTATGAATATCATAAGCACCGGAACCCCACTTTGAATTGTGCTCAGAAGGTTCCATGCGAAGTACCTCCTTTGCACGACCTCATTGGCGGACTTACAAGGCAAGATCGACCATGATAGATTCATACTAAGCCAACCTGAACCGGCGACGCATCATTGCCCCTGACATATCTTCCATCTTTGGGAGGATAGTCTGGATGTGGTGTGACCTTTAGCATTTTTACACCCCAAGTTTCGAAGAGATTCACGAATTGTTGATGACTAATTAATGTGCTTTCCCAGAAACTTACTGACAATACGCTTAACTTCCGGTCGTTCGAGCAGGGCATGCTCATAACGAAGGTTGCCGGAACTGAAAACAACGGATAGGCTTTCATCATTGGCCATAAATTCACCGCAGTCGCCTTGCAGCACCGGATTTCGAAACCAGGGATCTTTATCACCGACCAGCGAAAGCACCGGTCGCAAGGGAAATTCGCATCTTGGCACCATCCCATGTCCGTTTAAGCTCGTTAGGATCGGACCAGTCTTCAGGCTGCATTTCCCGGGGAGGGGTTTTGCCTCGCGGGACGACTTCATCGGTCAAAGTCACCCCGTCCTGGGCCTGGCTGACAATCGTTGTAAAAAAGATGAATACGACAATGGTCAAGACAACGCCCATTAAGCGACACATTCTGTTCATAATAGCACCATTTAGCTAATAACTAATCACGCATATCTGCATCGGGTAATCTATAAATTGCCACCGGCATGCTGATGGAACATATACAATAAATCCTCTATGCTATTGGTCTGGTCTTCTAATTTAGCTGCAAATGCCTTCGGCTCAAAAAATTCCTTTGGTGGTTCCATTGAATAATTAAATATTATATCCCACATTGGAGAACGGACCAACTGCCCAGTAAATTGCCTATCAACTTCCCACATAACTATTCGAATCGGGAGCCTGCTTTGCCGTAACACCCAAGCCCGTGCTCTCAGGTATAAGGCATTATTATAAAAGTACCCAATATCAAAAACCACGATACCCTCAGAGACCCCCGCATCAGGGATCACACGAGACGTGGTATCGACGAGCCCGCTTGAGCTTAATTTTTCGAGGAACTCTTTTGGGATGTGTTCAGGCACAGAGCGGTTTTTTCCCATCAGAATCGAATCAAGGGAAAATTTATTTGATTTTCCTAATTTATTAGAAATAAGATAAGTATTAGAATCTGGATAATCTTCGCTGCGTGTAAGTAAATCAAAGGTATTTAAAATCTCACCTTTATCAACGAAGGTCAATTTACTACCGCTCCGTATCCTAACGCGATTCCCTTGTTCGGCCCACAGTTCAATCAATTCAGGTTCTGCTAAGGGATTCGGTGATTGGTCGCCAATTATAACATTTCTTCTATAGATTGAAGCAGCAAAAAAAGGCATGGTGCCAAAACGCTCCTGCACTTGCGCCCAGGTCGGCGGATTGTTTCCCAATATAAATAGCCCGACAACGATGGCGACAGTCAATCCTATTCCGCCCAACAGAAAAGGCCGAACCCAACGCCGTGAGAAAAAGAATAGATTACGCCCCAGCGGAAATTGGCGCCCTTCCAGCTTCCGAATATAGGGATGTTCTCGCATGTCTTGGCGGAAGGAATTAAGGGTCTTCTTCAATTGTTTTTCAAGGTTCTCCGGTACCTCGATGTTTAGAGATTCATGCATGGCTTTCCAGACATGATCATTTTTCACGTTTTTTTTAGTGCTCATTGCACGTCTCCTCTGTGTAGGATGAGATTCCAAGCTCACCCAAAAGTACTACCAACCGTGCCTTGCCTTTTGAATAATGCGAACGTGCCGTAGCTTCGGAACATCCTAAAACGCCGGCGATTGTGTGATATGGGGAACCCTCCACTAACCGTAACAATACAGCTTGCCCTTGATTTGGCGGAAGCATTGCAATAGCATCGCGAATCACCGTCGCCGTATCCCCCTCTTTTGTATAACTGAGCGAGCGAGCCGGCCACATCTTTGCCTTGATGCTCTCCAGACGGGTTTCATGGCGCCTTCGCCGGGCCCTATTTCGTAAGGCGTCATAGGCGCGCGTGATACAGATACGGATAATATAAGCA
>Ga0049118_10000355_pt1 | contig 9058 bp, 4 predicted proteins | sample WorMetHERISLAND2_2_FD_55048 | JGI IMG/M metagenome (GOLD analysis project Ga0049118, IMG submission 55048) | Marine gutless worms symbiont microbial communities from Max Planck institute for Marine Microbiology, Germany - Olavius geniculatus... | ecosystem: Host-associated > Annelida > Digestive... | reverse complement strand
CCGGTGAGTAATGTAATGAATTTTTATGTGCATTACGTTTATGCATATTTGTAATAATGCCTTTTGAAAAAGTTTGTAATTTATAATTAAAATGCATTGTTAACGTTAGTACGATTTGCTGATAGAAAACCTTTTATTGACGGAAATTTCGTTTTTTAGATGAGTGTGTTCCGTCGTAATTACATGTAGAAAAGGCTTCTGGAAAGGAGCAGCGATTTTTATGTTTATTGTTCGCACAGCATCACACTAGCCAAAAAGTAAGTTTTCCGCACTTAAATTTCGCATGCATTTTACGTTTTGTTCATATTCCGCGTATTTTCATGTCTGCTGATAAATCTACGCTGATACGCAAAAATATATGGCTGGCATAGGCCTATAGCAGTTTCAGAAGTGTTACACCTGTCGACGTACTAGCTGTGTGTGCTATACGTTCTCTGACGTATGCTTGCTAACTGCAACCGGATAGCCGCCGTGGTGACGTACAGTCAACGAGAAAAAAGCTTGTATGCACTATAAAACAATGTTACTAAGTCCGCCGTGTACAGCCAGTCAGACGCTTTTAGCCTATTGCAGTTCTACGAAAAAAACAACAGCAGCCAATTGCTTACTAATGCGTTTCCGAACTTTGTGACATCAGTTTGAATCTGTTATTTTGCTACTTTGAGTCAGTCAATCAACCAATTAATCAAAAAATAACCACTTACGAGAATGACCAGTGATAAAAAATAAGTGCCTAAAAGCTTAGATAAAACCTCAGAATTAAGTATATTGTACAAATTTTGAAAACCTAATCAGAGACAAAATGCTCGCTGAAACAGTAATGTTTTAAAGTTCTTTTTGAAATACACAGCGTCACCAATACATTGAAGCAACAGTACATGTAACAGACTGTTCCACACAGCCGGAGCAGCGTATGAAAACGCTCGTTGTCCGGACTTTAGTCGTAATCGTGGTTGGTCATAGTGGAGACTGTTGCCAGAGCGAAGTAGTGTTCGTGACGTGACGCTGGCTGCGTCACATGTGCGATAGAACTAAAACAAAACTCGGGGAACAAAATTGCGAGTGCAAAAACCATGCGATTTTGTTTTAGTTTAAAGTTTCGTTTCGTTAATTAGACTTACGTTGGCGCCCATATGTGAGCACAATTTTTAATATGTTTTTCAGAGCTTTCCCGACATTTGCTTCATAATTTTTACACGAACATTTTAAACGCAAGAACATGCTATTTTTAATTGCGTTATTCAGACGGTTGACGCTAACCGTCGGTTTTGCTAATATTACATTTACTGGATTTGAATTTTTGACATTTTTTGTTAGTTTTCGACCATTTAGGCATTTGTATTTGGTGTTTATGAGTTTCATTGCAGCCGTAGTGCGTGATATCAAAAAGTAATTATTGGCATTGGAAGTTAATGGTCTTTGGTAGCCTACCGTAAGTATTTAACAGTTGCAGCTACTGTGAGTATCTGATCATTAGCGGTATTTTCTGATCGCTTTTCGTGCAATCCATTCGTTTCGTGGCTATCGTCGTCACTATGAAAATTGACCTTATGACGAGGAGTTATCTGCATCATGTTCGCTGCAAATTGATAAATTTAAGTCAAGACAATAATCCGTGGCCGCTTTTTCTCGTCAGAAAAGTTTTGGGCGAGTAATGACGATGAAGTTGTAGTGCCCGTCTCGGTTCCAATTGTAGGACGTAGTCGTTAATACTCCCATTTCGTCTCGACTCGGGTTGGCGCGCGGTTTATTGCTGCAATGATGGTTGCACAGCCAATGCGTATACGTGTGCGTATGCGACGTCTGCGAACAGTGTCCATTCTGTAAGTTGGCGTCATACCTGCCATTTTATTTATACGCGCAAACTCTATGGGGAGCAGCATTTAATACTTTCGTGCATTACAGAGAGAGACCAAGAACATAAAAGTCACGAGAGGTAGCTGCAGTTGGAGGGAGAGGCAGAGAGGGGAAGCGAGGGCGCCGGTCGTTTGGGACGTTTTGGGCGTTTTTATGCCACTGTATATGTCAGCTACGCCCGACGTACAGACTAGCGCCATTGACAACACCGGCTGGCACTAGGCGCATTCCGCTACCAATAATTAGGATTCGCCATGTACGACGATAAATGCGCGCTGGCCGACGCCGGCGTCGTGCTAAGTGCTAACACAAACGTTCGACGCCTGCTATAGATGCGACCGACGCACGCCTTCACATTTAGGAGTTAGACTGTCAGGTGTTTATCACATGCTACAGTAACGTCGGAACAGGAGAAAGCAGGGAGCAACTGCCCATTTAAAAGTTTAATTCTCTAAAAAGTTTTTGTGGAAAATTTTTCGTCCAAAAATACAACATTTGGGGCTAAAATTTCGCATTTTCTTGGAAAATTTGAAGGCAAGTTTAAAATTGTGAGTGGTATTTTTAAACGCATTATTATTTTTGTTGCAAGTTGTACATTAATCCCACAGGTGACAGCACCGATACTGTCGCGCGTCACGTGAGCTTATCTCAAATTACTTGTTAGATTTACCCTTATTTTTACTTTTACTCGTCACTCCGTTACTTTGCATTGAGCTATGGAGTCATCGATAGAGGTCCAAGCGCCCCCAGTTGAACCTGGCAGCGCCCGGTAGTCAAAGGTTGCAACGCTGCACGCATTTAAGCACAATTTGAAACAAAAGTAGCGCACAGCGCATGCGGTGATTGTTCATATAGACACCCGCGCAAACATTTGTTTGTTTGCCAGATACGATATTAACTAATTTTCAAAATCGCAATATCTTTACAAGTAATTTGAGCAAATCTTACGTGACGCTCGACAACAGCGGTCCTGTCACCTCGGCAATTAGCGTACAGCAATAAGATATTAATGCATCTTCAAAAAGTGCTAAAGTTTGAGGCCTCCGTGTGAAAGACTCCTTGAATTTAAGAGATCGAAACATAGATTCTTAAAAATGTACGTTCTGTGCTAAAATGTCATACGCAGATTGTCCAGGTCCATATCTCTATCTATTTCGGTGTAATTCACTCTTAAAATGTGTGACGCAGCCGGAAATCGCCAAAAAATCACCAAAAACCCCTATTTTGAGGTTCAAGGTCATTTAAGGTCATCGTTGTTGACACCAATAAAAAACTTATCATTAATGCTTGTTATGATAAGCAGCATGTATGTGTCCATCTGCAACCGTTTTCACGCTACACGAGATAATTGCGGTAAAATAGCCACTTTTAGGGGAGGGGGGTAGCTGTCTTTGACGCTTGCCTGCGCGGGCCTCCTTGAACCTAGGGGGTCGGGACTTGGACTGCTAAAATCTACGTTTAATGGTGAAAATTTCATACGCAGGTTGTCTTGGTTTATCTCCAGCCATGTTGAAATGTGCCCTGCATCCAAAAATTGCGATAAATTTACCAAAAACCCCTTTTGGGGGGTTCAAAGTCGTTTAAAATCACCGATGTTAATAAATCTAAAAAGCCTGACACCAGTGCTTGTTGTGATAAGCAGCATGTCTGTCACTATCTGCAACCGTTTTTACACTATACGAGCCAATACCGGCAAAATAACGTAGTTTTAAGAGGTACCTCTCTTTGACGCCCTCGTTCGAGGGGAACTCCCTCACCTAGGGGCACGAAATATTGTCACGAAAAACTAGAGACCTTGAGGTAGCTCATGATGAAGACTGTGATTTTAGCTTGCACCGTTTTGATACAAATCACGAGTGTGACAGACAGACGGACGGACGCCAAGACGATGGCTATGACGCGCGATGCATTCTGCTATCGAGCGTAAAAACGGTGCGAGATAAAACCAACGTTGCTACTGTTTACTGATTGGCAGTCGGTGCTTTAGATTTATACCGGTGCCGAAGTCATCGACTTTGGATGACCTTCAACGGTCACTACGCATTGCGTTGCACAATACACGCGTCTTTTGGAACTCACTGCTACAGTAGGGACCCCAGTCTGCAGCAGAAATGTAGCACACAGTAGCCCAATGTAGCGTACCTATTCTCAAACTATCGCATCGGAATTACTGTGGTATCACACGGTCTCCCTGCGGCAGCACGGTTTGTGTCCACTTCACCCCAGAGAAAGCCGCACAAAGTCTGGACTCTGGAGTGAACAGTCGACTTCGTGTAACTGTCTGTCCAAGTACTGTGTATTCTGAAACAAATGGTCCGCATTTGTTGCAGATGTAAACGCACCTTACTGGGTGCATTTCGAAATATTACGTGGCTTGGTGCCGTAGAGCGTCTGGCGTCGCTATTAGGTGGTATGGTTACTAGTTTCATGAGAGACTGTCTGCAATATTGACTTCATATTGACTGTCGCGCACAGGCGCTATGACAGTCCTTAAAGTTACCGAGCTGCTTTCCCGTTGTTGATCCGGTCTGAGCAGCAGTGTTCAATGCATGCGACCAAGCTTACACTGTCGCTGCTTCGTCTAATGCTTGCAGCTAAAGTGCTATCTGCGAAATGCGAAAGCGCGAAATCTGTCGACTGGCAGAAGTTTGGGCGCACTTAGTCGAGTCACTTAGTCGAGCTGCAAGCTACACATCATCATAATCATCATCATCAGCAGCAGCAGCAGGCGCTTTCGCATTTCGCAGTTAGCACTTTAGCTCTGTAGCATGAGCCAATCTCGCCTCCGCTCGTCGATTCAATCAACGCGTGCGAGCCAAAGATGACATGATCACCATCTTTGTTTTCCCACTCTCCCCCTTTTTCACCCCGTCTGCAGCACTATGAGTTTTTTTTCGGCACATGATGTCAGAGGTCGCTCGGCCGATCGCCGTGATATTTTGCACCGCGAGAGGAAATATGCTACATTTTGAAAATTAGATCCAAAAATTTGGGGCCTTCTTCCCATAGGATTTTTTCAAACACTGTCTGTCTCTCTGTCTGTCCGAACGATTGTGTGACATTTTCTGTCCGTAATTACGCAGTCTTGAATGGCTTGGTTCGGCCGCTTCTGTCTGTTAGGCAATGTGTCTGTCCGCGTCATAGAAAGAAAAAGAAAGCCCAGCTGTCGCTTGGGATGACGCGCTACAGCTTATGCAGTTCCTGTTGCAGAAGAGACCATCAAGGTCATCTAAGATCAACGATTTTTATCACACCTGAAAGGGCGTATGCGATTTCCTATAAGTGATTAATAATGACCATGGCCTTTTTTGTCACCGTTTTCGAGATGCGGCCAGTTATAGCTTAAAACTTTCCATTGAAAACTGCGGCCAATCCGCTGCAGATAGAGACATGATTAGGCTACTACTGACAACCTATAGAAAGTCGCCAGCGCTCTATCTCATGTTTGGTTTATTTATACGGCCTTCCTAACAGGCCGCATTACAGATCCTGCCCGTTCGTCCGCCTGTCTTAAACAGATATTATTGACGCGCTAAAGCAATGCTGTAGGCGTCTTACACGGTTGTCGTCCGTCGTCGCCTGTCGTCCTTTGTAACGGGTGTGTTGTGGCTAAACGGTGCATGATAGAGCAGCTCTTAATCTTGGAAAAAATATCTACGTACTTTCTTTCGTCAAATCCTGGCAACGTCATTAAATGCAAAATGGAAGAAGCGCAAAAATTCTGCGTAGAGAGCAGCCGTGTCAACAAACATCGATTTTGTTTGCATCGCCTAATTTTGTTCTATCTCACTTGCTGATTTTATCTTTGTATAGATAGTCAATAGTTGTTTTTCTCTCATTTGCGCGAATTTGTTTAACTTTCTCTCGTGCTGAACCAAATGGACAGGACGTAAAGTAACACATCTGTCTGTAGTACAACTTACAAACTAGTCGCGCATAATATGCTCTGAACATGTTCGACAGTGACAGAATGTTGTCAATAGGCGTAGTAATGTATTAAGCCTACGCCCTACAGTAAACGGCCTACATAGGTAAAGAGAGAGGATTTGTGACAATTAAACAGGCGCTGGGGTTGGTCTGTCTTGAAGAATGTCGCGGGTCAATGTGGTAATCATAAAGCGCTTGTCATTCATCGCAGCAGTGAGCTGAAAGCGGCACGGAGACGAACTGTATGCACACTGCCTTGCCTCTGATGGTCGATGATGGACGCCCATTGTAGGCGCTCTGAACCGACAGAACACGACCAGCATACAACCGGACAGCTAGCGTTAACTGCAGAGTTTGACCGATCAATCAACCAACCAGTCAATCAAAATCTTAACAGTCAGCCGACAGACAAACTGCAACTGGTGAATATGTGACGTACGCGAATGCAAATGTCGATAAAATACAGTGGAATAATCATGTTAGTGCATGTCTTCAAAAAGTAAGCGGCTTAAAAGTTGCAGCCCATCATTAGACATATAGAAATTAGAAAGTTCACGAATGTGGGTTCTGTCGCTCAAGTTATAACCTCTGTGTCTTTCGTCCGGCAGTATAGGCCTACACAGGGCCTACAGTTGAGCACGATAGTTATCGTTTAAATAGCGCTTGATCGGACACCTTCATCAGCTTTCCTACTGTACTATCGTCATCGCGACAAAAAACACAGCGAATGTCTCTGCGTACGAAGGCTTCAATGTGCTGGCGGTCAGAGGAGTTCGTGGAACGCCACCAGGCAGAAGGCGCGTATGTCAGCTTGGCGATGACGACAGCGTGGTAGACGGAGTTGAGCGCTTGCCACACATTCCATGCACCCGCAGAACACGCAGTGCGTGCAGTAATGGTGCACATCCACCGATGACATGACCAGTCACTGATAGTCAAATTTCATTTCTGATGGTAACACCAATAATTTTTTTTGGAACTGGCTTGCGTTATTCAATCTACTTGCGCTATGGCTTCAATCTGTGGCTGCGGTTTTGCCTGCTATTTGTAGGCTTATTTACTGCATTATTCTCTTACAGAATTTCATAGAATTGTTCTAGCGACTGGGCCTGCGTCCTGTACGTCAGACCTCGCTGTTGTTTGGGGAGTTAGCTAGAACTTACGGCACTCCCAAGATTAGACCAGACACCCACCCCTTTGACGCTTTTGGCGATTCGCAATTTCGCATCCACAAAATTTGCTGCCCCAAGAATTCATAAATGTCGCTGCCACTGTTTAAGTCTACTGGCTTTATACCGGTACTTGTTTTGTTTGTTTGACAAAAAGATAAAAGGTAAAGTCCAGACTTGCTATAGCGCTTCTTACGTGAGACAGACTTATGACCAGAAGCGCTTTACAATTTCGGAAGTGGCAGCTAATTGGCATGAGCTAATGATACCGCAGCGCAGTATGTGGCCATCCATTGTTCGCGTTAGCAAACAATTGGACCCACGGTTTGCAGCAAGCAGACATACCACCGCTTCAATCAGCCACACTAAGCCTTCACTTCGTAGCTTGTAGGCTACAACTCATTTTCCATCTCACAGAGAGTAGGAGGCTGAGTTGGCCTAAACACACAGTACAAGTAGGTTAGCAACTTGCTCAAGGTTGCTTGAAAATGACGGCAGTGAGAATCGAACCGCAATCTGAAAGTTACGAGTCACCACTAACTACTAGACACTTGCACCTACACAAGCAGGTAAATGTGAACAACTTGCCCAAAGTTGTTACTTGGTAGTGCATCGGCTGGGAATTGAACCGTGGACCTTTTGGTCTCGTATCCAACGCCCTAACCGCTGAGCAACCAAGCGTGTTTTATGTAAAGTTAACACATTGCTTTTACATAGACGAGTGTGTTTTTGCGCAGGAATTACATCCACGAAATGCGAGCCACTGACACAACCTGCATCTGCAACGCTCGTGGTACTAACAGCGATATTACAAAGCTCAACGACTTTCGCTTCGACATGTAAGTTAACATCATACATCTCTTATCAGTGCTAGTAGCATGAAAACATGTGGCCAGACGGAACCTGGAGGCACCACATGGAAACGTGAAATGTCTGAAAACTTTTTTCAGACGTTTTTTTACCGCGAGATCCTATACAGGCGTGATATGTACAGGGTGCGGCAAAAAGTAGCCCCCCAAAGTATTTTTTTACTGTTTTCTCATCAACTGTTTGGGATTTTAATTTAAAATTTTACACTGTTATTTAACGATAGTTTATTCACCTAACTGCCAAGTAAAATATGATTCCGTTGAAAAAACGACAAAGTTATAAACTTTTTAACATAACCGCCTACCGAATTTTCAGTATTCAAAAATGTTCAAGCTAAAATGCTATTTAATTTTCAAAAACCGGTTACCAAGTTACTGCCGATAACGTCACAGTGACGTTTTGATGAACAGTAATTTATTTTGTTTACAAACTATTACTGAATTATCGTTTTTAAAGCAATCGCCGGCTGCTTTCCTGATTCATCTTCCAGCAGGATGGCACGCCAATACACAGCAATACTAGCGCACGGAACGGGCTGCAGGCCAACTGTCCAGATTTCATCACAAATGACCAGTGGTCTCCAATATAAACCCATTGGACTATCGCGTGTGAATGCAATGTTGGAGGCTTACTGCAAGTTTAACCCATTACTGCATGACTTATTTTTGGATGTAGCGTCAAACTAGGTGTCCCATTTTTGGGACGCTATGCATGAATGGGTTAAGACAAAGCCGAAAACAATCGCTGAACTCAAGGAAGCGCTTGCGGTTATCCGGGGCAACCAGCCACAAGGACTGATCGACAAGATGATGAAAGACTTATCAAATTAAGCGACTAAAGGCTTGTGTTGGAGCTTGGAGCTGGCGGTGGACACTTCGAAATTGGGAATTAAATGTAAAAGTTTTTTTTGTAAATAAAGCTGTAAAATTTCAAATAAAAATCTGAAGCTGTTGCTGAGAAAACAGCGAAAAACTTTAGGGGGCTACTTTTTTCCGCACTTTGTATAATGTACATGTAGCATTAGGCTACAACAGTAATTGCTCTACCGAGTGCCAGTGCCTTCACTGAAAAAAATTAAAAGTAGGTTACAGTTAAGGAAAGATACAATAAATAATGAAAGTGTTTGTTTTCACGAAGATATTTTAGGAAGTCATTTTTGCACCGCTTAATACTTTTAGGCAATCATTTACTGGGTGTTTTTAACTAACTTTTATAAAATGTACACGGTGTTTCAT
>Ga0049118_10000333_pt1 | contig 9580 bp, 7 predicted proteins | sample WorMetHERISLAND2_2_FD_55048 | JGI IMG/M metagenome (GOLD analysis project Ga0049118, IMG submission 55048) | Marine gutless worms symbiont microbial communities from Max Planck institute for Marine Microbiology, Germany - Olavius geniculatus... | ecosystem: Host-associated > Annelida > Digestive... | reverse complement strand
CCCCCTCTCATTTAGGGCCCCTGCTGGGGTGACCCCGTTCGAATTTATGGAAAAGCTTTATGGATCCTGAAACTAGAGTCTTTTAAGCATCCGACAGTGAAGATTTGGTAATCCTAGCTTGCACCATTTTTGACTGATCCACCCGTGTGACATACGGACAGACAGAATTGCGATAGCTAAGATGCGCTACAGCAGTACCTGCTGTTGCGCATAAAAACTGCATGTTGCCTATTACATTTTGACAAGATTTTTTTATTACAGAAATATGTGCTTCATCTGGATATTAAAAATGCATAAAAAATGTGGAATTTATCAACATGTAAACCAACATGACAATGCGAAGACACGCGACTCTTCACGTTTCCGCACGAGGGACCAGAAATGCCTTTACATGTAAAAAATATGCCATATACAAACATTTTTGAAATTGAGCTTTCAAACCATGAATTTTTTTAATGCGTTAAAGAAGTGCGTTAATTTTTGTAACACATGCGTTAATGCGTTGATAATGCATCATTACTATTCATCATACTGCTGATATTGTATATGGACTACATCAAGGGGGTGAATGGAATGACGACCCACAAACTCTTGACTGTGTTGCAGAACTATCACTAAGATGACAGGCACATCAAGCAGAGTAATAGATTAGATTTTTATGCAGGCAATGACGTCAGTCATTGTGTTCATTGAATCAGTTGTCAAATAACTGCAGTTTCAATAGTATATTGGAACTCCTGCTTCACAGAATTATGCGAAATACAAAAATTTATGTATGTGCATTAATTTTTTAACGCACAGTAATTTTCTTAATGCGCGTTAATTCATTAATGCATTAATTAACGCGTTAATTTGAAAGCTCTAAAAATATGCAACCTACACTGCCATCACAATTGCACGAGCATTATCAAACAAACAACATGATATTTAAATGCTAACATAAGAAAATCATCCAGTTTTTCTGTGCCAAAATATTCAGTAATTACAAGTGCCCAGTATGCATGCCAAAATTTTTGTTACATTATGACTTACCCACCCACTCATTCACTCACTCAATTTGTAAGTTTCCAAAGGTTAACATAATCTACAAACACTAAATAAGACAACAAATAGTATTTTAGTTCCTTGTTGCCATGTACATACCTCTGACAACATATCACAGTTGACTGAAAAATCACTATCTGAGCCAGAGTCAAAAGAATCTGGTACATAATCAACGTTATCAGAGTTGGAATCAGAAGTAAAATCCGCACTTATAGACATGCTCGGATCAATCTACAGAAAGACATAAAATCATCATTATATACCAGTATTATAAACACTTCTTTTGAACCATCTATCAGCTTTCTTAAATACAAGTGCAAATAGCAATCAAAACACATCTAAGCATTTTAGTGGCTGACAGACTCTTATACAGAAGTACAAATCAAGTATGATGAAAAATGATACAACAAGCAACTTTCACTTGGTTATCAGCAAAAAAATTACAATATCTGAGACAATTTCTAATATAATACAATGTCAGATACATTTCACCAACCCAACTTAGACCTAAGTATTTTGATACACACTTCATGAAGTGTTAGTGTCCCACAAAAAGTCAAGTAAAAAACTGTCCTATAGGTATAGCAGTTTTGGCTCGATATTGAAATGCGACCGATCAAAAATAATGCACAGCAATAGCCATGCTTGTAAAGCATCACACTGCACAAATTATCCATAATCTGAAAAAGTTAATACAAAAAATGTAAGCAAGTAATAAAGAAATATTCGTGCAAAACTTACAATTAAACAATCATATAGCAAGCAATAATGAAATGTGGCTGATAAAACAAATTTAAAACTGAAAACTAACCAAAGGTGCACTTTGGCCGAAGTACTCAACATCATCATCACGAAGAGGAAATTCATCAGCATCCTCCATTTCTTCATATGGATGCAAGATTCCAGTTTGAGGATGCACATAATACAAACCAGCCTCTATTGTGTTAAATGTTGAGTTTAATACTACTGCACCATCAGCAGTCGACGCCACTTGGCTCTCGACAGAAACTGACTGCTGCTTATTTGGATTCTGCTTCTTCTTCGGATTCTCCGACGCTGACTTTGCACCACTGGTCGACGCCACCGGGTTCTCGACAGAAACAGACTGCTGCTTATTTGGATTCTCCGACATAATTTGATCAGAAGCAGAGGTCACTACAGTGGCACTGTCAGGATTCTTGATTCGCCATGGCAAATTACCTGTGCCATAATCGTAGCGCAGTTCCTCACCTTCCTGGATGTCTCTTGCTGCAAAAACTAGCAGATGAGGTTTCTTATTAATGTAGCAAGCCTTTGACAGGCAATTACACTCCATGCGTCGCATTGGCGCATCATTCATGTAACGACCAAGACGTGCATTGTTTGTGGCATCTATGCTGCAACACAAATACACTTGAAACATTAAACTATCAGACACTGACACTGACAGCATAACAACCAATGAACGACTAATTTAACAACTACTGTGTCCCTTTGGTCGAGTAGTCACATTAACTGAAAATTCTAAATACTAGTAAAACTGCCCAGTAATCTCCATATGGACTACCAGTAAACAACCTGTGATGTTTTATTCATACATGGCATCGCAACATTCCTGTGGCCGAAATACTGTCCCCAGAAAAGTTGACTTTGGTGGGTCCAAACTCTGCAACTTAGTTGTTAGTAGACTAAAGTTATGTGGACATTTTTGCAGTATGTGAGAGGCATTGCTGTTGGCACATTACTCTTCTTGTAATGGATATCTATCCATTTGGGAGACACTAGCAATCCAAGTCTGAAGATGCCTGAAATTGTCCTAAATTCTGCAAGTTCTGACCCAAGATATTTTTTGGGGGANGCCCTAAATTATGGGACATGGACTATTAAACTGAACACACTTTCAATCATGTGGCCCAGTGTCACAGTAACTGGGCAAGGAAGCTTGGAGATCTCGTGGCAAAATAAAACAAATACTAAAACATCAACAGCAAAACAAAAGACCAACTGGAACTACCATTCTGGGTGGCCTAAAAACTATCTACAATGCACTGGCTCTAAATGACACTTGTGAATCTATCTGCTACAACAGCTCCAACACCAGTTTACATCTACGGTACACACATAAATATAAACAACTCAGTAGATGACACGGCTGGCGACAATGCAAGCTGCGCAGTGTATGCAGCGCAAATTTTGGCACCCAGCATCCGAATATGGCATAACTTGATGTCATTACATCATTTTAACATGCAATAGCAACCAAGTTATGAGCGATAAACCAAATTTCAAGAGGGTGGCCACCACCATGTTGAATCTTGTTCTTTTAAGTACAATGTGGTGGTACAGCTGTTTAAAGTAGGTCATTCTCAGTACATGAGTCAAATTTGGTGCAAATGCACTTAATACTGACAGAGTTATGTCCGTTAATTGACTTCTTCAAAATGGCGACTAACGCTATCTTGGATTATACTTTCTGTCAAATACAACAGTATAACCACATGCCAGAAGTGAAACTGAACTGCAAAATTTGGTGCGAATACATGCATTAGCAACTGAGTTGTGAGAATCAGACTGAATTTAAGATGACAGTCGTGATTAACATCCTGTGACAATTTTGGCCTCTTTCTGGCAATGACTCACTACATCCTCACAAATTTTCACTAATTTATCTGAACTGGCAGCTGGGTTACTATGCTTAATTGATAAATTCAAAATGGTGGCNACCACCATCTTGAATTAATATTTNGTAATTCTGGATGACCCACAAAATCTGTATCTAGCCCTGAAGTTGCCACTTTTAATTCTGTCTTAATCGACTTTGCACTTTTTGAGTTATTNTGAACTGAAAATGTCTATAAAGCAGTCATGTTATCAAGGACTTTGTGTCCGAAGACTAGGCCAAGGCCAAGGACATAGTGTCTGAGGACAAAGACTTGGAACCGAGGACAAGGACAAGGACTTAGGACCAAAGCCAAGGTCAAAAAAATCAATACCAGCTGTCTCAAAATTACGCAAAATAGAAGCAATCTGAGTTTCTACTAAATACCAAGTGTGCTCCGATTACTAGCAATGCTAGTATGTCAACAGCTATGTTCATCATTTTTTCATTTTTATGTTCAAACTGTCGGCGATAAATTATTATAAACAGAATTTATTCAAGTCCTTGGTATCACTGTGAAGGACTTTATCTCAAGGACGAGGACAAGGACAAGGACTTGGAACTGAAGACGAGGACAATGCTCTTTGTCCTCGAGGCGCCTTGAGGACGAGGACAAGTCCTCGAGGACACATCACTGCTATAAAGTCAGAAGTCTACATGTACAGCAGATTCCACACTGCATCTGCCATAGACACAAGCACAGATGCAGCCTCGTGCAGACATGCTTGCTGACAGATTATAAACGACTGCTAAGCTTATGCATCGCAGGCCAATAGATAAACAACAAATGCAGAACTGAAGTTGCTCTACCAGTAATGCTGGCCTTGCAATTCAAAGTGGTATATGTATGTTTNGTCAACAATCTTATCACCCATCTCAGCACTGATGAGTTCTCCGGCATATTCCACAACAAAATCACCGTGTGATAAACACCGTGTTGCAAACAGACCAAAGCCTGATATAAAAATAACACAGACAAGGCATTCACAGCCCAATTCAATAAAGCTTGAACCCAGTAAGTAACATGACTCAGCATCTTATACCATAATACCAATAGTCTTAATCAACTGCACTCAAAACAATACAAATAAATACCATTGTCACAAAGTATGTGTACATTATAATGAGCTCCAAATGTGTAACTACTAGTGGACTTTCAACAAAACTGTTCTCAATGCGTAAAATAATAATAGACTTTGATTGCGTAACGGCAAGTGGATTCTTTACTAAAAACAGATACTAAGTATGACATTGTGTACGACATAATGAACTCCAAATGTGTAACTACAAGTGGACTCTGATCATGGGAATAAATATTATAATAAGCTATTATTAGTGTGTCAAAAATAATGAACTCCCACTGTGTATCTGCAAGTGGACTCCTAAAATACTACAGCTACTATCAACTGAAGCTACTTGGGACTGAAGGGCTGTTTGGCATAAAAGCAACCAACTAACTTTTCTTTTACTCCACACCTGCGGGATAACATTTTGTTATCAATATTTATCAATAACTCCACTAAAAAGTAATATTTTTGAACGAAATTTGGTGGCTGATTCAGCAATTTATTGAAGATTAAGTGTATGAAGTTTTATTCAGATTCGTTCAAATTTGACATTTCTATTGTATGATGTCTAGGAGTCGGTTTTTCCAGACACAGTGTAGAGAAATCAACTGCTAACAAAATCACAGTTCACCTAACACAGATACGGGAGTAAACTTGCAGAAAGCTGACAAACTAGAAGATTCACAAATCTGTGCACATAATGAGTCAAAATTTACGTGAAGTAAACCAGAAATAGATAGCGATTTCTGGCGGGATAATCGGAAAAATGCTAATTTTCAGACTGGCCCCACATACATGGAACATGGGACAACATATAATAGCAGAGTGTTAGGTGATAACCTTACAAGTCTTGCAAATCATCAAACAGTATCCCAAGTAGCTTCGGTTGACAGTAATAAAATAACAGACATGCACAGGCCTACTATTTTATAATATTTTTTTTTCCAAAATTACACGGGCATCATCTGGATGCAAAAAAAGAGCCTAAAAATACAAAATTTGTCAAAACTTTAACCAACATAGAGATGTGTGATGTTATGGGCTACGGCCTATCACCAGTGTGTATGACATATAGGACTCCGACTGTGTAAATCAAACTGGACTCTTACCATAATTTTTCAAATATTTAATACATTCTGTAGATGGAAAATGTGTTTATAATTTAGTGGACTCCTATGTGTAATAGCACGTGGACTCTTGAGCATGTCGTAACCAGTACACTGTCCCATGAAAATTAGTAGACCAAGCTATATAAAATGGTCTCCTGCTTCTGTGAAACGTTTGCTACACAAGATCGATATGACTGGATAGGCAGACTGCAAAACTGTCAGTGATCGACATCGCGTTATTCAAAATTTGATATATCCACAGAGACAAGGTAAGTTTGTGTGAAACTACAGCGTATTGTTCAAAATAAATGTCATTTCATGCAGAGTTGATGCAATTTAAATCCAGTGATTTAAATCATGATTTAAGTCAACAATAAAAATCACAATTTAAATCATTGACAATAAAACTACAAATTTGTCAAAACGTTAACTAACATATAGACGTGTGAATATGTAAATTTCCACATTTCAGCATAAGTGTCTGTAAACGCCATCACATGCAAGAAAATATGTGATATACAAATTTTTGAAAAATACGCAACCTATGCTGCCATCGCTATCACACAATTGTCATTATTAATTGGACCTAAACTGCATCTGCAGCTTGGATTACACAGCCAGTCAGACAAAACTGGGCCTCCTTCACTTGCATGCCACCTATATGTTAGACAAAAAAATGAGAAAGCCTTGCATTACCAATATCTTGATCAATGAAGCGCCTTTCACACCACGGAGGATCCGTGCCCTCTTCAACAAACTCCTCTGCAATGTGCAGTGGTCTTTTTCGTTTAGCTCTCCAACTGGTCGACGCCATCGGGTTCTCGACAGAAGCGGACTGCTGCTTATTTGGATTCTGCTGCTTCTTCGGATTCTCCGACGCAGATTTTGTGCCACTGCTCAACGCCACCGGGTTCTCGACAGAAGCGGACTGCTGCTTATTTGGATTCTGCTGCTTCTTCGGATTCTCCGACATAATTTGATCAGAAGCAGAGGTCATAGATCTGCAAATATTCAGTGTTTAAATTTAACGAATTAGAGGTTAATTTTAACGTTATGCACTATACAAATTCATGTTTCACTTACTTACTTACTTATTTATTTAATGATTAATCGCTAATTACCCAGCTCTAATTTTACATTTTCGTACTTAGATTTTCGTGACTAATATCCAACTGTATTTCCGCAAAAATTCACAGCAATAAATTGGCTGTATACAAGTTACGAGCTCGCAACTTCTAGCCACCTGAGATGCAGACACGCCCTTACGGGCAGCAAGCCCGGACTGAAAATAAAATCTGCGGTCAGTCGGGCCCAGACTGATAATAACGATTACCCCTAACCGTAAGCCTAAGCCTAATCACTGTAACACCAATCCCAGATCGCTATATTGAAATTCCCGGTGAGAAACTTATGAGACAGATCACTTTTTGCTAATTACCACCATAATAACAATAAATTTGAGCTAATGCTCACGAGATGAGCGAAAGCTTATAGCAGTTCCGGTTCAGTAATTTAGCTGAAAATTAAGGTGTTCACGATAAGTTAATATACAAATACCAAATTCTCTACCTGGATCACATAACGATAGTTCCGTGGCACCACCTTGTGAATGATAGACTTGCGTCGCAGCCCAAAATCGCCAAAAAATCCATAAAACCCCCTATTTTGGCGTTCAAAGTCACTCAAGGTCATTGAATTCGGCGCCAATCGAGAGCCAGTGTACGACTTCCTATAAGTGATTAATGGTAACCTAGGCCCTATCTCGCACCGTTACCGAGATACAGCGACTTATTGGCCAAAAATCGGTTTCATCATCTGGCACTACAATGTCACTTCCGTTCTCACAAGATATACCGGCACAGCTCTTAACACGCTGAAACGCATCTCAGTCCATATCTGACACACAAGCATGCTCGAGTGCCACACGGCCGTTTCGAGTCCGCACTGCACTTGCAGCAAGCAACCTTTAGAACATCCGGTGGTGCAATTTCCAAGTCGGTAGTTACAGGAATGTATTTGCCATGGTGAAGTCTCCAGCCCCAATCTGATGGATTCAAAGTGGATGTGCACAACAGCTTCCACTGGACAGCCTGGAGGTGCACCCTGTACANATGAAAGCGTGCAGCATTTTCTGTTGGCAGCATCCGCTTTGGTCTGGGGAGCTGTAAATTAGCTGCGGTTGCCTGCATATACATATTGTATCGCAGATGGTTCAGCCTGTCAGTTACTTTCCCCCCGTACAACAATGCCAATATTTTACAGCCAGCATCAAACACTTCATCGTGACCTGAACCAGGAGATGCAAGAACATCCATGTATGGTGTGACTTCAGCACTGACTTTGCCGTGACCGAATAAAGATGAGGCTGTATCACAGCCGCTGATGGCGTGAATAACTGGTAGCTAACTCGCACATGGCCCAAATCTTTTGCTATGGCAGCTACTGAACTGATACTCTGACCAGGCTTGGTGCTCATGAAAGTGTCTGACATACAAGGTTTATAGTGGCACACAAGCATAATTAAAATGTCGGTGTCATTCGCGATTACACTGACAACTTGCTTTGCTGATGCACAGTCCAAAGCGACTTTCGCCACCAACGTGTCCGCATCATCTGGTGCCTGCTGTACAGAATACCTAGCTGACGTCAGGTAAGTTATGAGTAGAGCCACAAATGTGCACTTGTTGTTGTCATACAATACAGGCACAACCTACTAAAGAACTTTTAACAACTAACATAAACATCACTTTACTTACTGCTGGCATTATACGTTTACAAAGGCTACAGTTATTACGGTATGCAGTAATTTCAAAATACTATTTGCTAAGTTCGCTTAAGTCTACAGTGACAATGGTTTAAGCGTTAAGTGGATCGACCGGTATGCAGAATGTAATCTTGGTCGATGGAAAAGTCAGTGTTTTCAAAAGGCTGTGGCAGTCTGCAGAAGTCATACCATACATTGATGTTATCGCATCCCATGGACCAGAGCTGTGTCGGTATATCATGTTAGAACAAGAGTGACATTGAGGTGCAGGATGCACTGACCAACAGCGTGCTCAACTTCGAGTCCATGGATTGCAGTCGCTCAACGTCGACATCATCGTCGATAGAGGATACATATGAAATGGATGACCACCACAATTGTGTCCGGTGGAGTCAAAATAATCTAACGTTCTGTATCAGGGAATATACAGGGTGGGCTAAAAAACCGGACCTGTTTGAGCTTTGACAACTCAGCGANGGTTAGTGGTAGAAAGACGTGTGATACGTCAGAAGTTTCAGAATGCTGGAAAAAAAATAAACNACAAATTTGCATAGTGAAGCATTTAAATATTCTTTGCCTGATTTGCATAAATATTCGTCACCCCCGAAATTCTGCCAAATTTGACTGTAACACATGGATTTAACATGGATATTTGAGCTTTGATAACTTAGCGATGTTTATTAATGGAAAGGTGTGTAATATGCCATAAGTTTTAAAATTGTGTACAGAAGAAGTGTACAACTTGCATGTCTCCGCATTTAAATATTCTTTGCCTGATTTAAACAAATCTGCCCCACCCCTAAAATCATGGTATATCGGCAGTAACGCATGAATTTAAGTTAATTTTCATTCAGCATACAATGAAATATCAACAATCATTAACACATACGTTGAGTTTAGATGAAATTCGACATAGGCAGTTGCCCAGTTTTTGCATTCATAACCGTCATCAGTCCTT
>Ga0049118_10000326_pt1 | contig 9897 bp, 10 predicted proteins | sample WorMetHERISLAND2_2_FD_55048 | JGI IMG/M metagenome (GOLD analysis project Ga0049118, IMG submission 55048) | Marine gutless worms symbiont microbial communities from Max Planck institute for Marine Microbiology, Germany - Olavius geniculatus... | ecosystem: Host-associated > Annelida > Digestive... | reverse complement strand
GGAGGCTTGCAAAATTCAATGGTGTTCCCAGACATACGTTTCATCTACACCTCGAAGAATGTGAATTCAGATTCAATCATCGGGAGGAAAACTTATTGATAAATACTCATTTTACTGAGAGAAAATCCTCTCTAAAGTTATCTAGACCCTATGCTAATAGTACAGGATTAACAGGATTATTTGTAACTATTCAGCTACCCAACTTCAAGATGGAAAAACTACGAATCACGCGAATCCACGCGAAAATCGATTCGCACTGATTTGCGGGATTCGTAGTTTTTTCTCTTTCTCGATAAGTCGGAAAGCCCGGTAGCCGATTGCCGTTGCCTATCCGGGGTCCCTGTTCGCGGCGCCCTACTTGGTCATTCGCTGTCAGATGCCTGAGATGAGCATGTCGATTGCGGCGAGAATTTCGTAACGGAAGTTGTCTAATGATGTGACTTCAGTTTTCAGAATTGATTTGGGAACCGAAGTCATTTGATGAGTTAATAAAACAAAGTTTCCTTCGTCAAGGTGTATAACAGGGCATAATCTTTTTGCATCAGTATTGTTCAATGTAGCATGAGGGGTAAGAGGTATAACTAAGCGAGAGCCTAAATCTTCAAGCAAGGGATTTTGAATATCGATAAGATAAGAGTAGGTTTTACTGGAAGATCTGTCTTCATTTCTATAAAGGGTGAATTGGCTCATTAGAAATCCCGGTAAGCATTTGAGAATAGGCCATTTTTATCAGCCAATTTATTTAATTCAGCGATGGCTTTTTTATTGGTTTCACGCCAATCGGCTCGTTCAGCTTTTCTCAGCTCATCCTCGAGTGCGTGCTCCAGGGTCGCAGAAAGGTTAACATTGAGCTTTCGGACTTTGGCCAATAAATCGCTGTTTATACTAAGATTTGTTGCCTTTTTTGAGGCTGTGTCATCATATAAATGGCGCATGGTTTAGTACCTCCGGGAATGGTACGCATATATAAGTACAGGATTAACAGGATTATTTTTTGTGTGTTCTGAACTTTCGCCGCACGGTGACACGCATTCCGAACGCGTAAACTCTCTTTGGAAAGCCAGCGCAGAACTCATTCTGCACCGCAGAGACCACCCCGATGATTTCCACAACCAAAAAAAGGATACCCACTTTGTTACAGCCGGATCACGCGGCCTCCAGGATCATGAAAGGGCCAGCTCCGCTTGCGTTTGAGTCCGGAGCCATTCCGGGAGCTTCGGCATCGGTAGACTTGCAAGCTCACTTGGTTCCAGCTTGTGCAATCCTCCGCCATAGGTCCTTCCTCCGTCAATTAAGACCTGCTTTTTGAGGTTATTCAGACAATCGAGAAGCTCTTCCATTCTATTGCGGTTCTTGCCTAGCAAAAACCGGATGTTCGGCTTGGGATAAAGCATCAGGAAAACATTGGTTGCAACGGCATTGGAAAGGTTGAGAAAGAACCGAAACGGATGCTCGTCCGGCGAGCGGCTTCTACCCATGTAAGTCGCCATGAAGAGCGCCGGTGCCCTTCTTTCCTGCAGGTACCAGAACTTTCGATTCGAGCAGAGGTACTTTTCCGAAATGCCTTCTGAACGACCCGATTCCAGATACCGCCAGAGGGTAGGATACTCTTTCTTCACCGAGTCAGGAGGTAATGTACAGTCAAGCAAATAATAAGACCTCGGAACCGATGGCAAGCCAGTGTCGTCGTTTTCAATGATAGTTGTTTTGATATGTCGAGGACTTGGAAGTATGGGGCGCAGGAATCTTTGCGGGATTTTATGCCGGGAGGCTGTCGCATGGTCAATGATAAAGAATCTATTTGCGCCGGTTGCAATACTACGCCTGATATCGAAGATATCCAATAAAGTACAGCCGCTTACACTCGGAGAATTATGGGACGAAATATCCCGAGCATTCCACTTCTGCTCCGGCGGCACATCATCCGAGGTTACCTTGCGTTTGCGTTTAGGCTCAGCAAGACTGCCACCGTAGGAAAAAATAAAGCTTTGCGACTTGGAAGGGGGCGCATTCTTGTACGTAACTACGCACGACGACACGCGGGCATCGTCGAACTGTACATCTGCCGGATCGAACTGATGAATATGAATCAGGGTCACCCTGCGAAGTAGATACTCTCGGAGGGCACGCCCGTAATTCACGGAGAGAAACTCGCTGGGGATCAACCAGGATGCAACTGCATTTGGCGCAAGTAGATGGTGGGAAAGAAGGATAAAGTAGACATATAGACCGCTTAATCCGCTTGGATTGAGGCCAAGCTCGGATCGGACACGATGCTGTAGGACCGATTTAACGGCTAACGGGATATGGTGGTGTCTCACATAGGGGGGGTTCGTGCACAGCAGGCTGAATGCGCCTCGATTCTCCGGCAGTTTCGTGAAATCGAGGAAATCCTGGTTGATGACCCTAAAGGGAGCGTCCGACCATAGCTCACTGACAACGGATGCATATTCAGCATCAAGCTCGATTCCTGATGCTTGTTTTATTCGAGCCTTGTCCACACCGGCTTCTATTGCACTGAAGAAAACTCCTGTTCCTAACGCAGGTTCAAGAAAGCAAATATCACGATTACCACGCAGGTCTAATGAATGCTTTACAATATCCCGAGCAAGGTCAAAAGGTGTTGAGAATTGACCAAGCCGGTTGCGTTCTTCCTGCGTCCTGCGATCATCGATTTCCTTCTGTCTCTTGAACCGCTTTTTCTCCTTTAACTCAATAGGTCCGGCATAGGTTCCGTGGTCTTCTTCTACCCTGAGATCCGGGTGCTGAGGTTCTTGAAGCAGTGTCGCCAGATCATTGATCCGATGTTCCCATACCCAATCTATGCCCTCAGGTGCTTCATATCCCAAATACCCTGGCTCAAAATAGCCGCACAAGAACAGAACATACTGCACATCACGGCCGAATTTGGTCTTGAGTTGGTTGTACTTCTGGGCTTCTTCCTTGCGCCGCTTGTTGGTATTCGTGGCGTCACCCGCTGATTTAGCTTCAATGAGAATCGGCACACTTCCTTTTTTTGCATGTTTCGGCTGAATAACGCAATCTGCTAGGATGTTTACCTCTTGTTTACCGCTCCCCACCGTGATGTTAAGGCGGAATGTGAAAGAACCTGTAGAAAGACGCTGTGCGTCATCAACACTACTTGAAGAAAGGTATCGATAGTCTTGAAGCTCAAGCCATTTCTGAATCGACTCCAGCTGACGACGTTCCTGGGCGTTACGTATGATGGGATCGGCAGTAGCACCGCAAAGACGGTCGGCAACGACGCTGGCCGCCCGAGCAATTTGACTCTTGGATGGATTCTTATCCGTTTCGAGCCAGGGAAAAAGATCGCGATCCGCAAGTTCGGTGATTGTCTCGCAGATTCGTGCAAGCTGCTCATCACGATCCGTTTCGCTTATACGTGGTGGTATACGCGGGGGTTGATCCGGCGTCCCTTCCATGGAGGAAACGAGATGCTTACCGACATGAGCCAGCCCGATAAGCCGATCCCTGGCAATAGGTGGGGCACACACCATGCGCAGCATCGGCAAAACGCCGGGGGTTGCGATCAGGCTATCGGGAGCAATGGAGCGAAGGTAATCCGTATGCGTGAGGGCCTCCGTAACCTCTTTTGTGGTTTTGGCACGTTGCGTACGGTAGGTCTCGGGCGCGAAGCGAAGGAACCAGTCGTTATAGAAGTCTATGGACTTCTCGACGTCGGCCTTCCAAAGTTGAGGTTTGTCCGCATTGATTGCCATTTAATTGACTCTTTTCCAGATAGTGTTTTTTTCTGCGAATAGGTAGTTATGTACTTCGGGTCACGGTGCCTCATCACAGTCCGGGCGGTGGTCATCCACTGTTACCTGGTTGGGCGGCACTCGCCCACTCCAGGACCGCGCGGAAGGGCACTCGGGTCAGGGTCCCCGCGAGTGGATGCTTACCCAGCGGCTGTTTACCCAGCCTGGCCCGACTGAGACGAGGCGAGGGGATACCGCACAGGAAGCGGGCGAGGGAGCCGGGCTCGTCGAGCGCGCCGGCGGCGGTGGCGACCAATTGGTGTACCTGATCCGGGAGGTCTGGTGGTATTTCAGGCGAGTCGCGTTCCGGGAGCTCGGACCCGCCTGATCGGCACCCGCTGCAGTGGCCGCATGGTCCTTTCAGGTGCTCGCCGAAGTGGGCGGCGAGCGCGGCGGTCCGGCAACCGTCCCTGGCTGCCAGCTCCAGTACCCGCCGAAGTCGCCCGAGCTCGGCCGCCTCCCTTTTCAAACCGTAGCGGTGCAGCGCGTCCGCCAGCGCGATGGGGTCCGCCGGAGCCTGGAGCCGCCGGTAGCGGTGACGTAGCCCCGTGGCCTCGACCCGCAGCATTTGCTGTTCTCCCAGCCAGTCCAGGGCCCGGATGATCCGTCCTCGGTCGGTCCCCAGCGCCGTCGCGGCCACAGCGGCATCGATATGGAACCAGGACCGGGCCGGACGTGCCTGGCGGAACAGACCGGCCAGAAAAATGCGGCGTGACCCCTCGAAATGCGCCAGTATCTCTCTTGAAGTCAGCAAGGGTTTGAATCGGTACTGCCCATATAAGGGCGTGCCTCCCGCGAGAAATCCCTCGAGCTCCAGATACGTGAGCAGGGTGCGCAGCACCAGCGGCCGGATATCGTGCTGGAACGAGAGGTCGTAGAGGCTGACGTCGAATTCGCCCCCGCGCGCGAAAATGTCCTCGATCAGACCCCTGACGGCGTTCAGGTCCGGGGTATCGCCGTAGACGAAATTTTCGAGCACGTTCAGGTCGTCCGGGCACACCAGCAGGTGGCAGATCGCCGGCTTGCCGTCGCGGCCGGCGCGTCCGATCTCCTGGGAATAGTTTTCTAAGCTTTTGGGCAGATTGTAGTGATAGACGTAGCGGATATCCGCCTTGTCGATGCCCATGCCGAAGGCGATGGTGGCGACCACGATGGCCTGGTCCGAGGCCATGAACCAGTCCTGAATTGCGGCCCGGATCTCGTCCTGCATCCCCGCGTGGTAGGCGCGGGCCTCGAAGCCCGCCGCGGCGAGGCGTTCCGCCACCTCCTCGGCGGTGCGCTGCAGGGTGACATAGACGATGGTGGGACCCGGCGGATTGGCCCGCAGGGCATCGAGCAACCTGTCGTCGCGCTCCGCGGCAGATACCGGGGTCGTGACCAGGGAGAGATTGGGCCGATAGAAGCCGGTGCGCACGGCCCGCTCGGGGTCGATTGTCAGGCCCTCGCAGATGTCGGCGAGCACCCGTTCCGTGGCGGTAGCGGTCAGGGCGAGGACGCGCTCGGCACCACACGCGCGTGCGAATCCCGCGAGCTTCAGGTAGTCGGGACGGAAGTTGTGACCCCACTCGGAGATACAGTGGGCCTCGTCCACAGCGAACAAGGCGATCCGTAGTGAGGTGATGGCTTCCCGAAAGCGCTCGTTGTTGAACCGCTCCGGCGCCACATAGAGCAATCGCAGGGTGCCCGTGCGCACCTGCTCCATCACCGTCCGGTAGGTCGCGGCGTCCAGAGTGGAGTCCAGCCGGGCGGTGGCGATACCGCGGCGGGTCAGGGCGTCGATCTGATCCTTCATCAAGGCGATCAGCGGCGAGACGACCAGGGTCAGGCCCGGCAGCAGCAGGGCCGGGAGCTGATAGCACAGCGATTTGCCGCCGCCGGTGGGAAACACGGCTGCGGCGGAATGGCCGGCCATGAGGTGCTCGACCACAGCCTCCTGTCCGGGGCGAAATGTCTCGAAGCCGAAGTGACGTTGCAGTGCGGTTCGGGCACCGGCCGGCATGGTTGTTCTCTCTTTAAGTCAAGTGCCTGGATTTCTCCCCAAGCATGTACCGGCTCGCGGGTGATTTCAAACCGACGCGATCTACCCTAGTACACCGTTTCCGTGTGAATCATNGTCAGCATGAATTTGCCCGCGGTACTTGTCATCTCAATGGCATTGAATCATTCTGGTCGTAGGCCAAACGGAGGCTTGCAAAANTCANTGNTNTNCGAGGATTTGGGGTCAGAGGATTTGGGATCAGGTCTTGTATCGTGACTCTTGAGCCAAAATCCAGCCCTCTAGCGAGTGTCATGGGAACCGGTTTCTCCTTTAAATAATCCAATATCTTTCCCTTGTCCATCGTTCCCACCATCATGCCCCGACCTCCGATGAATCACTATAGGTCACGATCCGGAGCTGTTCCGCCACTTTCACCGCTCTCGGTGGCGCTCGTTGCCAGCAGGTCGCGTAGCCTGTGTTTGGCGCAGGACGCGTAACCAAGCGATACCGTCGGGGCAGGAGAGGAGTGCATCGCCGAGGTCCTCCAGCTGTAACGGGTCGGAAATCGCCGTCAAGAGCGATTCGGCCTGCACGGCGATCGCCGGACCGAAGCGACGACGGACTTGGCGGGTGAGCAGGTGGCGTATTTCTTGGCGGCCCTGCTCCAGACCCTGCTCCATGCCCTCGCGTTTCCATTGGTCGGTCCAGCTTTCCACGCGATTAGACAACATATTGTGTACCTCGTGTAAATCGGTCATGGACTCGAATTCGACGCCCGGCAGTCGCTTGGGGAGAAAAACCCGATTGAGCCACACGGTAAAGGCCCGCCGCAAACTGGCTTGCTCCGGTGCCTTGAGCCACTCGACCAGGGCATGGAGGATGGTTAATACCTCCGTGGGTGTGCGGCTGGCTTCGAGCCGGAAGAGCGCGGCGCTCAGATTGCGCTGCGGCAGGTCGCCTTGCTCGGCCACGCGCTGCTCGTCGATCAGGAAATACGCCTGGTGGGGCCGGTACTCGCACAGCACGGGCGGTGCCGGCTCGATCAGGTCATCGAGCGTCTCTGCGGCATTCCAGGGATCGGTCCCATTATAGAGCACGATAGGGAGCACCGGCGGCAGCAGTCCCGCCTGACTCAGTCGCCGGGTGCGGATCAGGTCCTGATAGAGGAGGCCGAGATAGGTTTGGATGCGCACCGCCATCCAGCGGTCGATGCCGGATTGGAATTCGAGCAACAGGTAGACATAGAGCCAATCCCGGCCCCAGCGCACGCGCCAGATCAGGTCGTCGGCGCGGTCACGGAGATCGTCACTGACGTAGCTGCCGCTGCATTTTTCCAGCGTGGCCAGGTCCAGCTCATCGATCCAGGCGCCTGGTATGAAGCCTTGCAGCAGATCGCTGACCATCGCGACATGCGAGTACAACAGCTCGTAGCTGCTGTCGTGGGTCGGGCCATGACCCGTCGGGGTGGATGCGTTTTTTTGCATCACCCTATCCCCACAACCCACAAGTATCAATCACGATCTTTTCCCGCAACGCCTGTCGGGAGATCTTCCGGAATGCCCTGTGCGGGACGAGCCCGAGTACGATATCCGCCGCCGCCAGTGCTTCTTCCATACCGCGGAGCCGGACACCGGTCTCGGCCAATGGTAGCGGCAATGTCTCAATGTGGGGCTCGACAGCGAGGATGCGTCCGGCTCCTTCTTGGGCCAGGCGTAGCGCGATCTCGACGGACGGGCTCTCGCGCAGGTCGTCGATGTCTGCCTTGTAGGCAAGGCCGAGGCAGGCAATGGTCGGGTATTGAATGCGGGCGATCGCAGTGCGTACCTTGGCGACCACCGATTCCGGCTGAGCGGTGTTAACCTCGCGGGCGGCGCGGATGAGTCGGCTTTGCTCCGGTGCGGAGTGGATGATGAACCAGGGATCCACGGCGATGCAGTGCTCACCGACACCGGGTCCGGGATGCAGGATCTCGACCCGAGGATGATGGTTGGCGAGCCGGATTAGCTCCCGGACGTCGACGTCCAGCTGGTCACAGATCCGGGACAGCTCGTTGGCCAAGGCGATGTTGACATCGCGGAAGGTATTCTAGGTGAGCTTGGCCAGCTCGGCGGTTCGACTATCGGTGAGGAGGACCTTGCCGGCGACGAACTGACGGTAGAAAGCCGCGGCGGCGGCGGTGGATGCCGCATCGATGCCGCCGACGATGCGGTCGTTTTCGACCAGCTCGTGGATGATGCGTCCGGGCAAGACACGCTCGGGACAGTGAGCGACCCGGATGGTCTCGACGGACTCGGCCTGGTGGCGGGTGTGGCCGGCGATGGCGAGCTCCGGGCGTTCTTCCGCCAGCCAGTGGGCGACCTGCTCGGTGGTGCCCACCGGACTGGTAGATTCCAGGATCACCAGATTGCCCGGCACCAGATGAGAGGCGATGGCACGGGTGGCGGCCTCCACGTACCCCAGGTCGGGCTCATGGCCGTCCTTGAACGGCGTAGGAACGGCGAGAATGAAGATGTCCGCCGGGTTGGGTCGAATAGCGGCCTTGAGGCGCCCGCTCCGCACCGCGGATTTGACCAGGTGGTCGAGCTCGGGCTCGTGAATGTGGGGACAACCGGCGTTGATGGTCTCGACCACCGCGGGGTTGACGTCGACACCCCGGGCCTCGAAGCCCTTATCGGCCAGAAAACCGGCGATGGGCAGGCCAATGTAGCCGAGTCCCATCACGCAGATCCCGCGGCCTTGTGGATCACCCATAGCGAGTCCTCAGGGTTGCCGCGATGCGGGCCGCGGCCTGCCCGTCGCCGTAGGGGTTGTGGGCGCCGGACATGGCGCGATAGGCGGGTTCGTCGTCGAGCAGCCGGGTGGCCGCGGCCACGATGGTGGTGGTGTCGGTGCCGACCAGGCGGGCGGTACCGGCGGCGACGGCCTCGGGGCGTTCGGTCGTATCGCGCATGACCAGGACCGGCTTGCCGAGAGCAGGGGCTTCTTCCTGGATCCCCCCGGAGTCCGTGAGCAGGAGATACGCGCGGTCCATGAGGGCGACGAACGGAAGATAGTCCAGGGGCGCCATAAGGTGGATATTGTCCACTCCACCCAGCAGGCGCCGGACGGGCTCCTGCACGTTGGGATTTAAGTGAACCGGATAGAGGATCTGAACATCGAGCCTTTGGGCCAGGGTAGCCAGGGCCCGGCAGATGCCCTCGAAGCCGGCGCCGAAGTTTTCCCGCCGGTGACCCGTAACCAGGATCAGGCGCCGAGCGGGATCGAGAAAGTCGAACGGGGCCTCTACACGATGCCGGAGCGCGGCGTCGGTGCGCAGCCGCTGTACCACGTCCAGCAGGGCGTCGATGACGGTGTTGCCGGTGACGACGATGCGGCTGTCGTCCACCCCTTCGTGCAGCAGATTAAGACGTGCCTGCGCGGTAGGCGCGAAGTGCAGCTCGGCCAGACTGCCGGTAAGGCGGGGCGGCTCATCTCTTCGGGCCAGGGGGCGTAGATGTTGCCGGTGCGCAATCCGGCTTCGACATGGCCCACGGGAATGTGCTGGTAGTACGCACCCAAGGCCGCGGCCCAAGTGGTAGTGGTATCACCCTGCACCAAGACGAGATCGGGTTTGCAGTCCTGCAAAACCGGGCGCAGACCAAGCAGCACCTCGGCCGTCAGGTCGGCGAGGTCCTGATCGGGCCGCATGAGGTCGAGATCGTAATCCGGGCGGATGGCAAAGAGCCGGAGCACTTGGTCGAGCATCTGTCGGTGTTGGGCCGTGACACAGACGCGGCCGGCGATTGCCTCCTCCGCTGCCAGTGCCTGAACCACAGGCGCCATCTTGATCGCCTCGGGGCGAGTGCCGATCACCGTCAGAACCCGCGGATGCATGGGTACTTCCGGGCTGAGTCGTGTCATTCCCTATTCCTATACTCAATCCAATCAGCATTCGCTAGGATTCCTTGACGGACCTGCATTTTTAAGTTGTTGCCCTGCACAAAAAGTTCACACCTCGTGGGTTTAAGGCAAAGTCTCGTCTCGCCGGCTAATAGTACAAGATTAACAGGATTTTTTGGTAGTGCGTCAGTTTGAATTTTCCTGATTCCGTTTTTTGTACGGCCCCCTCTTCTTCGCCGGCGGCTCCCGTGCGTCCATCAA
>Ga0049118_10000313_pt1 | contig 10281 bp, 10 predicted proteins | sample WorMetHERISLAND2_2_FD_55048 | JGI IMG/M metagenome (GOLD analysis project Ga0049118, IMG submission 55048) | Marine gutless worms symbiont microbial communities from Max Planck institute for Marine Microbiology, Germany - Olavius geniculatus... | ecosystem: Host-associated > Annelida >... | reverse complement strand
GGTATACTCCCTTTTTACGTGTGCCCGAAATTGGACAGATAAAGGAGTATACACTATTTTAATTTTTTTTCTGCCGCGTAGCGGCTTCGTCCAACAATCCAGTATACTCAGAGAAATTCAGACCAACAGTTTTTTGGGGGCAAGAGCAGATGTTTTCACTTAGTCGATTGCTAAGGAGTGTGACTTTGGAGATATCATCCCGTTGCACCCTACGTTGTTTATTATGCGGTTTCAGAAGTGGATGGGCCACGTCTCTATGCTCCTGTGGTATCTGGGATTCACAAGGCTCTGGTATAGAGTATGAAATCACAGATTTGTTAGCGGATTTGAGTGCATATGGATGTAATTTTATCAACGTTAAAGGTGGTGATCCTTTTATTGAGTCAGAAGTATTGCATTTCCTAGTCACAGAAGCTGTTCGATCTGGTATTGAGGTAATGATCCATTCTCCCGGCGTTGCATTGAAAGATGGAGATTGGGAGTTGATAAGGACTACAAAACTTAGCATCTCCGTTCCTGTGTTTGGGTATAACGAGAAGATACACGATTCTATTTCCGGCGTTCCTGGTTCCTTTCGAAGACTCAGAGACACAATGTCAAAATGGAAGAATCAAAACTTAGGGAGACTGGCAGCCAGGGTTATATTGACGCATCAATCTTTTCAACAAGAAGGAGCTATAAGAAAGTGGCTCAACGAAGAAGGCATTGAGAATGTTGAGGTTAGCGTGTTCATTCCGTTTGATGAGTGTATTAGCATGAACCATATGGCAAGCAAATTCATACTCAATCATTTTAAACGTTCACCCAAGGACTTTGCAGTTAGTCGGGAAACCTTTTTTCGTATAGCCAAAGGTCACCAATGTTGGCAGGATGAGCTTGCTATTACCCGCAAGGGAGAGATAATTCCATGCATTGCAGCTCGCCGTCTGCTGATAGGAAACGTGAAGACAGAAACATTACTTAGTGTCCTACGCCGAAAAGCCCACATTAGTTTCAGAGATAGCGGCAGGGATTCTTTTGTTCCGTGTAGCGGTTGCGAATTCAGGTACGGGTGCCACTCTTGTTCGCTAATGACTGAAAGAATCTTTGGAGTTTGGAAAAGCCGCGCATGGAATTGCACCTATGATCCGACTACGGGCGAATGGGGAAATCCAGTTTTCAATATCAAATTGTAAGAATGGCTGGGAAGTGTTAAAGATATCATTCGTGGAAAATTAGGAATCGTTGTCGAAGCAGCAAATGCGATGTATCAAGGAAATTCTGTGATGCAATCAATATCCCCCTTTGTTGTCAGGTGATTAGTTTTGCTATGTATGCGAGTTGGGGGCATTCTTATGATGTTGAATTACTGCACGTAGAATAAATAATCAATACGGAAAATCATGATAGCGGCAAGGCAAATTCCATGTCTCAGATCGGTATCTATATTTAAAACTTTCATCGACCTATTCGTAATTTTGCATCATTAAGTTTTCTCAATTGACCAAAAATTGGATAGCTTTGGGACAACGGCATGTGACGTGAATGAGGATCACATAATTTAGCCATTATCACAAAATCACCATCACATTTTATCTTTTTAAGAGTCTGAAATAAGGAGGATAAATATGATTGATTGGACTTCACCCATAGGTGCCACGCTGCCCTTATACCTACAATTATTGAATAGGCAAGCAGAAAAATCAATTGATGAAATGATCAGAAAGGAAAAAGCGTCGGAGGTGTTAATCGGCTTCTATCCAAAAATTGATAAAAAATTATCAGTCGAAAATATGCCTCATTTGGTAAACATCCAACAAATGTGTACGCTGCAAACTAAAACCGATGATATGGCTATTGACATAATTGGCAAGCTAGAACCTTCAAAATCTGAGATAAATCTGCCAGGTGCTTCAAGTGTGGAGTGGGAAATTGCACAAATTCGCAATAACATTATCAACTCGTCCTGGCTAACAAATATGGCGCGTATTAATGCCACGCCTTCAATGATCCGTAAACTAAACAGAAACAAGGAAGTCGCATTCATCATACCAAATAAGGAAACCGAATTACCATACCCTATAGAAACTACGCAAACGGATCTTAAACCAATTTATAAGAAAGAAAAAGATGAAGGAATTACGTGGGGTTTAAAGCGCTTACAGATAGATAAATTGTGGGATCAAAATTTACGAGGGAAAGATGTTTTAATTGGTCACCTTGATACTGGCGTTGATGCATATCATTCTGATTTAAAGGATAAAATAAAAAAATTTGCAGTAATTGACCCACGAGGGGACGAAATTCAGACCAAACCTTTTGATGCAGGCCAACATGGCACGCATACTGCAGGAACAATGGTGGGTGGTAAATCGAGTGGGATATCGATTGGAGTTGCTCCAGAAGCCAGGCTTGCGAGTGCTCTCGTTTTGATGGGAGGTAGCGGAAATTATTGGCAAATAATCAAAGGAATGGAATGGACCCTTCAAAATAAAGTTCGTATACTCAATATGTCTTTGGGTGGGACCGGTTATGACTCGATTTATGCATATGCACTTGCACGAGCAACCGCAATGGGTATATTTACAGTATGCAGCATAGGAAACAGTGGATTGGCGGTTACTGGAAGCCCTGGAAATATCAATATTGCCTGTGGAGTCGGGGCGATCGACCATAACGATGCTGTTGCTGATTTTAGTGGTGGAGGTACAATATACCTGTACGATGATTTGGGCCAACGCCAGGAAATCAATAAACCTGATATTGTAGCACCAGGGGTGGCGACTTTCTCATCATTACCCGATAAAAAACCAAAATCAAGGTGGGGGTATTTGAATGGGACAAGCATGGCGGCTCCACATGTCTCTGCGATAGCAGCATTGCTAATTGAATCGAATCCTTCTGCCACACTCAATGATTTGATAGACTCCATATATTCGACAGCTCAACATCAACAAGGCGATAGAACTGGGCTAGATAGCAGATATGGTAGAGGAATAATCAACCCATTGGAAGCGTTGGATAGAATAAATCAATGAAGAAAAATCCAAAAATTCATAGCAAATTTACTAAATCTCTTCTAAATTTGATAAATTCTCAAGGGCGTACTAATCCGATAGAGGCAATTGTTCGGATTAAGGATCCTGTGGGGATTTCTCGATTAATCGATAGTGATCTGGACATAAACGATAAAATCCAAACTGAAATGGAACATTACGAACAGATATCGGTAAGTCTAATTTATAAATTGAAACAATTTCAAAAAGAAAATCCTGAAATCAAAATAATAGACAAATCATGGTTAACAAATTCAGTTCTTTTAGAAGCGTCTCTCGAAGCGCTGATTAAAATAGCCGAACTTGAGGAAATCGATTTAATAGATACCAATAAAGAGATTCTTGGGGCTTTCTAAATTTTGTTATACCCATCATAGAGTCGTCGATACTTTCCGCAAATATGTTCTCCTCTGAAGAGTGGCAACGCATCAACTCAAGGAGCTTGCAAATGTGAAGAATCTCATAATATATTGGAATAACTTCTATTAGTAGAATCCAAACTTTTGAATTTGCCGATGGGAAATTGATTCTACTGAATCAAATACTCAGGAGGCTTCTAATTGCCATCATAGAAGCTATCTTTCTCGGCTTACAAGCTTGCACAACAACTGGTTTCTATGGTTAATGACCAACTGGCAAACCATGCTGATTTATGAAACACAAACTAATAGAAATTCACGATCCAACTGATCATCAGCTCGTCTTTGCCAGTTTTAGGGTCTGTAAGTTCCCTTGATAATTTAGCATCGAAAATCGGTTCGTTGATTACAGATAGCGTATGTAAACCAAGCGTATTAATTAAAATTTTGTAAAACTTTTCAAACAATCCTTCTATCCCTCTGATAGCCGAAAATTTGTCACGGCATGTGCTTGTAAAATGGCATAAAAAAAGGGTCAAGAAGCTCAATCACTCCCAAACCCTTCATTTTATTGGTAGCGGGGAGAGGATTTGAACCTCTGACCTTCGGGTTATGAGCCCGACGAGCTACCAGACTGCTCCACCCCGCATCATTTTTTATTGGAAAACATGTTTACCGGAACAACAATAATTAGTCAAGGGCTTTCTGTCAACCCGCTCCGAGAAATTATCTGCAAGACAAAAACCCCCTGTCGAGGCGATATCAGGAGCCCGCTAGACTTTTGATCCGCTCTACCAAGATTTTGAAGTTTTCAGGGGATGGGCCGTCATCATTGAACCGCAGAAGTATTTGTTTGTGGCGGCTGTGGTGACCGGCGATGATTTCCAGCAGGGATTTGGAGACCCCCAGGGATTTGGCGAGAAATTTAAGGCACATTCGGTTGGCGGCGTTGTCCACGGGCGGGGCGGTCAACTTGATTTTAAGCGCCTCACCGTGAAATCCGGCAATCATGTTGCTTGACGACCTGGGCTGAACCAACACCTTAAACACGGCGCCTTGGGGTGTATTGCGGATGGGGATCACTTCTTTTTAATGGAATCGATGATCTGGGTTGACGATATTTCTTCGGTGATCGGGATCAACTCCACCCGGCCCCCGCGGCTGTCAACCAGCTCCCGTCCCGCCACTTCTTCAGAGCCGTAGTTGCTGCCTTTGGTTAAAATGTCCGGGCGAATGCTGTCAATGACGCCGTCCAATTTGCTGTCTGAGAATACGACGATATAGTCAATGCTGTCGAGGGCGCTGAGAATGCGCACACGCTCGGCGGCGCCGATTACAGGGCGGCCGGCGCCTTTCAGCCGCCTAACGGATTCATCGTCATCAATGGCGACGATCAGCACGTCGCCCAGTTTTTTGGAGGCTTCAAAGAGTTTGACATGCCCCACATGCAGCAGGTCGAAACAACCGTTGGTCAGGACAATTTTCTTGCGGTCCTTGCGACGCTTGCGACACAGCTCGGCGAGCGACTGCAGACTGCGGGCCTTGGAGGCTTTATCCGCTGCCGAGGATTTCAAAGCCTGCAGCAGCTCATTCTGTGAAACAGCGGCGGTTCCCACTTTTGCGACCACGATCCCCGCGGCGGTGTTGGCCAAGGCAACCGCTTCCAGAACCGGCAGCCCGCTGGCAATCCCGAGTCCGAGCACGGCAATGACCGTATCGCCGGCACCGGAAACATCGTAAACCTCCCGGGCTTTGGTGCCCATTTTTGACGACCTCCCGTCGGCGTCGAAATAAACCATGCCCTCCTTGCCGCAGGTAATCAGGAGTTTTTCTATGCCGCAGGCTTCGAGCAGCATTTGTCCGGCGTGTTCCAGGCTGCCGGCGTCCGTTATCTCGATCCCGCTGGCCAGGGAGGCCTCCTTCATATTGGGCGTAAGCAGGCTGACTCCGGCGTATTTCGTGAAATCGAGCCCTTTGGGATCGGCTACCGTGGTTTTATTGTGCTTTTTGGCGATCTGGACCAGGCTTTTTATCAACGAGCGGGTAACCAGTCCCTTGCCGTAATCCGAGATCAGGATCACATCAACCTCGGGTATAATTTGTTCGGCGGATTTGATGACGGCTTCAAATGTCTGCGCCGAAATCTCTTTTCTGGTTTCGCGGTCTATCCGCAGTACCTGCTGGTGCTCGGCAATGATGCGGGTTTTTTTGGTGGTTTGCCGTCCGGATTCCTGGATGATGCCGACGGTGTCGGCTCCGAGGGCCTCCAGCCTGTCGAGCAGGCGTTGGCCGTCCCTTCCTCGACCGGTAACCCCAAGCACCGATACCCTGGCACCCAAGGTCGTCAAATTATTTGCGACGTTGCCGGAACCTCCCAGAGCATAGTCTTGGTCCGTTACGGCCACCACCGGAACCGGCGCTTCGGGGGATATGCGTTCCACCCCTCCCCAGACGTATTCATCGATCATCAAATCGCCGATGACGAGCAGGTGGGCTTGATTGAATCTTGAAATATCGAAATTCATGCTTTGAGCGCCGTTTCTATCAATTTTTTCATGAAACCCGGTGGACGCACGACTTTGCCGTCGCGGTTGACGCAGGGGTGTTTCGTGTAGCCTTTGGCTATCAGAGTTCGACCGTCTTCGTGATAAATTGAATAGTCGAATTTTATAGCGGCCTTGATTGATGGGTCCAGCGCGGTTTCAATTACCAGAACATCATCGTATTTGGCCGGGGCGGCATATTTGCAGTGGGCCTCGGCTACTGGCAGGAAGATACCCCTGTCTTCGACTTCCTTATAGGACAGACCCAGCTCCCTGAACATTTCGCTGCGGCCGATTTCAAACCAGCGCAGATAATTGCCGTAGTAAGCCTGCCCCATGTTGTCGGTGTCGCCGTAAATAACCCGGTATGTCGTTCGATGGGTGAGCATGTCTTGCACTTTTAGCAGTAAATCATATGGTTATTGGCGCATGCCTTCTATTTTTGACTCGAAGCGTTTTCAGGTATTAGAATGCGGAAGTCGGAATGCGGAAGGTGGAGTTGTGAAAATCGGACCTCCAACCTTCTTCGTTTCCGCCTTCCGACTTCTCACTTCATTGCCGGTTCATAATCTCCTCAAGCCGCTCCCGGAGCGCCGGATAGTCAAATACGGCTGGAAATTCACTGTATTCCGCCATCACGTTTTCCGGCGGCCGGTACAATATGGCATGATCGGCTGCCTGGAGCATGGTGATGTCGTTATATGAGTCTCCTATGGCGATTACCCTGTAGTTCAGAGATTTCAGCGCCTGGGCCACTTTCTTCTTGCCATCCTCCTGGCGCAGCTTGTAGCCGGTAATAGCCCCATCTCCGTTGGTCACCAGGGTGTTGCAGAAGAGGGTCGGCCGGTCCAGCTTTTCCATCAATGGCCCTGCAAATTCGACATAGGTATCCGATACGATGATGACCTCGACCCGGGTGCGCAGCCAGTTTAAGAATTCCAAGGCGCCTGCGACCGGCTCCATCTTCCTGATGACGGCCTGGATGTCGCTGAGGGTGAGATTGTTTTCCTCGAGGATTGCCAGGCGTCGCCTCATCAGGACATTATAATCGGAAATATCCCGGGTAGTCAGCCTGAGTTCATCGATTCCGGTTATCTCCGAGAAACTTATCCAAATTTCAGGTGTGAAAATGCCTTCCAAATCCGAACATACAATATACATGGCAGCCATTCTTTTCCAAATGATTGAAGGACCCTTAATCAGGAGTTCATCCGCTGCAGCGGATAGGTTTATCGTTCTCAGAGCTTAATGGACATCCCCCGTTAGGATGTCATCTTAGCCCTTAACCACTGGGGGGTTGGTGTTAATCGAGGCCGTCATCCTCGATTCGAATGAGCACCGGTTCATCACTGACGACGTTCAGGTCCCGGATCTCAGCCAGGGCGCACTTTACGTCCGCTTCTTTGGCCCGGTGAGAGAGCATCACGAGGGGGACCGACCCGTTGGTTTTACGGCCCTTTTGTTGCACCGACTGGATGCTGATGTCGTATTTACCCAAAATGCCGGATATTTTTGACAAAACGCCGGGGCGATCCATGGCTGCAAACCTGAAGTAGTAATGGGTCACCAGGTCATCGATAGGCAGCACCGGGATGGTGCGGATGCTCTCGCGCTGATAGCTCAGGGGAGGTACCCGGCGGACGGTGCCGGATAAAATGTTGCGGGCGATGTCAACGATATCGCTGATAACGGCGCTGGCGGTGGGCATCATGCCGGCGCCGCGGCCGTACAGCAGGATGTCGCCGGCCGCATCTCCGGATATGGTGATCGCATTCACCGTCCCGCTGATAGATGTCAGCAGGTTTTTGAATGGTATCATGGTCGGGTGCACGCGGGCCTCGACCCGGTTATCCTGCAATTTGCTGATGGCCAGCAGTTTGATCCGATATCCGAACTGCACGGCAAACTGGATATCCAGCGGCGTAATCCTCGAAATGCCTTCTATGTAGACATCATTTAAATTGATTTCCATCCCGTAGGCCAGCGCCGCCATGATGGCGATTTTATGGGCGGTGTCAAAACCGCCGACATCCAGCGTTGGATCGGCCTCGGCATAGCCCTGACGTTGTGCTTCGGCCAACGCATTTTCAAAAGATATGCCTTCATCTTCGATTTTGGATAGGATGTAATTGCAGGTACCGTTTAGAATCCCGCTCATCGACCTGATATGGTTGCCCACCAGGGATTCGCGCATAGACTTGATGGTCGGCATGCATCCACCGACACTGGCTTCGAATGCCAAGTCAACTCCCTTGCCGGCTGCGGCGGCGAACAATTCATTGCCGTGGGCGGCCAGCAGGGCTTTGTTGGCGGTGACGATATGCATCCCATTGTCAATGGCCTGCAGCATGAATTCCTTGGCGACTCCCTCGCTGCCGATCATCTCGATGACAATGTCCATCTCGGGGTCGTCGAGCACCTTGCGGGCATCGTTGATCAACACCCCGGCCGGAAAATGAATCCCCCGGTCGGCGGCGGTATCGATGTCGGCCACCCATTTTAAATTCAAGTCGGCGCCCACCCGCGCGGTAATCAGATCCTTGTTCTCAAACAGCAGCTTAGCCACCCCGGTGCCGACCGTGCCGCACCCGAGCAGACCAATATTGATTTTTCTCATTTACAAAGGTCCCTTTTATTGTCTGTCGATATTGTCGCTAAAATCCAGCAAAATCATATGGAGTTACAAATAACAAGCACCACAAACATTGAATTACAAAATATTTGTAATTTGTGGTTTGTTGTTTGTCATCAAAAATCTGATCAACCCGCGCCGAGAACCGTCACCGGCCAAACTAGTGTCTAAAGGATCTTCCTAATACCCCGCACCGCCTGATTAATCCGCATGGAGTTCTCGATTAGGGCGAACCTCACGTAGTCGTCGCCATATTCACCGAATCCCAGACCCGGGGATACGGCCACCTGAGCCTCGTTGATCAACATTTTGGAAAATTCAACCGACGCCATGTGACGGTACGATTTCGGGATTTTTCCCCAGACAAACATGGTTCCCTGCGGGCTGGGTATCTCCCAGCCGACGCGATTCAAGCCCGAAATCAGGGTGTTCCTGCGCTCCTGGTATGTGCTGCGTATCTCGTCGACACAATCGTAGGATCCGTTCAACGCGATGATGGCGGCTATCTGAATCGGTTGAAAGATTCCATAGTCAAGGTAGCTTTTAATCCTTCTCAAGGCCGCGATGGTCTCTTTGTTTCCGACACAAAATCCGACCCGCCAGCCCGGCATGCTGTAGCTCTTCGACAACGAAAAAAATTCCACGCCAACCTCTTTGGCGCCTTCCACCTGCAGAAGGCTGGGCGCTGTGTAGCCGTCAAAGACCAGATCGGCGTAGGCGAAATCGTGAATGACCAGGATATTATGTTCTTTGGCATAATCAACTATTTTGTTAAAAAATTCAAGGTCGACGACTTCGGTGGTCGGGTTGTGCGGATGGCTGATAATGAGAATTTTCGGACGGGGCCAGGTCTGCTTGGTGGCGTTGATTAAATTATCGAAAAAATCCTGCTCCGGGCCCAGTGGAATTCCGCGCACATCTCCGCCTGAAATGATGGCCGAGTACGGATGAATCGGATAGGTGGGATTCGGTGTGAAAACCACGTCCCCGGGTCGAATAGTAACCAGTATCAGGTGGGAAAGGCCTTCTTTTACACCGATGGTCACAATCGCCTCGGTATCGGGATCGATTTCAACATCGTAGCGGCGTCGGTACCAGTCGGAAATGGCGGCGCGCAATTTCGTGATTCCCATCGACGCGGAATAGCGGTGGTTATGAGGCTTGCGGCAGGCTTCAACCAATTTGTCGACGATGTGCTCCGGCGTTCCGAGATCCGGATTGCCCATGCCCAGATCAATTATATCCTTCCCCGCTCTGCGGGCCTCCATTTTGATTTCATTGACAGTGGCAAATACATACGGCGGCAGTCGATCGAGTCTTGCAAATCTGGTCATGGGATTCGTTTCCAGCGAGTTTATGGTTTACGAAAAAATCGCCCTTCGACAGCACAGATTTCAGTGATCTTGTTCAATCCAAGCTCGGGCGGCAGAGTCGGGTAGGGCCCTCAGGGGCCATTATCCGACAACATGCGGTAAAAAACCGAAGGTGCTCCGTGGCGGAACCGTGTTCAGGCTTCTGGAGCCGACAACCGGATCTAAGGATCGGTTTTAATTATGAAGACCGGTCGCAGCGATACCGCAAATCTTAAATCTGCAATCTTGATGAATTCGAAAAAAGTCAAATAGGTTCGCTCCGATGCCCCTTTTCGGGGGTTTCGACACCAGCGGCTAAATTCCAAGAACTCGTCGCAAGCTCCTCAAACAGCTTGGAAT
>Ga0049118_10000298_pt1 | contig 10840 bp, 10 predicted proteins | sample WorMetHERISLAND2_2_FD_55048 | JGI IMG/M metagenome (GOLD analysis project Ga0049118, IMG submission 55048) | Marine gutless worms symbiont microbial communities from Max Planck institute for Marine Microbiology, Germany - Olavius geniculatus... | ecosystem: Host-associated > Annelida >... | reverse complement strand
AAGTGCGTTAGAGCCGACTGCGATTCTCGGCATGAAAAGAAAATAAAAAACCATTTTCTTCCCATGCCTGCGATTCTCGCGGCTCAACAGCCGGCCGTTAGATCACCAAACACCAAACACCAAATACTAAAAACGCATACATAAAGGAGGGAAAATCGTTGATACGCAACAGTCTATTGAAATACTACAAGACCCTGATTACAGTGATGATATGCCTTTTCTGGATTGCCGTCGCCATTTACGCCGCTGAGGCAGAAAAAACCATGAGTGCCGAGGAGGTCAGAAAGGCCCAGGCCGAAGCGGCCGCCAAGCTTCTCAAGATGCCGCCCGGCGGCAAGTGGCGTGCCACGGCCGAAGAAGCCCTGGAAGCGCTCAACCTTGTGGGGGATGTCGAGGAAGGCGAAGAGATCTATACGGTTTGCGCGGCCTGCCACCAGCCGACCGGCTGGGGCGACCCCCTGGGGGTGTTCCCTCAGCTTGCCGGTCAGCACACCACCGTCCTGATCAAGCAGATTTCCGATATCAGGGCCGGCAACCGCGACAACCCGACCATGTATCCTTTTGCCATGCAGATAGAGGGCGCCCAGGATATACGCGATGTCTGCGCCTATATCCAAACCCTGAAAATGAATCCCAAGCCCCGGACGGGCCCCGGGGGGCCGTCCTGGATTTTATCCAATCTGCGCAAAGAGGTCTGGCCCATATCCATGGACAAGATCGAGCAGAGCGTGGGTAATGAAAATTTCAAGAAACTCAAAAGCATCGAGGAAAAGGAATTCAAGAGCAAGGCGGATTTCCTCGCGGCGGTGGAAAATATTATCGGTGCCGAGGAACTCAAAAAACACGAAGCCGTCATCGTCGATAACGCAGACTGGGTAACCGATTTGGATCTGGGTAAAAAGCTGTACGAGATTAATTGTGTCAGGTGCCATGGCGATCATGGACAGGGCAACTGGAAGGAAGATCCACCTGTCATCGAGGGCCAGCCGCCGCCGGAGGACACCGGCAAAAAGGAGCCGGCCTATTACCCGGTTTTGGCGGGCCAGACCTATCTTTATCTGATCCGGCAGTTTTCCTGGATTCAGATCGGCAAAAGAAGAAATGCCAACCCCGATATGGTCAAGCAGATCAAGGAATTCTCATTTCTGGATATGAAGAGCGTGACCGATTACGCCGGGCGCTTCGTCATGCAGGAGGGGGACTGGATGCCGGTCGGTCAGGATGAGGAGGGCGGTTGGGATCTGGGCGAGGAAAAAGAGGATGAGGATATCCCCGCGTTTTTAAAAGATTGACAGCCGCCACATGCTTTGATGTTTCGGAATTTCTAAAACTTAGCTCAGTGAATGTAGCCCCGGGGAAGCAGTAATGGTGCAGGTTTATTACAGGTGTCAGGTTGCGGGTCGTCACCGCGACACAGTGGCTGCGGCCACACAGGCGGGTGTCGGGAACAATGTCTCGGATCCCGACACCTGATCCGCCTTCGGCGGAACACCTGAAATCTTATGCCAACATTACATCTGGGGCGAAGCATTTGCTTGAAAGGGACTTGCATGGATAGCAGTATAAAAAAAAGATTAATGCTCAGCAATATTCTGGCTTTGGTTGCCATGCTGCTGCTTTTGGGAACCTATACACTCAAACCGCTGTTTCAATACCGTGACCCGGTGGCAATGGACGAGGAGGATGCCATCGAAGAAAACGAGTCTTTTCAGCCCTTTGCTTTTCTCATACCGGAAGACACTGAGTTTTTCAAACCGCCTCGCGCGGATCTGATACCCTTGATGGGAGAAAAAATCTGGGAATACCATCCCACCGGCTTTTATGCCTATCTGATCGGATACAAAACCATGCCGGTCTGGCGGGTGTCGCTGGAAGCGCCCCAATATCCAAAGGCGGCTTTTCCCGACGGGATTCCCGTATTTTTCAATTTGACCGACTGGAGCGGTAAAGTCAGTGAAATGAATACCATCAACCATTATATCGGTATGGACCCCATGGAGGCCGGGGCCGTGTTCGTGCGCCAACTCGTGCCGTTTATCTACCTTATGTTTTTTGTCATGCTGGTTGTCTATTTGTTTTACAATGGACCGGGGTGGTGGATTCTCGGGATCGTCCCGGCCTTGATCCCCTGGTACTACCTGGGCTTTTACAGCAAGTGGCTCTACTGGTTCGGGCACAATCTGCACCCCTGGGGCGCCTTTAAGATAAAACCCTTTATGCCGACGGTCTTCGGAGACGGCAAAGTGGCCCAGTTTACGACCCATTCATACCCTGCCGTCGGCTTTTATTTTCTGCTGGGGGTGTTCGTGCTGCTGGTGTTGTCGGTTCTGATCCGGCGCAGAGCGCTCAAGGATGCCGCGGTTGCAGATTAGGCCATAGTCAGTGCTTTGAAGCAGTGGCACGGGTTGGCGCAGATAATGGGCACTTTAGACCATACATAAGGTTTCAGGTTTTCTGCCGGAGGCAGATCAGGAATCCGAGGTGCTTAATCCTGGCGCCTGAACGTTTGCCTGAAACTTCACGAAGTTAAGAAGAGAATCACGCTGAAGACGTGATCTAAAGTTCGTAAAACCGCACAATGTTCCGCCGCAGGCGGATTGAATGTCGAAAGATGGAATCGCTTCGAGTTTCGTCACGCTTGGAGCGTGACTACCTCCCGACAGGTTGCTCAGACTATTTTTAATAGACGCATTTCATTATTGGACGTTCGATGTTCGACGTTCAAATAAGAGCCTATTAACTTGAAAACAATTCCTATCCTCCTTTTATTAATACTGAATCTGGCGGTGTTCCCGGCCGTGGCCGGATCGGTCCCTTCCCTGCAGGAGCTGATCGATCGGACGCCGGCCGGCCAGGCGGTGCCGCTCGAACCCGGCGTTTATGCCGGACCGGTGGTCATCGACAAGGACGTCATCCTGGATGGCGGAGGACAGGTCACCATCGACGGCCAAGGGAAAGGCTCTGTTTTTCTGCTCAAAGCCGACGGTGTCGTCATCGACAACCTGATCATTACCAATTCGGGCGACAGCCACGATCGGGTGGATGCCGGTATCCTGGTTCGCTCTTCGGGCAATAAGATCCGCAACAACAAAATAGAAAATACGCTGTTCGGAATCGATCTACAGGAGGCCCACGAAAATCTCATCAGCGGCAACGAAATCTCTTCCAAAGACATCGATTTGGGGCTGCGGGGAGACGGTATTCGCGGCTGGGCCAGCCACCGCAATATCTTTCGTCAAAATAAAATCCACGACTCCAGGGACATGGTCATCTGGTATTCCAACGACAATATCATCGAAGAAAACGAGGGTTGGAACAATCGCTATTCGCTGCATTTTATGTATGCCGGCGGGAACTTGGTGAAAAATAACATCTATCACCACAATACCGTGGGGATATTTTTGATGTACAGCCGCGATATCACCCTCGAGCACAATACGATCAGATACTCCCTGGGAGGCACCGGTGTCGGCATCGGTTTCAAGGAAGTCGACAATATCACCGCTCGCAACAACAAGATCGTCTACTGCACGGCCGGGCTTTACTTCGATCTTTCCCCGTTTCAGCCGGACCGCTACAATTTTTTAAAAGCCAATATCATCGCCTACAATGTCGTCGGCGTTGACTTTAACTCGACCCTCGAGCGCAACATATTTAAGGGCAACGCCTTTGTCGACAACCTGGAAACCGTCAAGGTCCATGGTCAGGGCGTTGCCTCCCAGAATCTCTGGGAAGGTAATTATTATAGTGACTACGAGGGCTTCGATCGGGATAAGGATGGATACGGAGATTTCGTTCACAACCATGATATCTATCTGGACACACTTTGGATGGAAAATGATTGGATGCTCTTGTTTTCCGGATCCCCGGTAATCAGCGTGCTCAACCTGCTGGCCAAGCTGGCGCCCATCTCCGAGCCCAGACGCCTGATGACCGATCTGAAACCGGTCTTTTCTCCCAGTGCCCCGGTTCTTTTTTCGAAAGCAAATCTCAGATACGATCCCCCGGTGATCGATATCTACGATGAAGACGAACAGGGCGGAGAGATGCCGGCCCGGTTTGCTTCCCAGGACGAGGACGAGGAAGAAGACGAAGAAGCGGATATCGAGATGGAAAGAAAAGCCAATTTCAACAGATACTTTTTGAAACAATGATCAGAATAGACAGCCTGACAAAAAACTTCGGCAAAACCCGTATTCTGGATAACATCGATCTGTCCATCCGAAAGGGTGACCGTATCGCCTTGATCGGTCCCAACGGCGCCGGCAAAACGACATTGATCCGCACCATCCTGGGCCAATACGTATTTGAAGGGCAGGTGTCGGTGTTCGAAAAAAATCCCCGTCGGCACCGGGTGGAAATTCTGGATAGAATCGGATATATCCCCCAGCTGCCGCCGCCGATTCAAATGAGTGTGGGGGAGTTGGTGACGTTTTCAGCCGGCATCTCCCGCAAATCGAGCCTGGACGCTATTTATCAAAAAGCGTCCGAGCTGGGTCTGGACATCGCCAGGAACGTCAAAAAGCCGTTCCAGAAACTCAGCGGGGGCATGAAACAGAAATTATTGATTGCCCTGGCCCTGGGCCGACAGCCGGATATCCTTATCATGGATGAGCCGGCCGCCAACCTGGATCCTCAGGGTCGCCAGGCCTTTTTTCTGCAGCTGATCCGATCCATGGAAAATACGACCATGCTGCTCAGCAGCCACCGGGTCGACGAGATCATTAATCTGATCAACCGCATCGTTGAAATCGACTACGGCCGGGTTGTGCAGGATGAGCGGGTCGATCAGTCGCGTTTGGCCGACAAAACCCTGGCCTGCCGGGTCACCTTAACCCAGGATCACCAGGCGACGATCAGGATGTTGAAAGATTGGGGGTTTCACAACGTCAACGGGGGGCTTGCCTTTGAAGGCAGTTTTATCGGCGCCGAGCGCCTGCGGTTTTTGACGTCGATCTCCCATTTTGCCAATCATATACAGAAATTGAATATCAGCTAGAGAAACCGTTCGGGGTTCCAAGGTTCAGGGTTAAAAGGTTAAAGAAGTGGGACAACGAAGCAAGTAAGGTCAAAAGAGAAGACCTGTACTCAATTAAGATCATTTTCACATAACCCGGAACGGTGAACCCTGAAACTCGGAACGGATGAAAATCATGAACACTTTTATGCAGGTTACGCTGGCGGATTTTCGCGAGTCCGTGCGGGCCAAATGGTTTTTGCTCTACAGCCTGGTTTTTGGCGGAGCAGTTGTTCTGCTGTTCGTGCTGGGAGTTACCGAAGCCCGAGTCATGGGATTCACCGGCTTGAGTAGATTGCTGATTACCTATATCCAGCTCTGCGTAGCAATCCTGCCGATATTGATTTTAATTTCGACGGTCCGCAGCGTGGTGGGCGACAGGGAGTCCAATATCCTCGAGTACTTTCTTTCCATGCCGATTTCGCTGGGGGCCTATTTCTGGGGTAAGATTCTCTCCAGGTTCTTTCTGATATTCATCCCCATCACGGCTGCTTTGTTGGGCGCCATCGGCTGGGGCATTGTCAAGAGCCTGGCCATTCCCTGGCAGATCGCCGGGTACTATGCCCTTTTTCTGGGGACCCTTTCCTGGTGCTTCCTGGGGCTGGGAATGGTGATTTCGACCCTGGTCAAAAAACAGGAATGGGGATTGGGCCTTTCCATCCTGATATGGCTGATTTTACTGCTGTTTATCGATGTGATCCTGATCGGCCTCATGCTTCAGCAGCAGTTCAAAGAAAGCGTGATTGTGGCCGTGTCTTTGCTGAACCCGATTATGGTTTTTCGTGCCGGCGCCGTGCTCTTGTTTGATCCGGAACTGACGTCGATGGGTCCGGCTTCCTATGTCATTCTGGACCATATGGGCTACGGCGGCTTCCTGGCATTCACCATACTGTACCCGTTGTCGCTGGGCTGGCTTTGTGCCTGGCTGGGGTTTTCCAGATTCAAGAAGGGAGACCTTATGTAGTGTCCTGTCCTTTATATAAGTTATACAATGCAGGTCTCTCCCGCGGAGGCGGGAGTCCAGCTCAAAGGCGTCTGGCTCTCCGCCTTCGCGGGGATGACAAACAGATATCATACTAAATCGATCATAGATTTTTATTAACGTACTTCTGGGAAACAACACTAGATTTAGACGGGAAGCAACTATACCGCTAGTTGAAATCATGGCTTTTACAGGGGAAAGCCGGGGAAATTCAACTCGTAGAATCAGGGGAGAGGAGGGCTTGTTATGACAAAAAGGATCAAATTATTTTGGCTGGTTTCTTTTCTGCTCGTCTTTGGGGGCATGGTAACCGGGGCCTTTGGCGGGCCCATGGAAATCGATGAAAGCAAGAAATGCCCGCTGTGCAGCATGTACCCGGCCCGCTATCCAAAATTCAATTGTCAGGTCGTTTTCAAGGACGGCAGCTATGAAGCCTTTGACAGTGCCATCGGTCTGCTGGTGTATCTGCATTTTCCCGACAAGACCGGGAAGAAGCTTAAGCCGGTGGCCGGGGTCTATTTCAAGGACTATTTGAAAAGGGTTTGGCTGGAGGCCGACAAGACCTTTTTCGTGACCGGCTCTGAAATCAAGGGACCGATGGGAATCCAGTTTGTGCCGGTGGACAGCCAGCAGGCGGCTGAGAAAATCAAAACCCAGGCAAATGGAAAAGATGTGGTCCCTTTTAAAAAGATAGACCGGCAGTATCTGACCGATGCGGCCAAGAATGGAAACCTGCACAAAATGGCCAAGATGCTGGTACTTAAATGAGGACTGGAAGGATTCGTATAAATTCCGTCACCATTGGCTTGTTTTTGCTGATCATTGCGGCCTGCAAGGGCGGCAATGAAGAACAGCTCCCGGTCGATTTCGTCTGGGACCGGGTGGCCTGCGAAGAATGCAAAATGGCGCTCAGCGACCGGCATTATTCTGTTCAGGTGATCCATCCCAACGGCCAGGCCCATTTTTTCGACGACATCGGCTGCGCTATTTTGTGGCTGCAGCGCCAGCCCTGGCAGGACAAGGCGCGTACCTGGGTCAATGACGTAAAAACCGCCGAGTGGATCGAGGCTTCAAAAGCCAACTGGACCGACGGCGACCCGCAGACGCCGATGGGTTATGGGTTTGCAGCCACATTAACGCCGGTTGAAAACGCGCTGGATTACGAAACCGTGGTAAAACGGATGGTTGCGGGCAACACCCTGGTCAATGAGAATCTGAAAAAGCATCTCGGCACCGGCCACCAGCAGCCGCGGATCGGGAAACAGTAACCGTTCAAGGGTTCAGGGTTCGGCGTTGAGTACAGAGACATAATTGAAGCCCAGAAACCCTTATGAGCACCTTTAATTAAATATCTCGCAGAGCCCGCTGAGCGCACAGCGCTTTTTTTATCTTTCTCTGAGAACTCTGCGGACTCTGTGAGAGATAAATTGACTTGAGTTTCTTTACGATCAGACCGGCTGTTTTTTAGAAGGGGGCCCAACTCGTAAGAACATTGCTGGTTTTGCTACCTAATCGCCAAGGCGCCGCCAATTTTCAGATGGGAATTACGAAGTTGGTGCTTATTGCATAAATAAACCTCCAAGATGGAGCCCGGGGACAAGAATGCAGCCTTGAACCCCTGAACCTTTGAACCTTTTAACGGTTACAATAGTGACGGATAAGCAAAGTCAACCCAAAATAACAAGAAGAACATTTCTCAAGACCTCGACCCTGGTTGCGGCCGGCAGCGCTATCGCATTCGGGGCGGTCAGCGTTCCGCTGTTGAAAAAAGACGAGCTGCTGTTGCGCCCGCCGGGGGCCTTGGCGGAGGACCTTTTCCTGGCTTCCTGTATTAAATGCGGCCAGTGTTTGCAGGTCTGCCCGCCGCAGGTCGTTAAACTGGCCGGGATCGATCAGGGTTTTGGTATCGGGACCCCTTATATCGTTCCCAGGCAGGGCGGGTGCATCTTGTGCAGCGGGCTGCCCTGTGTGCTGTCGTGCCCAACCGGGGCCCTGGCCCACGAACTGTCTCTGGGCAAGGATGCCGAGATGGGTCTGGCCGTGATCAGCGCTCCGGACACCTGTCTTTCGGTCCGGGGTGTCAACGACCTGGTTTACCGGCTGCAGAATCTGAAAAACCAACCGGCATCCACCGCAGGGCAGGGCGAATTAACCGGGATATTGGCCTCGCTGATGAAAAGGCTGAGTGCCGATGAAAAAAAGCTTTGGCAAAACCAATTCTCTGTGCCGGAAGTATCCGAAAACACGCTGCCGACCATACTGGGCCGGCTGGAGAATTCCGATTTGAAATGGCTAGTCCGTTTTGTCGAATCTTCCAGCCAGGCCCGAGAGGCCTGTCAGGTATGTCTCGAGGAGTGTCCGATCAAAGAAGAAAAAACGATTGTTTTTGTCCCCCGGACGCATCCGGATACAGGGCAGGATTACCTCTGGCCTTCGGTCAGGAAAACCTGTGTCGGCTGCGGGGTTTGCGAGGAGAAATGCCCGACTCCGGTTGCTTCGATAACAATTACGCCCCGGCTGAAATGGTCTCAAAAACGGGCAGACAATCAGATCCGGAAACAGCAGCGAACATGAAGCGCAGAAACGACAAAACCAGCAATACCAAAAAGCAGGTCAGATCCTTCAAAGGGGCCGGTCTGCGTTCCGAAAATATGCCGCAACCCGGACACGCCAAACACAAATGGCGCAATATCCGCTGGTCTGTGCTGCTGTTTTTTAATTTTTTATTCTTCGCCTCTTTTTATTTCGATATTCAGATTCTGGAAGGCACCCTGAGCGGATCCCGCCTGCTGGGATTTCATCTGATTGATCCCCTGGCGGCGTTGCAGCTGATCCTTTCCAGCAAAATAATCATGGTAAACCTGGTCATCGGCGTGGTCACCATTGTCGTGATTTACCTGTTGTTCGGCGGTCGTTCATTCTGCGCGTGGATATGCCCCTATCACTGGTTGGCTGAGCTGGGGGAAAAAATTCATCGAATCCTCAAGAAGAGGAAAATAATCAAAAACCATCCGTTGGACCGCAGGATCCGCTACTATTTTTACGCCTTTTTTCTAGCATTGGCCCTGATTACCGGATATACGGTCTTTGAAACCGTCAATCCGGTGGGAATTCTGAGCCGCTTTACGGTTTACGGACGGTCCTTGATGCTGCTGTGGGTCGCCGGACTGCTGGTATTCGAGATATTATATTGTACAGCCGCCGGGCCTGGTGCCGCTATCTGTGTCCTGTGGGCGTTTCCTACCAGCTTATCGGCCTGCTTTCTCCCCTGCGGATCAAGTGGGACCGGCAAAGCTGCTCGAACTGCAAACGCTGCCAAACCGTCTGCCTGGTTCCCCATGTTCTGCATGATTCCATCAATCTGGGCAAATCTGAATATGTGAACGCATCGGACTGCACCCGCTGCGGACTGTGTGTAGACATCTGCGACGATCAGGCCCTGGGCTATGGCGTAAAGTACCTGGATAAATTGATATGAACTTAGGTTAAACAGTTCAAGGTTCGGGGTTCCCGGTTGAGGGGCCATAGGCCATGACCCAAAAGGAGTTTGATCCTTGGAAAATCGAAGTTGATCCACCCAATTGGTCAAAGAGATAATACAATCATCGGGGCGAAACACTGCCAATGTCGGCGTATAACAGCCACTGAACCCGAAACTCTGAACCTGGAACCTATCGCCTCAGGAGGTTTTCATGATAAAAATAGTTAAATACTGTTCGTTTCTCTTGCTGGTTTCGTTACTGGCCGTTGCATCTGCCCCGGCCCAGGATGGCGCCAGGCTTTATGTCCATAAATTCTGTACGACCTGCCACGGGCAGGAGGGAATCGCATATGCGCCCAATTACCCCAATCTGGCCAAACAGAATGAACGCTATCTGGTCAATCAGGTCAAGGACATCATCGCCAAAAAAAGAGCCAATAAACTGACCCTGCTGATGACCGAACACCCGGTCGTCACCGCTGTCAGCGATGCGGAAATCTCCGCCATTGCGGCCCATTTGAACAAATTAAAACCGGAACCTGCGTCCCAAGCAAAATAGCGGTAGGATGGTATAGCGAACGGATGGGTAAAAGATAATCAGATAATTTTTTCTAGAGATTGACGAGTTTTTCAATCCCTGCTCTGTCCGGCCCGGACGCATACCCCAGCCGGACACCGCGACAACCGGCGCAGGCCGAGAAAGGTGCAGCAAAGACTATTGGTGATAACGTTTAAGAGCCGTGTACAGGTTTCAGTGGTCAGAGGACTGAAAACAGAGGACCGATAACAGAATATATCCTGGGGATCTCACCGATCTGTCATCTGTCGTCTGACATCTGTCTTCTGATAACAGACACCTGACACCATGAGAAGACCATGTTTTCATGCTTAGGATATACCTCGCAGCTATCTAAGATGTAAAGGAACAATCTGCCAGATGACACCAACCTCACAACAGGGCCTTACCGGAAAAGGAACTCCCAGAAAACTGTTTTTGGTTTTTGGTTCGGTGACCCTTATCCTGGTGGTCCTTTTTCTGATCATCCTGCCCTTTCGGTTTTATAACCGGGATGTCGACGAGGCCAGGCAGAACGCGCAAAATATTTCCAAGCTTATCAGGACCGCTGTGCTTTCCCACATGATCGAAGGTGCTGAACCGAAAAGCATGCGGGATTTGCTAACGACGCTGCAAACCCAATTCGACTTCGAGTTCCGGCTCATCCGCAGCAGCCATGTCGAGAAGCAGCACCGCTTCAAAGAAGATCCGCAAAACAAAGACGAATTGATCCTTGAGGTCCTGCGGACCGGTCGCGGGCGCGAGGACTGGTTGGGCAGCACACGCTTTCGCTACGTTACCCCT
>Ga0049118_10000289_pt1 | contig 11200 bp, 10 predicted proteins | sample WorMetHERISLAND2_2_FD_55048 | JGI IMG/M metagenome (GOLD analysis project Ga0049118, IMG submission 55048) | Marine gutless worms symbiont microbial communities from Max Planck institute for Marine Microbiology, Germany - Olavius geniculatus... | ecosystem: Host-associated > Annelida >... | reverse complement strand
ACGCCCTGCGGATGTTGGGCTAAGCGATGGACAAAACGGCGGCGGGCTGTGGCTCGCCGTCGCCAGAAGGTGTAATTGTTCAAACTGACGCACTACCGACTGTTGGGGTCTGAAAGACCGCGACCTGATCGGTCTTCCATGGCGGGTTGTATTCGCGTTACAAGCCGATGGCTGGATACTCCGCTCTAAAATCACTTGGATCAAGAAGGCGCCTATGCCGGAGAGCGTCAAAAACCGCCCGTCGGGCGCAACCGAGGAGATTTTCCTACTGGCCAATGCAGCCAATTACTACTACGACAATGAAGCGATACGGGAGAGCTCGGGGGCAAACTTGAGAAATTACTGGGTGCTGGGACCCGATGTCAGTGAAACGCGCCATCCGGCAGTCTTTCCTCAGGAGCTCGCGCGCCGATGTATATTGCTCGGCAGTCGCCCTGGGGATGCGGTTCTCGATCCATTCTCGGGCTCCGGAACCACGGGAGCCGTGGCGGAGGAATTGCAGCGCAAAGCGGTTTTGATCGAGCTCAATGACCAATACGTCCGGCAATCGGAAGAGAGACTACGCAAAGGCATCCAGGAGTCACTCCGGATCTGATGAGTATGAAAAAGTTAGCCACCCTCCGTGCTGGTTATCACAACCGAATCGGATCGCAGCTGGTGCGGTTTTCGAGTAAAGGGGAAATAACTTATCCCAATTTCGCCGACGGTAGCAGCCAAACGAGCATTGAGATTGCAAGGCATATCTCAGCGGCACTTCGGTTCGATAAGGTTACGGAACGCATTGATGGACAGACCGCCGGCAGTTTGTTCGAGACCTTGACGTGCGAGTTTATTGCCAGCGCATTATCGACACCTGAGCACTTTGGTCTCACTGGTCAAAACCGATCCGAACCTGGCTGCGGCATTGGGACATGGCTATATCGTGACACCCGACATCGTGATCGTTCGTCGACCTGTAACCGAAGACGAAATCAACCATCACGAGGCCCTGATTGAAGTCGATGAGCCCACCGCCAAGCTAACGCAATTCCGGGCAAGCAACCAATCCGAATCGCCGGCCCGGCCTTTCCTGCACGCCAGCGTTTCATGCAAATGGACAATCCGTAGCGACCGTTCGCAGAATACCCGCACCGAGGCGCTCAACCTCATCCGTAACCGCAAAGGCCCCCTGCCACACATCGTTGCTGTCACCGCCGAACCACTTCCAATGCGCATTGCCTCGCTGGCGCTCGGTACCGGCGATTTGGATTGCGTCTATCATTTTGCCTTACCGGAGCTGCGTGCGGCATGCGCCGCAGTCGCCCGCGGTGAGGATCAGTTGGAAATACTGGATACGATGATTCAAGGCAACCGCCTGCGCGATATCAGTGACCTTCCATTCGATTTGGCTGTTTGATTGGGACTGCTTTTCTCCCCTTGCGCGCTTGTCAGAGCTGCGCCAACGCTTGCAACTGATGAGGATAGGGAATCCAAGCATTTAGGGAAGGAACCGGGACACTATCCATTACCATTGACCGCTACCTACCGGAGGGGAGATGTCGATCACGGAGTGGCCGGAGGAGGAGCGGCCGCGGGAGAAGCTGTTGTCCCGCGGCGCCCAGGCCCTTACCGACGCCGAGCTGTTGGCGATCTTTCTCCGCACCGGTGTCTCGGGAAAGAGCGCGGTGGACCTGGCCCGAGACCTGCTCGCGGAGCTGGGGGGACTCAAGGGCCTGTTCGGCGCGGACCAGAAAGGCTTTTGCAGGGTCAGGGGCCTGGGCAAGGCAAAGTACGCCCAGGTGCAGGCCATGCTGGCATTGAGCCGCCGCTATCTGGAGGAGGAGATCAAGGACCGGGATCTGTTGACCAGCCCGGAAACGACGCGCGCCTATCTCAAGGCCCAGCTGTACCACCATGCGCGCGAGGTCTTCGCCTGCGTCTTTCTCGACAACCGCCACCGCGTGATCCGTTGTGAAGAGCTCTTCCATGGCACCATCGACGGCGCTAATGTGCATCCGCGTGAAGTCGTGCGGCGCGCCCTGGAGCTGCACGCGGCCGCCGTCATCTTCGCCCACAACCACCCCTCGGGCGTCACCGAGGCGAGCCAGGCGGACCTGCGGATCACACAACGCCTGAAGGATGCCCTCGCCCTGGTGGACGTGCGGGTGCTCGATCACTTCATCGTCGGCGAAGGGGATGCCGCGTCCTTGGCCGAGCAGGGGTTATTATAATCTATGCACAATCGGGGATGCCCAGGGACAACTACCCAAAATGACTACACCACCTCCACTTGTAGAACGCTGGAATAGACAGGGGTAACGGCGTGATCAGTACCGCGGAACAATCCAGGATCGGCGTTGACGATTATCTGGCGGGTGAGGAGACCGCGCCGATCAAGCATGAGTATGTCGCCGGCGAGGTCTTTGCGATGGCCGGTGCCGGCGAGGCCCACGTCACCGTCGCCGGCAATCTGTTTGCCGTGCTGCGCAACCACGTCCGCGGCAGCCCTTGTCGAGTCTATATCGCGGACATGAAGGTGCGGGTCGAGCCGGCGGACGCCTTCTACTACCCGGATGTATTCGTCACCTGCGATCCCAGCGACAGCCGGGAGAAGCGATTCAAGCTCAACCCGATCCTGGTGATCGAGGTCCTGTCCGACTCCACCGCCGCCTTTGACCGCGGGACCAAGTTCGCCCATTATCGGCAGCTCGATTCGCTACGGGAATATGTGCTCATCGAGCCGGAGCGGCTATCTGTCGATAGCTTCCGCCGCAACGCCGAGGGGGACTGGGTCCTGCACCCGGTTGCCGAAGGGGGGGAGCTGGTGCTTACCTCCATCGACTTCCGTTGCCCGGTGGCCGCGGTTTATGAAGACGTGACGCTCGATTGAAGGGTGCTTCCCCCTGGAATCCCGATCCGAATGTTAAGGGGTAACAGCGTGATTAGTACCGCAGAACAATCCAGGATCGGCGTTGACGATTATCTGGCGGGTGAGGAGACCGCGTCGATCAAGCATGAGTATGTCGCCGGCGAGGTCTTTGCGATGGCCGGTGCCGGCGAGGCCCACGTCACCGTCGCGCTCAACCTGGCCACCATGCTACGCAACCACGTCCGCGGTAGCCCTTGTCGAGTCTATATCGCGGACATGAAGGTGCGGGTCGAGCCGGCGGATGCCTTCTACTACCCGGATGTATTCGTCACCTGCGATCCCGCCGACAGCCGGGAGAAGCGATTCAAGCGCAACCCGATCCTGGTGATCGAGGTCCTGTCCGACTCCACCGCCGCCTTCGACCGCGGGACCAAGTTCGCCCATTATCGGCAGCTCGATTCGCTGCGGGAATATGTGCTCATCGAGCCGGAGCGGCTATCTGTCGATAGCTTCCGCCGCAACGCCGAGGGGGACTGGGTCCTGTACCCGGTTGCCGAAGGGGGGGAGCTGGTGCTTACCTCCATCGACTTCCGTTGCCCGGTGGCCGCGGTTTATGAAGACGTGACGCTCGGCTGAAGGGAGTCCTCGATCCAAATGACGACTACCCCGGAGACCTTCCGTGCCCAGGCCATGGCGCGTGGACTATCCAGGAGAGCACTGGAGCCCGACCCCATCCGTCAGTTCCGGCATTGGTACGAGGAGGCGATCGCTACCGGCATTCCCGAGCCCAACGCCATGAGCCTGGCGACGGTGGCCGCGGACGGCCAGCCCTGGGTGCGCACCGTGCTGCTCAAGCTCTATGACGAGGCCGGCTTCGTGTTCTTTACCAATTACGAGAGCCGCAAGTCCGAACAGATGGCGGGGCAACCCAAGGTCGCCTTGCTCTTGCCCTGGGTTGCGCTGGCCAGACAAGTCCAGATCACGGGCAGGGCCGGCCGGATTTCGACCGCCGAGTCCCTCAAATACTTCGCCACCCGTCCCCGAGGTAGCCGGATCGGCACCTGGGCCTCGCCTCAGAGCCGGGTCATCGGCTCCCGCTCCCTGCTGGATGCCAAGGTGGACGAGGTACAGCGCAAGTTTTCCCGCGGCGAAGTCCCTTTGCCCAGCTTCTGGGGCGGCTTCCGGGTGGAGCCCGACACCATCGAGTTCTGGCAGGGCCGGGAGAGCCGGCTGCACGACCGTTTTCTTTACAGCCGCGCCCATCAGGGCGGTTGGCGCATCGAGCGGTTGGCGCCTTGAGGAGATCCTGAAAGATATCTTCCTTGTGGGCCTGGGGTCAGCCTCCAGCCAGCTCGCGAACCGCCTCCTGGTTGAGGCGATCGATGTCGTCCCCCAGCAAGGTGTTCAGGACCGCGGCCATTGGGATACTCAAGAATAGGGGCTGTCTGATCCGGCGCGATGAACACCAGACCCAGATCCCGCAATGCATCGAGTGAGGCACTAAGCCTGTGCGCGTCGACAACCGCCTTACCGACCAGCTCTTCGATCCCTGACATGAGCTCATCCTTATCAATCTCTAGGTTCCCTTCCACGGCTCCCAATCGGTCCTGCATCAGAAATTCGAACACGAACTGTAATAACACCATCCTGGCGACCGGATCTGCCTGTACCGGATCGAGCAAAATCTCGAATGCAGCCCGCCGCCAGTCCTCCGATGCCCGCATCTGCTCGATGTCTCCCACATCGATGCGAAGAGGTCGTACATGTCTCCGTCCGGCGGTGCGTCCCAAGAGCAGGCGCAGAAAGGACCGCAGCAGTGGCGGGAAACAGGCCGTGGCGAAGGCGATCCGATCAAGGTCGTGCGCGCTCCCGCAACGCACCCCGTGATAGTGAAAAAACCGGTGTAGGAAGCGATACGTTTCGTCGAAATCCTGGCTTTTGTATCCCTCCTTCTCATGGAGAAAGTGGTCGGCAAGATCGGACTCCGGCCATGACCCCGGTTTCCCGTCCCCGCCGATCGGGGCCTCCGGTAGGATCCGGTCGGCCTCGATTTGACGTCCCAGGGCACCCAGCAGGATCTGTGCCCTGGTCTCCCTATCCTCTCGCATGAGCCGCAGCAGCAGGGGTACGGAAAGGACGAGGGCCCCTCCCGGCGGCCTCTCCAATACCTCGAAGGGGTCTAACAACAGGCATGGGAGGTCCGGCGACATGTCCGCCGGCGGTGTGGCGTCCGCTTCGCCGTCGACCACGAGGATGTCCAGGCGCGCCTGGGCCCCACGCCTGAGTCCCGGCAACCAGATGGGAGCCAAGTCCGGTAGGCTGGCCCGGATACACCAGGATTCGTCTCGGGTCTCTACGTGTCCTGGGTCGTGTCCCAGAAACTGGGCAAACGCGATTGCGAAGCGCTCCACGCCCTCCTGATCGATCCTGGGCTTCCGCTTCCACATCCACCACAGGGCGCCGATAAGCTGTTTGGCGCCGAGGTCATCTGATGGGGGCATCCAGTCCGTGAAATCCATCGGCGCTCCCGGTTCCTGCCGCAGCCACTCAAGTACCATCGGCGTCGGCGTGTTCCCATAGGGCCAATTCCTCGCCCGTGGGAGCTGGTCCATCGTATGACCGCCGAAGGCCTGGGTCTCGCCTGCTTCGACTTCCTGCTCCGCGTCGCGCAACCTGCCCTCGGCGAGCGGTAGACTATCCAGGCTCTCCATGGGAATTCCATCGATTGCTGCGGCGACTGTATCCAGCCCCAGTGCCATCGCTCGTCGCTTAACCATCCAGGCCTTATCTCTGACAGGTTCCGCACGTTTCTGTCGTTCCTTATCCAGCTCGTCTTTGAGCCGGTCCGCGGGTTCTTCGCTCTCCTTGCGAAAACCTTCGCACCCGAGCAACCGCTCGGCCGCGAGGAACTCCCCGGAATCGATCAGCTCCTGCCATACCTCATGAGCAGCCTGCGGAGACGCCAGCCCGGCGAGGAGATACTTCCGCATCAGGTCCTCGTCGAGCTGGTCGGATCGCCCCAGGAGTATCCAGAGCCGGGGGAATCGCCAGGTATCTTGCCAGTGCTCGAGTAGCTCGCTCAGGTCTGCGTCCACAGGACCTCCAAACTCGTTTTCATCGCCTCGAATACCGGTCGACTAATAATGCGGTCAGGATGGTCGGGGTCGACTTCGATCGCAGCGATCCGTTCCTCGATCTCTCGCCCCAACGCCAGCGCCCGGGTCTCCAGATAGTGCTCTTCATCGACAGCCGCGAGCTTCTCGCTACGCGCAGCCCAGTCCTGGGCGCTACCAATAATCTGGTCGATTGCGGATACACAACGCTGTCGCCGCGTGCCCTCGATGTGCTTGTTACGCACTAATGATGGATTACGCTGATGTACTAACGGCTCAACCCATGCGAGTACGGCTTCGCCCTTGTCGAGCCGGTCATCTCTCAGCGCTTTCAACCAGCCTGCGGTACCGGCGATGTCTTGGCTCTCGACCAGGCCCAATAGCCTGCCTATCCTGCCCTCGGGTCGCATGAGCTCCTCCTTGGCCCATTTGCCGACCGTAAAATGGAACCCGGACATGATCTGATCGAGCTTCGCGATCGCATCCAGAAGTTGGGTATGGGCCTGGTTCTGCTCATCGCGTAGAGTGTGTTCCTTGCGTCGTGCTTCCAGCCTTTCCAGCGGGATTGCCTGGCCCTCCTTCTGCCAGAAACGCATCAACAGGCTGTTCCAATCCTTCCATGGATCCGGCACCTGCGGCTCGAGCTCGCGAAGGACATCGTTGGCATCCGAGACCGCGCGAACCAGCAGCTCGAGCGTCGCGATACAGCTCCAGGCTACGGCCTGATCCGGATCCTTTTTGCAGTCATAGGCCCCCAAAAGCAGCACCGAACGATCTCCCGGATAGTCTTTCATGCCGCAGACTGCAGCGGCCTTTGCCAGCTCGAGCGTCGGCAACCCATCTCCAGCCAATCGGTGATCGCCGCTCAACAGCAGAGCCGTCTCCACGAATCCCTGGTTCTGCCATCGTTCCCGAATCAGCCAGGCACGCCACCGGTCGTACTCCTGCCGATCAGGACCCAGCTCCTCTGATCCGACCTCCAGACTCAGGAGAGTCGCGACCGCCCGGTGGCCGAGTTCCGGGGGCAGGAATCGGACGAAGGCGCCGAAAAGCTCCCAACGGCCTTTATCCAAGGCGAGCAGGGCCGCATCTCTCAACATATGTTCGATAGAGACATCCGATTCTTCCCTCTTGGAATCGTCGTCCGAGACCTTGCCCTTTTCGAAGAGGCGTTGCAGGTCTCTGCTGTCCTGGCTGGTCAGCCCCCCGAGTACGGGAGATTGAGTATCACCCGTCGATCCTCGCGATGGGCGGATAAGGCCCCTTGGTGATGATCGAATAGCCGGAAGACCTCCGCGGCAAAATCCGGGCTCTGTACCAGGACACCCCCCTCCAGGCGGCGTCGACGAGGGTCTTGCTGGAGAAAACCCGGCGTACCCAGGATGTCGAAACCGGAAACGAGCACGAATGCGTCCGTCGCCATAACTCCGCCGGTGGTGTGGAGCTGCCTCCCGCGCAGGCCGGGAAAGCGGGTATCCAGAGAAACGACCCGTTCGACGGCGCGGGTGTCCTTCCGGCGGCCCGAATCGTAAATGATGGAGATCGCCGCCCCGTTTACCGCGCAGGCGGCGATTTTGTCCTCGACCTCCGGGTTCAGCGCATCCAGCGAGATCCAATGGGAGGCCAACAAGAGATTGGCTGGCCTGGACGCCAGGGTCTGCATCAGCAGCTGGCGATGGCGACCGTCGAAGACGGTCTCGACCGATTCACCCAACCCTGCCGTGGTCGCCTGCAGCTCCTTTAGGAATTGCTTCCAGGCATTCGGGTAGAGCATTGCCGTATCAGTCGAGGCCAACTCCGAATTTTCGTCCGGCCGTATCGGCGGATCGGGTATGGTCGGTATGCTTGTGGTCGGCTCGTTGCCCTCCGTACGGGAGGCGAACTCCGAAAAAGACCGGGCCAGGGCGTAATCGAGCATGTTCCTGCGGACTCGGTCCAGCAGCGACACGACGGCCCCGCAGGACCCTTTATCGAGGGATCGAAACTCCACTGCGGGCGACATCTCAGGAATACTGCGGGCGTCGGCCAATAGTGAGAAGCCGGACAAGATCCCCAGGGAGCCATCCACGAGCAGGAAGGACTCGTTGGTCCCGATACCCTCCCGGCACCAGTGCAGACGATGCGCGTTGTTTTTCCGCGACGCCAGACCGATCAGGTTGCGCTCCACCTGCTTGTCGAGCACGGATGCACGGCTGTCGCCCCAGAGAAAGAAGAAGGATACGCCGCGTTCCAGCAGCCCCTCGATGAGGTCCCAATGCTTCGAGACGGTGGTATAGGAAGCCCGTGGCGAACACAAGACCACCTGCTGCCTAGCTTGGCCCAGGGCCGTCGCCACTGCTGCGAATGTCTTTTCCGGATTGGGCAACAGCCGCACCCGGACCCTCTGGGCGCGGCGCTGACGAAACACCTCCAAGGCCAGCTCCGCGCGCTCGGTGAGCGCCTTGTGTCGTGCCTGCTGCTCTTCGATCGGACATTTCTCCAAACCCTCGATACGCTGCCCCAGATCGGCCAAGAGATCTTCGAGCAGCGCCCAGCCTGCGCCTCCTGTGACCTGTACGGATTGCTTCTCGAGGTGATCGAGAAACCGGCGGCAGAAGGGGTCGTCCGGGCGTTCCTCCACCAGGTTGCCGATGGCCTGTTCCAACTGAAGCTTGATCTGACCGTCGAGTTCGGTCGGGGAGGCGATGACGGCGATGGGGCGATCCTGGCGCCTGCTGCATTCGAGCTTGAGCTGCAGCAGACGGCGCACAACACTTGGGGTGCCGACGTCGGATATACGCGCCGGCAGGTAGGCATCGAGGATCTTGTAGGCACGGGCCTTGTCTAACCGGTTGAAGGAGAGACGCGAGGCCAGATCCACCATGTTGGATTGGTCGATCTCGCGGAAGCTCCCGAAGGGCAGCAGCTGCGGGATGATCTGGTAGCTGTTATTGGTCGTGGTATGGGCAAGGACCGGCAAGACCGTCCCGGTCACCAATTCCTGCATCAGCAGCACCCTTTGTTCCTTGACCTCTGTTCGGGCAAGGTCCTCGAAATCCCGCTTACGGATCCGCTGCTCCAGGTCCTTGTCGACATGCAGGGTACTGTCGTGGAGGTTGACAGAGAGATAGCCCACCTTCCAGAGATCCGAGACCAGATCGAACATGGGTCGGTTGCCGAGCCGGTAGAGGTCTACCAGCCGGTCTAGTCGGTTTACCCCCGAGCCGATAGCGTGGATAACCTCGATCTCCAGCGGAGATAAGATCTCTTCCGGTCCGTACCGGACCAGGACCTCGAAGGTCTCATAGGGCAGGAATCCGTCCAGCAGCTCCGTACTCATGTCCCACCCCCGCTCGGCCCCACGGGTGCGTCCCCGGCGGCCAATATCTCGCGGTAATCGATCCGGGCGCTTTCGCCGCCTGCTTGGATCTGGTCGCACAGCTTGGGCCAGAACTCGCTCTCGCTCTTGTAGAACTGATCGAACGAGCCGACGACGATCAGGAGCGCCCGGGCCCGTGAGAAGAGCACATTCACCCGCTCCGCCTCGACCAGGAAACCCAGCCGCTTTATCAATTCATTCCGCTTTGCTTCATTGCACCGCACCAGGGACACGATCACGATGTCCGCCTCCCGTCCCTGGAACGCATCGACCGTATACAGTCGCTCGCGGAAGTCGTCCCGTACCTGGTCCCTGAGCCGATCGAGCTGGGCGTTGTAGGGCGAAAGCACCACGGTTCGCCGCACCGCGTTTCCGAGTTGATCCAGGATCTCCAGGATAATTTCCACCTCTTTTGGGTTGTGCCACCTGGGCTCGCCGCTCTCGGGCGCCTCGCGACTGTTCCCAGTGTCCACCCAGACTAGGGCTCTCTCGCCCAACCAATCGCATCCCTCAATGCCGTGCCTGCGCTCGCTGGTCCCCTTGCCTGACTGTAGGATGCCTTCATAGAAGCGCTTGCTGATCACGTCGGAAATGGCCGGGTGCATGCGGAACTGTTCGCTCAATACCTCGACCGGATGCTCCAGATAACCTGATCGTCCCGTACGAATGTCGTTTGGGTCTCCTTCGATCAGATTCTTGAACAGCTCATAGACCTTCAGGTAATCGTTCTTACGTTCTCCGGCCCGCCGCAGCTCCTCCAGCTCGCTGTTCAGGCACTTGTCGAGGACCTGTCTGACCTCCAGCTTGCCGAACGCCCCCAACTGCGAATGATCCCCGATCAAGGCCCAACGCTGTCCGTGAACCAGCGGCATGATGAGCTCCGTCGGCCAGGCCTTCGCCGCCTCGTCCACGATGACCCAATCGAAGCTATCTTCCCGATCGACCCCAAGATAGGTCTCGGTAGCGGTACCCGTGGTGCAGAACACCAGATTGGCGCCGCGGCGCAGCCGATCATACAGCTCCATCTCACCTTTCTCGATTACCCTATGCCAACGATGGATCAGATCCCGCTTGGAAAGGCGATGCCCGCGACGGTACGGTCCCGGTTCCGCATTCCCCGCGGCTTTCGGATCGACCCGATCGAGGGGCGACCCGTACTCGAGCAGCTCGTCACAGTGGCGCAGGATGAATCGCCTTCGGTTCTCTACCAACTTCTCGATGAAGTAGCCTCGAACGACCGCGGGAAAGTCCCGATCCTTGCTCTTGGGCGACACGATGCGCAGGGCATCCACATCGCCCATGCCGCTCTCCTTGAGCTTGGCGTGGATACGCTCCGCCAGGTTGTCGAGGGCGTAGTGGGACTGGGCGGCGATCAGGATGCGCGTGTTCCGGTCGCGGTCCAGACANTGTCTGGACCGCGTTGGCGATAACGGTGGTCTTCCCGGTACCCGGCGGTCCCTGCAGGGCGAACATGGGACGACTGTCCAGGAGCTTGCGAATGATCTCAGGCGCCTTGCCGTCGAGCCCGACCCCCGCGTGGGGCCAACGCTGGCGGATGCGCGCCGGGGTCGAGGGATACTGGAGCTGGAGCACCAGCTCCGGCATGCCGGCAAGTTGGTGCCGGGCCTTCCGCTGCTGCTTGAGCTGGGAACGGGTACCCTCCTCGTCGGCAAGTTGCAACCACCCCTTCGACAACTTGAGTCCGGAACGGGCGCTGGCCCGAATACGGATCGCATCCTTGCCCTCGCGGCACCCGAACCATAACTCTATGGCCCTTGTCTTTGGGTCCAGATCGGGGGTAGTGCGTCAGTTTGGGCGCATGTGCATACGCATGGTTAGGTTTTGCCGGTTCGCTGACGCCCTGCGGATGTTGGGCTAAGC
>Ga0049118_10000281_pt1 | contig 11476 bp, 11 predicted proteins | sample WorMetHERISLAND2_2_FD_55048 | JGI IMG/M metagenome (GOLD analysis project Ga0049118, IMG submission 55048) | Marine gutless worms symbiont microbial communities from Max Planck institute for Marine Microbiology, Germany - Olavius geniculatus... | ecosystem: Host-associated > Annelida >... | reverse complement strand
CGAAGAATGTGAATTCAGATTCTATCATCGGGAGGAAAACTTATTGATATAATACTCATTTTACTGAGAGAAAATCCTCTCTAAAGTTATCTAGACCCAAAGATTTTCAGGATCGCCTGACGAGCTGGGTGTTCTGAATCTCACCGCGGATGTCGATCTCCACCGTATCGACGTCCGGCATCCGGCTCAGAATATAGCCGGCCATGAGCATCCCCAGCTTGTGGTTCTCGTTCTCCAGGGCGGTCAGGAGCTTGTCGGCGACGATCTGGCAGCGTTCCACCTGATTCGGGTGTTGCACCCACTCGCGGCTCATCTGCCAGCCTTGGTCCATGTCGGCATCGAGGCGTGCGAAATACTCCTCACCCTGCGTGAGGACGGTCTCGGGTACATTGAGGCTATATTCGCGATCGTCGATGATGGCCTTCAGAATCATAGTGCGCCCCTTTCATTTATTCCGGCAGAGCGGCATTCTAACAGAGGCGCAACCCCCAACCGGAAGACCGCCCATGCTGTTGACCATCCCCGGCCTGCTTGAGCAGGCCCAGCTCAAAAAGATCCACCAGGTCCTCGCCGACGCGCCCTTCGTCGACGGCAGGCTCAGCGCAGGTTTTGCTGCTGCTCGGGTCAAGGACAACCTGGAGCTGCGGGCAGACCCCGCGCGCATGAAGCTGCTGATCCGCATCCTCACGGCGAGTCTCGGTCACCACGAGACCTTCCGCTTCGGCGCCTTACCCCATCGGGTGGCGGACCCCATCTTTGCCCGCTACCGACCCGGCATGACCTATGGTGACCATGTGGACGATCCCATCATGGGCAGCACCGGACCGCGCTTTCGCAGCGATGTTGCGATGACGATCTTCCTCAATCAACCGGAGACCTACGACGGGGGTGAGCTGGCGATTCAGACCGCGTTCGGTGAACAACAGCTCAAGCTTCCGGCCGGAGACGCAGTTACCTACCCCGCCTCGAGCCTGCACCGGGTCACCCCCGTGACCCGGGGCGAGCGTCTAGTGGCCCTGACTTGGGTCCAGAGCTACGTGCGCGACCCCGCGCAACGGGAGCTGCTCTACGAGCTCAACCTGGCGCGGGAGAAGCTACTGCAGGAGGCGCCGGAAGCGGAGACGACGGGATACCTGGACCGGTGCTATGCAAACCTGCTGCGGATGTGGGCGGAGGTATAGAAGCTGGGTGGTGATAAATTTATAAGTGTTTAGCGTGAAGAGATTTATTCTTCTGGATATCGAACGCCTTGGTTTTGTCCTCGGAGGGCCGATCCCGCATACCGGCGAATTCGTCATGCACTCGCATCAGGAAAAGCAATGTGATGCATACACGGTTGGGCGCGGTCAATTGGGAGGATGGTGAGAGGATCGGGCGAATGATTTCAAAAGATAGTGGTTCACCTGCTTCATCGAAGCACTCGATCATGCGTACGGCTATAGCACCGGACCAACACTTGAATTCTTGAATAAGAAATTTCCAGTTGACTTTTTCCTCCTCGCTCCAGAAGCGACCGGAAAAGCAAAGTTTTTGCAAAAACTCATTGAGAGTCCATTCCAGCCAATTCGGGTCATTTACAGATAGCGGAAACGCCAACAGAAATTCCTTGGCCTTTTGAGAGCCGAAATGTAGTGAATGCTCCTTGCAAAGCGATTTCCACTCCCCGAGGCAGCGATCACTGAGATTATGCCAACGATCTGTTATTTGCCTGTTCCATTCCTCCTCAAATTCATGCCTTTCTATCCCCATGTTTTTCCCAAGCCTTGGGAGTTCCGCCAATAGGGCTGGTTCATGCGCATATGTTTCAATCAGATGGGAAAGCTCGACGGATGAATTATCGAAAAACGGTATTGCCTTGTCCCGGAACCTGAGTTTGCAGTCACCGACAATAGCTACAATCGAATGCCAGTTCGATAGATGGCATTGAAGTTCCCTATTGAGAGCGCTCGCGACGGAGTTATGGGTTTTCTGCCAGGACAATTCATAACCCGATAGATCCTCTTCCGGCTCATGATCTGAAAAAAGAGGCTTGCGATTCCGAAGACCATCGTTTTGCCCCCGGCCCNACGACCTTTTTTGCCACGGACACGCCGGGCGCCAAAGTAGGATTCATCCACCTCAACCTCACCCGATAACTGATGCACTCGCCCGATGGTTTACCAATGGTCCGGGAAGCACGTATCCTTGGCATCAATGCGCAGTCCCGGAGGTATCCCGGAGTCTGCGTTCGAGCCCAAGCCCGAAGAGGATTACGCCATGACCGTCTGTAAAGAAATCAAGAATTTCTCCCGCGCCCATGAACACATGGCGGATCTGTTCTCCGTGCTGGCCCTGGTCCTGCTCTTCATGACCGTCTGGGCCGTCCTCGAGTACCACCAGGCCCTGCTCGAATGGTGGCGTCACGACATGGCCTTGAATACCGTCATTCTGGTGGCGGCACTGGTGTTGGACGTGTTCCTCGTCCTCGGCTTGCTGGCGGTGGGCTCCGCCCGCTTCGGCGATGACGACGAGCGGTGTTTCGGTACCTTCCGCGGCCGGCGCGGTACCTTGGGGAAACCTTTCGGGACCTTCCGCGCCTGGCTGCATCACATGCAGAACGTCGGCAAGAAGCACCGCTGAATCGCGTTGTCGCAGCCCGTCAGGGAGCGCCGTATGAGAAGGCGGCAGCCGTGGACCATATGGTCGTTCGGCATACAAAACCGATCGCTATCATGAATCTCCATCCGGCGCAGGCACTCCGATTCGTCGACTCCTTCTGGGAGGATCGGGTTCTGCCGACCTTGCGGGATTACATCGAGACCCCCAATCAATCTCCGCTCTTCGATACTGACTGGGAACACCATGGGCACATGGACGAAGCCATCGGGTTGGTCAAGGCCTGGTGTGAGAACCACGCCCCGAGTAATGCCGAAGTAACCGTCCATACCTGTGCCGGACGCACGCCCTTGTTACTGATCGATATTCCGGGGTCTCTGCCCGGACAGGTGCTGCTTTACGGCCACCTGGACAAACAGCCGCCCTGTTCCGGGTGGCGGGAGGGCTTAGGTCCCTGGTCGCCGGTACGCGAGGGTGATCTTTTATATGGTCGGGGCAGTTATATGGTCGGGGCAGTGCGGATGACGGCTATGCCGTCTTTGCCTGTATCGGGGCCATCGCCTTGCTGGAGGCACAGGGGATCCCCCGTCCGCGGTGCATGCTGCTCATGGAGTGCAGCGAGGAGAGCGGCAGCCCGGATCTGGCCTATTACCTGGATCGGCTGCAAGACCGGATCGGTACTCCGGACCTGGTGGTGTGTCTGGATTCGGGCTGTGGAAACTACGAGCAGCTCTGGGTGACCACCTCCTTGCGGGGACTCATCGGTGGCAACCTGACGGTCGAAGTCCTGCGGGACGGGGTACATTCGGGAGATGCCTCCGGGGTGGTGCCGTCCAGCTTTCGAATTATCCGGGCCTTGCTCGATCGCATCGAAGACCGGGAGACGGGAGAGATCGTAGAAGCATTCCAGGTGGCGATTCCTCCCCGAACCCTCGAGCAAATCGGGCGCGCCGCCGATGCGCTCGGGGCGGATCACTTCCGGCGCTTATCCGTGGTCGGAGACCTGGCGACGGTAGGGGCGACCACCTTTGACAATGTCGTCAACCGCACCTGGCGTCCCGCGTTAGAAATAACCGGGGCCGGCGACCTGCCGGCCTTGGATGCGGCCGGGAATGTCCTGCGCCCACGCACCTCACTCAAGCTGTCACTGCGCCTGCCGCCTACCCTCGACGCAACCCGGGCCGGTGCCACCCTGGCCCGGATGCTGCAGACCGATCCGCCCTACCAGGCGAGGGTGAGCTATGAAGCGGAATGGGGGGCCAGCGGTTGACAATCCCCGCCTTTTTCGGGTTGGCTCGACTCCGCTCTACAGGAATCCTCGACCACATTTTTTAGCCGACCCGCGATTTATTCCGGTGAGGGGTTCTCGATTCCCTTTCTGCCGGCGCTCGTGCAGGCCTTCCCGAATACCCAGTTTGTGGTGACCGGCGTACTTGGCCCACATTCCAATGCCCATGGACCAAACGAGTTTCTCCATTTGGGCATGGCGAAGCAGCTGACTGCCTGTGTCGGCGAGCTCGTGAGCCGCTTATTCGAAAGGGACCTGAACACATGGCTCGCCGAAGCCACAATGCCGTAACCGTTCAGCCCCCACCACGTCATTCCGGCTGGGATGCCGGAATCCAGTTGCCAGGGATGGCAAACTGGCGGGAGCCTGCCGTGCCCGATGGTGATACCAATGCTCATTCCGGCCCGGTTGCTTTGCTACCTGATGAGCTGGGCAGAAAACACGAAGCGCGGTTGCCGCTTTCAGTTGCCATCCCTGGACGACTAGGTTCCGGGGTCCCACCCGGAACGACGGTGAAGAGTGAGACCGTCGATCCGCACGGACCCGAGGCCACTTTGGATTAGAACCGATCATACTGCACTATTCTGTCGGTATACTCCCAAACGACCAAGCCGTCATTCCGGCAGGGAGTGCCGGAATCCAGATCACAGGGATGTGAAGCTTCTCACCATTTTCAGGGCTTTCCGGCTCCGGTAGTCCCGATCAAATCGGCAACATTGCCCTGACTTGATGGCATTGGATTGCCAGCCAGGGTATTAGAAAACGCGGGCTCGCCCCGCACCTATCGCCGAGAGATCCAGCGACACCAGGGTGCACCCAGGCGATAGGTGCGGGGCGAACCTGCACTTCGCCGGGAATGATAGAATGCAACAGGCTAAGGGGCTGTCTAAAAAAGGGCCGTAGGTGTAGGCTGGGTTGAGGTACGAAACCCCGCACCTAAATTTTCCGGTTATCCGCGCCAACAGCACATTATCCCTTGCGACCAGTGGATTTAGGTGCGGGGCGAAACCCAGCTTTTGCGGGTAACCTGGTTTGCTGGGTCTCGTCCCTCGATCCAGTCTACCGCTTCTAAATCTATGGGTTGGTTTTTAGACAGCCTCTTAGCCTGAGAGGTCTGAAGTCGTGTTTTCTTCTGCCTAAGCCAGGTGACGGCACCTTTGGTGCGGTTTCCGTGATCTAATAGGAAACTACGGAGACCAATGGGGAGGCCAAATAGGATGAACGAAGCACATGAAATCAGCGCCGAAGGGCCGATAGATTCCGGTCTCCTCGGCAAGGAGGACATTAACCGCCTCATTGCTGTGCAGGAACGGGAGCTGCGGATTCGAGGCAACGATCACGAGTGAGGGGGAGGATGGGGTCGTTTCTCCAGGAGATATTCTCGCGTTTCGGAGAGGCCTTCAGGCCTGAGGACGAAGAGGAGGTCATCGAGTCATCCTGCAACGGCACTCCGGCGCAGGCGGTCGAGCATGTGGTGGACCGGACTTATAGCCGTCTGCGTTTTCTGTCCGGCTACTCCCGGCGTCTGAAAGCACCGGTCGCGACGGCTCTTCATTATATCGACGCGCTGGTGGAAGGGGTTCCCGAGGCCGTTCTCTGCAGCCGGGCCGCGTTCTCCGAAAATCCCCAGGTCAATGCCTTCTTTGCCGATCCCAACCACCTGCAAGCGGTATTCAGCCGGAGCAAGGAGGTCCATGACCTGCTGGAGGCCAACCCCGAGGCCGAGGAGTGTTGGGCGCTCTTGTGCATGAAAATGGAAGAGCACCGGCAGCTGGGGGTGTCATTGATCGGCGACGCGGTGCGAAAGGATGTCATGCAGACCACCGTGAACTTCAGTGACCACCAGATCCTTTCTCCCGCCACCAGCGAGGCAGAGGCCAGGTGCTCGCTCAAAAGCTGCATCTTCGACAGATTGCTGACGTACATTCACAAACGCGCAAGGGACGAGAAAATCAGGGTCACCGAGCTGGAGAATCGTCGCAATTTTCTCGTCACTCGTCTGAACCGACCCGCCTCCGAAGACGGCGGCGAGTCTCGCCGGGAGCTGCAACGGGAGGTCGATGAGATCGGGGAAACGCTCGCGCGGGAAATCCCCCGGTTGGCGTCCCTGGAGTTCCATCTCGACTTGGTGACCGATGTTCTGGAGCACCCGGCTCAATACGTCAGCGGGCACCTGAACGCCATCCATCTGAGCCGCATGGGGATCAAGCTGGACGGCAATCGGACCGCCGACGGTAACGAGGTTCCTCTCTTCGAGATTCGGGTCGCCGGTCAGGGCACCAGAATCGGGGCCCTGGTGCGTTTCCCCCGGACCGAGCTCCTGCCGCGGCAGGACCTGGTCCGCAAGGCCGATCGCTTCCTTGTGCTTTGAGGTCGGTTGCACCCGTTTCCGCCCGACCCGCAACCCACTGCCTGCCCCCTGTCTGCCGTGCCGGCACGAGCAGGCGTCTCCGGGACGGTAGGCAGGCGCTCACCACATCGACAACTCGGGCACCCGCAAGGGGTGCCCCTGTAAAAAAATGGGACCTACAGACATAGCTACCCGAAACCACAATACGGTAACCGTTGAGCCTCCACTGTGCCTGTCCTTCCGCGTCCTCGACGACTTTGCGGCTCATAGCACCCGGATACGGAATTACATCGGCCGGGATGATAGACTGGTGCGATTGCAGATAATTCCAATAAGGTGGAATCCTAGTACCCCGTTTCTCCAAATTTTGCATATATCCCGTAGGGTGGGCTATGCCCACCGTCTAGGCACGGTATTGGTGGGCATAGCCCACCCTACGGGTTTAAGAATGAAAAATAAGGTGAAACGTAGTACCAGGTGGTGCGAATCGATATCCCGCCGCGGGATGGATTTCCATTCACCCCAATCCGCGCGGCAGCTTCGATTCGAACGAGGACCTGTGGGGTGTTCTCGATCAACAACCTGAATCCGTGAGATAAGCTCCAGGGTTGAGCTAAACCAGATGGTTTTGCTGAGATTAGAAATTGGCCACGGTATCCGCCAGGTGACCCGGGCGATCTTAATATATAGAGTAAAATCATAGTGTTAGACCTAATTGAGAACACCCCCTAACATAGCCATGACACCGGAAGCGGTTTTCCTCCTCATCAGCTCCCTTCTCGGCCTGTTCGGGATATTGGCCATCGCCATCGGTGTAGTGGTCGCGATCCTGATCGGAGAGGGAGAGGTAAGGCTCATCGACACGCCGACATTGCTCAAGGATACGAAGATTCCGCTCGGGGGGGAGAGAAAATATGAGTAAGTCCGGGGCCGCGATGGGTTTCGCGGGTGCCTTGTGTCTTCCGGGGTATCCTTAGAACCGAACCTTCTCCGTGTGTCAGGTCCCGTTTTTTTACCATGTTGCTGCAACCCGTGATTCTCTCCGGTGGGTCCGGAACCCGTCTCTGGCCGCTCTCCCGAGAGGCCTACCCCAAGCAGTTCCTCCCCCTGGCCGGCAAGCACACCATGTTCCAGGAAACCGTCAGGCGACTCGATGGGATCGAGCTGGAGCACCCCCGCCAGGCCATCGGTTTGCTCGACCCCATCGTCGTGTGCAACGAGGTCCACCGCTTCCTGGTCGCCGAGCAGCTGCGCCTCCTGGACCGCCGGCCGGCCGCCATCATCCTCGAGCCCGAAGGCCGCAACACGGCGCCCGCCCTCGGCCTCGCGGCCGCGGCGGCGGTGGACGAGGGCCAGGATCCGGTCCTGTTGGTGATGCCCGCCGACCACAATATCCGCGACGAGCACGGCTTCCGACAGGCGGTGGTAGACGGCTACGTCCTGGCACAGCAGGGGGCGGTCATCACCTTCGGAATCGTCCCCGCTAAACCGGAAACAGGCTACGGCTACATCCGCCGGGGCGATCCCTTTCCGGCCCAGGGGACCGCGGGTGAGGCCCATGTCCTGGACGCCTTCGTCGAGAAGCCGGATGCAGCCACCGCCGAGGGTTACTTACGCAGCGGCGACTACCTCTGGAATAGCGGAATCTTCATGATGAGGGCCTCGCTCTGGCAACGGCTGCTGGAGCGTTTCCGGCCCGATATCGCCGCGGCCAGCGAAAAAGCCTACCGCGGAGGCGCGCCGGCCGGGGATTTTAAACGCCTGGACGCGGACGCCTTCCACGCTTGCCCCAGCGATTCCATCGACTATGCGGTTATGGAGCGGCTGGCCGGAGGTTTCAAACGCCTGGACACGGATGCCTTCCACACTTGCCCCAGCGCTTCCATCGACGATGCGGTCATGGAGCAGCCGGCCGGGGATTTTAAACGCCTGGACGCGGATGCCTTCCACACTTGCCCCAGCGATTCTATCGACTATGCGGTTATGGAGCAGCTGGCCGGGAATGCGCCGGACGAGAACACATTCACCCTGGTGCTGCCATTGGACGTGGGCTGGTCGGACGTGGGTGCCTGGTCCGCCCTCTGGGAGGTCAGCGCGCGGGACGCTGCCGGCAATGTGCTCGACGGCGATGCCTTCGTCCACGACGCGCGTGACAATCTACTGCTGGCCCAGCACCGCATGGTGGCGGCCGTGGGCGTGGACAACCTGATCCTGGTGGAGACGCCGGACGCAGTCCTGGTGGCGAGCAGGGAATCGGCCCAGGACGTCAAGGCCGTGACCCAGTTCCTGCAGCGAGAGCAGCGTAGCGAGTATCGGCATCACCAGCGCATGCACCGGCCCTGGGGCAACTTCGACTCCATCGGCTTCGGCGCGCGCTATCAGGTCAAGCGCCTGACGATCAATCCGGGCGAATCCCAATCCCTGCAGATGCACCACCACCGGGCCGAGCATTGGATCGTAGTCTCGGGCACGGCGCGGGTCACCAAGGGCGAGAAGGTCTTCCTGCTCACGGAGAACGAGTCCACCTACATCCCCATCGGCACCAGGCACCGCCTGGAGAATCCGGGGGCGATCCCCCTGGAAATCATCGAGGTCCGGTCCGGCAGCTATCTCGGCGAAGACGACATCATCCGCTTCGAGGACGCCTACAACCGCATGGAAGGCGAGCTCTGACATGGGCTTCAAATGCGGCATCGTCGGTCTGCCGAACGTGGGCAAGTCCACCCTCTTCAATGCCCTGACCAAGGCCACCGTCGCCGCGGAGAACTACCCCTTCTGCACCATCGACCCGAACGTGGGGGTCGTGCCTCTGCCCGACGCCCGGCTCGACGCCATTGCCCGTATCGTTAAGCCGGCACACGTCATCCCCACCAGCATGCAATTTCTGGATATCGCCGGCCTGGTGGCCGGTGCCTCCAAGGGCGAGGGACTGGGTAACAAATTCCTGGCCAACATCCGGGAGACGGATGCCATCGCCCACGTGGTGCGCTGCTTTGAAGACGAGGGTCTGGTGCACGTCGCGGGCACGGTGGACCCGGTACGGGATATCGAGACCATCGACACGGAGCTGGCCCTGGCGGATCTGGAGTCAGTGGAGAAGGCCCTGGATCGCGCTGTCCGTCAAGCCAAGACCGGAGACAAAAAGGTCTTGCCCCGCAAAGCCCTGTTGGAGCGATTGCGTGACCATCTGGACGCCGGTGGGTCGGCGCGTTCTCTGGCGCAGAGCGATGACGAACGCCGGGAGCTGCGCGACCTGTTCCTGCTCACCGCCAAGCCCATCATGTACATCGCCAACCTGGACGAAGACGGTTTTGGGGACAATCCCCTGCTGGATGCGGTACACGAGCTGGCACGGGAGGAAGGTGCCGAGACGGTCCCCGTGTGTGCCGCCATCGAGGCGGAGATCCTGGCGCTCGAGGTCGATGAACGCGCGAGCTTCCTCGCCGACCTGGGGCTCGAGGAACCGGGTCTGAACCGAGTGGTACGCGCAGGCTACCGCTTATTGGGCCTGGAGACCTTCTTTACCGCGGGGCCCAAGGAGGTACGGGCCTGGACCGTTCCCCGGAATACCGGCGCACTCCAGGCCGCCGGCGTCATCCACACCGACTTCGAGCGCGGCTTCATCCGTGCCGAAGTGATCGCCTACGAGGATTTCATCGCCTGCAACGGCGAGCAGGGGGCCCGTGAGGCGGGCAAGCTGCGCTCCGAGGGCAAGGACTACATGGTCCGGGACGGGGACGTAATCCTCTTTCGGTTCAACGTCTGAGAAGCTGCCTGGTTAAAAGATTCGGAGCCCGTAGGATGGGCCCCGTAGGATGGACAAAGCGGAGCCGGTCCATCCGGGGGGCTGCGGGCGTGGGTCTTGGTGCCGGGCTTTCCGAACCGCAGCTCCCGGTGGGAAGGCAACGAAGGCGAAGCGTGCCCATCAAATGGTGATGGGCACGCGGCGCTGAGTGCGTTCTCCCCGGCCATCGCGGCTCAGAACCGCCGTGGACTGACGGCACCCTTGAAATCCGGCTTGCCGGGCGCTTGCTTTGCCCATCCTACATCGATGTCCGACCCCGGCACCGACGTTGCGGCCAGGGGAAAGCGCCGTCGCCGCGGCGCGAATAGAACTCGGCGCACAGGTATCCGGCACCCCCCGTCAGGAATCATCGGTGCTGGAGCTCGATCTGGCCGCGCCGCGTTGCCGGCGCACTCCAAAAGATTCGGAGCCCGTAGGATGGGCAAAGCGGAGCCGGTCCATCCGGGGGGCTGCGGGCGTGGGTCTTGGTGCCGGGCTTTCCGAACCGCGGCTCCCGGTGGGAAGACAACAAAGGCGAAGCGTGCCCATCAAATGGTGATGGGCACGCGGCGCTGAGTGCATTCTCCCCGGCCATCGCGACTCAGAACCGCCGTGGACTGACAGCGGCCTTGACTCCGGGTCTTCCCGGTCGCTAGTATTTTGCTTTCATCCCGGCTACGTAGCTCAGCAGGTTAGAGCGCGGCACTCATAATGCCGATGTCGGTAGTTCGAGTCTACCCGTAGCCACCACATACCGTAGCGCCCGTAGGATGCGGTGAACGCCGGGCGCGGAGCGACCGGCGCGAACCGCATCGAAGAACCACGAATGGACACAAATTGTAATTGGCGTTCATTTTCCGCAAGGCTCTTTATGAATTCCGGGCTACTCACGATCCGGCACAGGCACTCCGAACGATTTGGAGTGCGGCGGCAATTTTACCTCGGCATTGACAGAAATCCGCGGCGCCCGGTGTAATCGAGGCGCCGACAGGTACACCATAAACCCGCCGCCGCTTTGGATTCGGCGACGCATCCATCTCCGGCAAAGACGTTGCGGCCAGGGGAAAGCGCCGTCGCCGCGGCACGTGAGGAACCCCACGCCCAAGCTCCCGGCAACCCCCGTCAGGAACCCCCGGCGCTGGGGTTCGATCTGGTCGCGCCGCTCTGCCGGCGCACTCCAAAAACAGTCCGGAATCCATAAAGAGCCTTCCGCAAAAAGCGGTGACGCTCCGCTGGTTTCCGCTTGCAGTCGGTCCCCGTCGAGACAATAATTTGTAGGGTCTAGATAACTTTAGAGAGGATTTTCTCTCAGTAAAATGAGTATTATACCAATAAGTTTTCCTCCCGATGATTGAATCTGAATTCAGGTAGTGCGTCAGTTTGAACAATTACACCTTCTGGCGACGGCGAGCCACAGCCCGCCGCCGTTTTGTCCATCGCTTAGCCCAACATCCGCAGG
>Ga0049118_10000279_pt1 | contig 11511 bp, 1 predicted proteins | sample WorMetHERISLAND2_2_FD_55048 | JGI IMG/M metagenome (GOLD analysis project Ga0049118, IMG submission 55048) | Marine gutless worms symbiont microbial communities from Max Planck institute for Marine Microbiology, Germany - Olavius geniculatus... | ecosystem: Host-associated > Annelida > Digestive... | reverse complement strand
TCCACCGGCGGCGGTGTTTTTGCCTTCACGGTGAAAAAAGATACCGCCACGCCCCTGACCGATGTGAAGTGCTATTTGTTCAGCGACAGCGGCCGCTACCTGGGTCTGAACGCCGTCACCGATGCTGCCGGACAAGTCTCGTTCGGCTTAGCGGACGGCAGCTACAAGGTGCGGGTGGACTATCTGGGCTATCAGTTCTGGAGCCCTGTGTACACGGTACCGGGCGCGTTGAGCGGAGAGCTTACCATCGCCCACCAGGATGTCACTGTAACGGTGGCCGGCGAGTACCAGGGCGGGCAGGCCCTGGTAAACGTGCCGGTGTACCTGTTTACGGCCGCAGGCGCATATCAGGGCCAAAAGCTCACGACCGACGCTGCCGGTCAGGTGATCTTCAGCCTGCCCGAGCAGGCCTACAAGGTGCGTGCAGATTATCTCTCCCAACGGTACTGGTCAAATGATTTTACCTGGCAGGACACACCGATCACCATCGGCCACGGCAACGCCTGGGTGCATGTGTTTAGTTTGAACACAGACCTGTCCGGTGTAAAAATCTACCTGTTCAGTGAGACCGGCAAATATCTGGGCTGGCAGGAAACGACCGACGACAATGGTCTTGCAGCTTTTCTCCTGCCCGACGGCACCTATTTATTCCGGGCCGATATAGAAGGCGAACAGGTTTGGAGCCCGGCCACCCGGATTGCCGCCGGCACAGACACCGAAATCGATTTCGACCGCTCACCCCTCACCGTTGCGCTCCAGGCCGACTCGGACAACATCGATTGGGGCCAAACCGCCAACCTGACCTGGACCTCGACCGGGGCGCAGTCCTGCACCATCGAGCCTGGCATCGGCGCTGTCGACTGCAGCGGAGCAATGGAAGTTGCCCCCAAAGACACAACGACTTACACCCTCACGGCCATCGGTCCAAGGGGCTCGGACACCAGCGCCGTCACCGTCACGGTGACCATCCCCGACAAGTACATTACTGCCGTTATAGACCACACCAAGATCGATCAAGACCTGACCAATTTTCCAGTGACGATTCATCTCGGAAACAAATCGGGCGATACGGGTTTCGATGCCGCCGACATTTTCAACGAACTGGCCAACCGCGACATCAACCCGGAAGACGATTTTGAAGACAGCGACGGCGACATCCCGGATTTCGACAAGTGGTTGGTCTCCAAGGGAAACCCCCGGATCCAGAACGGAATGCTGCGCCTCGATATGTTGAACTCCATCCAGCAGGTAAAATCGAAGTTCAGGTTAGTCAATGATTTCGACATCGAGGTCGACTGGCAGTTGGATGCCAATGTCACCCAGAGCTGGTGGATAGCTCAACTGTTCCTGATTTTTCCCCTGAACAACAACCACTGGTGCTATGCCGGTCGGGGCTACACGAGCGGCAGCGGGCCATTTTTCAGGGGCCGGTACCATAACGGCGGGGCTAACACAACGACCGTATCGGTGGATGCCCAGAGCATTACCTCGTTTTCCCTGCGGCTTAAAAGAACGGGCAGCACCGTCTTTTTCTATTATAAAACCAGCGGCGCCTGGCAGTCGCTGGGCAGCGCGCCGATGTACGCTTCGGACTGTGAAGTCGCCTTTTACCTCAACCGTGGTGATCAAAATCCCAGGGTCTCGAGCGCTGTCGACAACTTCCGGATCAACTCGGGTACCGTCGTCTGGCCGGAAGGCTATCCCCTTATCAAAAAACTGGGTGTCTATGGCGCGAATAACGAACCGCGCTACGTCGAGATCGAAAGCTGGAACGCGGCCAACCAAGAAGCGCTGCTGCATGCCAGAGTGCCCCATGTCAGCGCTACGGAAGACACCGTGCTCAAAATAGTCTACGGTCGGCACCTGCCGACAAATGACGATTACATCGGATTTACCGGCAGCCCCCCGGCCCGACAGGTGTGGGACGAAGACTATCTCGGCGTCTGGCATCTGAATCAGGTACCGACCGGCTACGGCAACATCAAGGATTCTACCTCTCACGGAAATCACGGCACGGCCCACAACATGTCGGCCGCCAACCGAGTGCCGGTGGCGGCGGGCACCGGCCTGCATTTCAACGGCACGGACGAATACATTTCATTTGCCGATGTAGCCGGGCACGAAATTTTGGGCGATCTTTCCATTGAATTGACGACAACCCCGCCGGCAACGCTGAGCAGCAACTTGTATCTCGTCAATCACGGCGGCGGGGGTGAAGCTGAAGCGGCCAATTTTGACTATGCCCTCAGAGTCAACACAGCCGGGAAACTGTATTCCTTTTTCGAGCATGCCGCCGGGACAAACATAGTTCCGACCACACAAAATAGCTACGTGCGACCGGGAAACACCTATCATCTGGCCATCAACCGGGATAGCGGTGCCCAAAGCGTTGATTTCTTCGTCGGCGGTGCCCTTCAGGAGACGGTTCCCTACAGCGCCAATGCCACCGGGGCGACCAGCGCCAACCTCGCCTTTGCAGCCTGGCATGGCAATGGTTCACCGGGCGGCTTTACCCAGTGCGACCTGAAGGAGATCAGGCTTTCCAGAATCAGACGCTCGGAGGCCTGGGTCAAAGCCTCCTACCACAGCGGATTCGACGATTTGCTCCGCCACAGACCCTCTACCGATATCGACACCGACGGCGACGGCATCAGCGACCTGGACGAGCTCGAGGTCTACGGCACAAAACCGGGTTCGACGGACAGCGACTACGACCGTATCGATGACCGGGATGAATTGGCTTACTGGGGAGATGGCTGGGACAACGATGAAGACGGGGACGGCATCACCAACTTAATGGATAGCGATGCCGACAATGACGGCTTCCTGGACGGCCATGAACTCGCACTGGGACTTGATCCTCTGAATTTAAACCCATCGTCATGCGCTGATGATAGATGTGTAACCGCGGTCATCGATCACGCTAATATCGATGAGGATCTGGTAAATTTTCCGGTCCGGGTAAATCTTTCCAAAAATTCCGGCCTGAACGCATACGACGCCTCCGATGTCTTCAGCGAGTTGGCCCTTGACCCCAGCGACAAATTCAATGGCGCCGAGGGCAGCGAACCCGACACTGAAAGGTGGCGACTCTACGCCGGCACCGGCCGGATCGAAAACAATGCGCTGGCCTTTAATGTCGATGGCGCAACCCATCAATCATCGGTCTTGTCAAAATTCAAGCTCAAAGGAGATTTCGATATCCAGGTCGACTTCGGACTGAATTCATTTAGCGCAAGCAATTACAGCTTTCTGTATTTTAGGGTTCGCTACGACGGCAGGAATTATGCAACTTTAAGACTAAAGGGCAATTCGCAAGGCACGTATTACCAGAGCTACGTCGTCGCCAACGGTGTGCTTGGGCCGATCACAACCCTTGATTTCACCCGCACCAGCGGCCGGTTGAGAATCAAGCGCCAGGGTGAAACATTCCGTTTTTACCGCTGGGACGAGGGTGACCGCGCCTGGAAAGAGAACAGCAGCGGCGGGATCCCCAACAGCTATATCGGCAATTTGAACGCCGAGGTCAGATTAGTACTCACCAACAGCACAAGCTATCCTGAGGCCGAGGCCTCCTTTGATAATTTCAAAGTCAACGGCGGCATCGTCATCGACAACTATCTTAACAAACGCATCAGGGTGACCGACCTCGATGACCGTCAGCTCTATACCGAAATCGAGCATTGGGATGCGTACAAAAAACAGGCCGCCCTGTGGGTCAAAATCCCCCATATCAGCGCATCGAAAAGCACGGCATTCAAGATCTACTACGATAGAAACCTGCCGGACCAGGACATCAGGCCCTTCAGCGAGGCCGACGATAATTTCGATGGATTCGACGGCGGGCCTCCCGACACGTTCAAGTGGGCAGCCAGGGAGGGAATCCCCACAATCCGAGACAATAAACTGCATCTCCGGCACGACAACGCTACCGGGCAGACAGAGTCCGTTGATAGTATTTATCGATTGCTGGGCGACTTTGACGTTCAGGTCGACTATGAATTGGGGGCAGCACCGGCAGCCACCAGCTGGGGGCTGTATTTCAAAGCCTTCATCGATGCCGAAAACTGGATGGGCGTGGCCCGCTACCACGGCAGCGGCCACTCGTATATCCAGGACTGCCGCGTCAACGGGGTGCAGAATCTTCAACAAAGCCCGGCTACGACTGACACGAGCGGAAAATACCGGCTCACGAGGTCGGGGAATTTATATCGGGCCTATTACCGCGAGGGTACGGATTGGATCGCCATCGGCAATGCGGTGGCCATCGGCGCCGCCGGTGATGAAGTCAAGATTCAATTGCGCGCCGGGGCATGGGCCGACCTGCCGTCTTTTGACGGCTATTTCGACAATTTCATCGTCAATTCCGGCACGGTCAGCGGGTTTGTCGGAAATACCGGCCAAGCCGCTGCCGGCGGGGTCTGGGATGCGAACTTCAAGGCCGTCTATCATTTAAGCAGCGATCCGTCCAAAGGATCGCGCAGCGTTCTCGACTCGACTTCGAATGGCAATCACGGCACCCCCAATGGCGCCATGACCGCAGGCGATCTTGTAGACGGCGCCATCGGCGGCGCGTTGGCCTTTGACGGCATCAACGACTACATCGATAGCGGCGATGCCTTTTACGCCGGCCACCTGACCCTGGAAGCCTTTGTCGATCCCCATGTCTACGACAGCTGGAAGTCTATTATCGTCAAACGAAATATCGGCTTATCACACCAGTCTTCCGGCAATGAATACTATTTATCCCTTTTAGACAGGAGACTGGGGTACCTCGGCAGCGACGGTTCTTCCTGGGTTTTTCAAAACTACTCCGAACCTGATTCGCTGCCGTCTGCCGGCGGCTGGATCTATCTGGCAGGCAAAAATGACGGTTCGACGACTAAAATATTTGCCGATGACCAGCTGGTCGGAACCGGCGTTCAGAGCGGCGCTGTCGGCAACACGACGTCCTCGCTTCAAATCGGGTGCCGGGCGGCCAACATCGATACGAGATATTTTGACGGCCTGATCGATGAAGTTCGCATATCCAATGTGGCCCGGTCCGATGCCTGGATCAAGGCGACCTATTTTTCAAACGACGACGCACTGATTGAATATGTTCCTTCACCTTCGATCGACACCGATAGGGATGGACTCATCGATTTTGAGGAAATCCATGTATACGGCACGAACCCGAATAGTTTTGACACCGACGGCGATTTGTTGACCGATATTTTTGAAATCAACGCCGGGCTCGATCCCCTCGATAACCGCGTCGGTGCAAACAGCGATCCGGACGGGGACGGGCTGACCAATTTGCAGGAGCAGATCTACAGCCTCAACCCCCTGCTCAGCGACACCGACGGCGACGGGACCAGCGACAGCGTTGAAATCGAGCAGCACAGCGATCCGGCTGATGCTTCGGACAACGGCAACTCCCCTCCCAAGCAGGAGTTGGTGCCTTTGAGCCTTACTGTCGGGGACGGCAGTGCCAGCCATTCGGACCGATTCAACCTCAGTGTCGGCCCGATCACCCATCAGGCACCCAATTTCGGCGAAATTGATTCAGGGTTTTATACTATACGGCGAGGGGCCGAGTATGACATCAAGGTCTCCCATAACGGAACCGATCCCGATTACTGTGACAACCACATCTACAACTGCCCGGACTACGATTACACGGCTTTGGTAAATGCCTCGGGCGGCTGCTCCATACTCAGCGATCCCGAGGAGCTGCTGGGCACGCATTATGGAACCCAATTTGATTATTTTTCGGGCAAAACCGCCCGTCTCATTCTGCCCATGGTCCATGAAATCACGGCCGACAGCAGCAGCATCGCGATGGGAGAGACCATAACGCTGACTGCCAGCGTCCTGCCCGCCGGGCGGCCGTTGACCTGGTCGATTAAATACCCGGCGGAGGTAAAGGTGCGCTTTGTCTCATCCGACAGCCATATTGCCCACATAACTTTGGAAGAATCAATCGGCACCGGTCATACGATCACGGTCAGCGCGGCCGATCGCGAGGCCCCCGGTTGCGGCGGTAAAGTGATCCGGCTCAAAACCGGCGGCTGCGGCGACTTGGCCTCGTCCTGCACAGACGGGGTTTGCAGGCTGCCGAGCGATTGGAGTGGATACCTAAGCAGCATCGATTTTTCCTTTAATCTGGGCAAGGCCGCCGAGGGGCAGCCGGCCGGCGAGCTCTACCTGGAGGCCGACGAAATGAGCCCGGTGCTGGCCACCCCGGCCGCGCTTAGATTCTCAAGCCTGGCCCGGGGGATCGACGAGCGCTATGACGAGGCCGGCGTGCTGCGCCAGGTGCTGGCCTTCGAAACCCTGGCCGATGTCGTTGAGATCGATGCCTATGCCTACGAGATCGATTTCTATCACCCCGGCGACATCACCGGAGAAAGCGGCGGTTTTTTCACCATCGCACAAAACGCGGTGCCCTTTGCCACCTGGAGGATTGAAAACCCGGACGCCTCTCCGACCCAGTACAACCGGCTGCACCTGACCCAGTTCAAAGACGGCTCGGTCAAAAGCTTCGAATATGTCTTTGACGCGGCGGCCGACACCTGGTCGCTGTCCCAGGGCGGGGGCTTGAAGCTGATCGAAAAGGCCGAAACGAGTGTCGACAATGACCGCGTGGTCACCGAAACCGTCAGGGACCACACCGGTGCCATTGCTACGCAAACCCGCACGATTTACCGCACCTATGCCTGGGGTGAACGGATCGCAGCCGTGGTGCAGGACCCGGAGGGTGCGGCCCTGACCACTACCTACACCTTTCATGAAGATTCCTCCCAGCCCGGCAGCTACGGCCGCCGCAAGACGGTCACCCACCCGGACGGCTCCTGGGCCGGGTATGAATACGACGACCTGGGCCGCAAAACCGTCGAGGTGCGCTCGTGGCTGGATGCGCCGGCCGATTCACCGGCATCCCAGGCCCGCGTCGTCTACTACGGCTACACCCCGGTGGATGCAGCCGATACCGATGAGCCGCGCGACCTGCACCAGCCCCGCACCGTCACCGAGACGATCGAAGGCGTTGCTACGACAAAAACATTCTATGCCTACCTCACCGATGAATCCGGCCGGCGCATCGAAATCACCGAGCGCTGCACCGATCCGGCCGCCCTCTACGGCGACGGGGCCAACCTGCGCACCGTGCGCACCTATTACGCCGAGGAAACCGGGCTGGCCGAAGAGGGCGAGATCGAGCAGGTCGAATTCCCCGACGGCCGCATCGACACCTACGCCTATACCTTCGGCACCTACAGCCCGGCCGGCGCCCAGCCGGGCACCTTTGCCGCCGGCAGCGGCGGCGACCGCCAGATTACGGTGCTGCACGCTACGGCCGGCCATCCGGACGGCGTGGCCTATAAATCTACCCGGGAGGTCACCGTCGAAAGCGAGCTGGGCCTGACCCTGCTGCAGGAAAGCCAGGTCTACACCGGCGGCGGCTTCGAGCGGCTGACCTGGACCGTGCAGAACCACGATGTGTTCGGCCGGGTCGAAGAGGTTTTTCGCTCCGACGGCACCATGACCGAGACCCTTTATGGCTGCTGTGCCAGGGAAGCGCACACTGACGCCCAGGGCATAGAGACCTTTTACACCTACGATGACCTGCAGCGGCTGGAAAGCGTCACCAAGGCCGGCGTGCCCGCCGGCGACCATGCCGCCCAGAACGACATCGAAACATTCTACACCTACGATGCCGCCGGCCGGCGGCTTTCCGAGACGGTCAGCGCCGCGGAGTTGTCGTTGGATACGAGCAGTCAATACGATCCGGCCGCCCGGCTGATCCGCCGGACCGATACAGCCGGGCGCGCCACCACCTACAGCTACACCCCGGACAACCTGAGCACCACCGTCACCTATCCCGGCGGCGCCACCGAGATCACCGCCCGCTACCTGGACGGGCGCACCCGCAGCGTCACCGGCACAGCCCGGGTGGCGCGCTACTACACTTACGGGGTGAACGCCGACGGCACCTAGTGGAGCCGGATTTCCTTTGGCAGCCCCGATTCGGAGCGCTGGGAGGAAACCACCGCCGATATTGCCGGGCGCACGATCCGGGTCGAAAAACCGGGCTATGCCGGCAGCGAAGTCGCCACACAGCGCTACAACGACCTGGGGCAGCTGGAAAGCGCGGCTTCTGACGGCATGGCCGACACCCTCTACGAATACGACCCGCTGGGAAATTTGGTCCGCCAGGGCCTGGATGTGGACGGCAGCGGTGGGCTCGAACCGGCCTCGACCGACCGGATCACCGACACCGAAACGTACTTTGAACAACACGACGGCAGCTGGTGGCAGGAGACCCGCCAGAGCGTTTATGCCGCGGACAACAATGCGACCGCCACCACCACCGGCACCCAGAGGACACGATTGTCCGGCCTGGGGAGCGACGGCCTGATCGCCGAAACGGTTACCGTCGACATTCACGGCAACCAGACCGTATCCCGGATCCAGCTTGACCTGGCCGCTAAAACCGAGACCCGCAGCATCGATGCGCCGGATTCGGCCATCGACAGCCGCACCATCATCATCAATGGCCTGGTGACGGACGAGCGCAGCCAAAGCGGTGTGGAGATGACCTACAGCTACGACGCCTTGGGGCGCAGGATCGCCGCCACCGATCCACGCACCGGCACGGCCGTGACCCACTATGACGCCCTGGGCCAGGTGGACTACGTCGAGGACGCGGCCGGCAGCCGCACCACCATGGCCTATGATGCGCACACCGGCCGCAAGATCGCTCAAACCGATGCTCTGGGCAAGGTCACGCGCTATCGATACGACGACCGCGGCCGGCTGACCCACACCTGGGGCGATGCCGCCTACCCGGTCAAATACGACTACGACGCCTACGGGCAGATGATTCGCATGCACACCTATCGCAGCGGCGACAACTGGAGCGCTGCCGCCTGGCCTGAAGGGCTGACCGGTATGGCCGACACCACGACCTGGCACTACCAGGAGGCCACCGGCCTGCTGACGGCCAAAGAAGACGCCCAAGGCAGGCAGGTGGGCTATGCCTATACTGAAGGCGGCAAACTCGAGACCCGCACCTGGGCCCGTACCGACGGGCAGGAGCCGGTCACCACCAGCTACCATTACGATCCACAGACCGCGGAGCTCACCGCCATCGACTACTCCGATGACACGGCCGACATTACCTTCACCTACGACCGCCTCGGCCGTCAGAATACTATCACAGATGCGGTGGGCACCCGCAGCTTTGCCTACAACGATGCCCTGCAGCTTGCGTCCGAGACCATTACCGGGCTTTACGAAAAGACCATCACCCGCACCTATGCCACCGAGGGGGTTGTCGGACGCTACACCGGGTTTACCCTGGGCAGCGGGTACGCGGTCGCGTACGGATATGACGCTTCAGGCCGGTTTGGCACCCTCGCCTGGAATGCCAACGGGCAGACCGGCACGGCCACATACGGTTACGTACCGACTTCTGATCTGATCGGCAGCCTGTCCACCGCCACCGGCCTGCTGATCACCTACACATACGAATCCCAGCGGAACCTGAAAACCAGCATCGAAAACGCCTACAACACCCAGCTGATCTCTCAGTACGACTACGAGTACGACGAACTTGGGCGCCGGACCTCGGTGGTCAACAGCGGGCGTGCCTTTGCCGACAGCGCCTTTAATGTCTTTGACTACGATGACCGCAGCCAGTTGATCGGCTCGGAGCGGTTTTTGGGCGATGATGTGGGGGATTTCAGCCGGCCGGTGGACCCGGAGACCCGGTTATATTCATATGATCCGATCGGTAACAGAATTAGCGCCGAAGAAGGATTCGATACCAAAGCTTACACGACCAACAGCTTAAACCAGTACGAGAGCATTGATGACGGCGGCGGTTCTGCTTCACTGACCTATGACCTTGACGGAAATTTGATCGAGCATGACGGCCGCAACTACAACTATAACGCAGAAAACCGCCTGATTACCGTCGAACCGGTCGTGCCGGCGGACGATGATTTTAAGCTGGAATTTGCTTATGATTACATGGGCAGACGCGTTCAAAAGCTGGTTTACACTTACAGAGCCGGCCAATGGAATCTTGATAAAGAAGTGCTTTTCGTATATGATGGATGGAGTGTCATTGAAGAAATCACCACTGAAAATCAAACCGATACCAGCAAGTTCTATGTCTGGGGATTGGATCTAAGCCAAACCCTGCAGGGTGCCGGCGGCATCGGAGGTTTGCTTGCCGCTGTCGAAGGCTCTTTGACACAATATTTTTACTACGACGCCAATGGCAACGTCGGACAATTGGTCAATGCCTCGGATGGATCAATATCAGCCCTTTATGAATACGAACCGTACGGTAACACCATCGTTGCGAGTGGCCCTGAGGCTGGAAACAATCCATATCGTTTCAGCACAAAGTATTTTGACAGTGAGACTGAGCTTTACTATTTTGGTTACAGATATTACTCAACAGTGCTTGGACGGTGGCTGAATAGGGATCCGATTAATGAACAAGGTGCATCGAATGTATTCGGCTTTAGCGGACAATATTACGATGCCGAGACCGGGCTCCATTATAACTGGCACAGATATTATGATCCCAAGACCGGACGATATCTTACACCGGATCCGATTGGACTCGAGGGTGGGCTGAACCTATACCTCTATGCATTAGCCAACCCAATAAATCTTCTTGATCCGTTTGGACTATTTACTCAAGAGGATATAGACTATTTAACTGAAAACAATCCATATATAGAAGATCCTTGGGCTCCAGATGATGCGTGGTATTATGACAATCCATGGAATCCGCCACGCGATTGGGGATTGGATCCATGGCACCCTGTTGAATACCCTCCTGTGTTTGATTTAGTTCGAGACCCGACTTATGAAGAATGCATGTACAAATGTGCAGCAGATGTATTAGGATTGGAAGTTGGCACTCAAATAGGAACACAGGCCGCCACTATAATAGCTGGGGAGCTTGGATGGGCGGTAGGATCAAAAGTTATACCTATAGTAGGTTGGGGTTTGACCGCCGTTTCTGGAGTTCAAATCTATATGTGTGATAAGGAGTGCTCGAATCAAGATTGCGGAAATAGAATTGCACAATAAGTTGCAAAGGAAAATAGAATTTAAGCTAAAACTATAACAATATAAAAATGAGGAAAATTCTACTAATAACTGCGCTTACGTTTCTATTGATAATAGTTTTTATATTTAGTTTGTATAAGAACGTAGTTGCTACAGGAGAAAATCCATTTTCTTTGAAAAATATCATTGTAGTAAGTTTATTTATTTTAATTTTAGTCTCATTATCTTTATTAGTCCAATATCTATTTACGCGCTATAAAGAGAGAAAGGCAAAAGGGAGAAATAAAAAAGAGATAATAATTTGAGCCATAAAAAAAGATGAGGGTCTGTTCTTAAATCTTAAGGGTTTCTCTAATTATTCAAAATAATTCGTGCATTATGACTCTAAGCTGATATAGTTGTCAGTAAATTTTGCTTCATAGTTGCTGACCCATA
>Ga0049118_10000265_pt1 | contig 12059 bp, 10 predicted proteins | sample WorMetHERISLAND2_2_FD_55048 | JGI IMG/M metagenome (GOLD analysis project Ga0049118, IMG submission 55048) | Marine gutless worms symbiont microbial communities from Max Planck institute for Marine Microbiology, Germany - Olavius geniculatus... | ecosystem: Host-associated > Annelida >... | reverse complement strand
TGCGTTTGTAAAAATCTTGAAGAAAAAAAACCAGAAATTAGGCGCACAAGGTGAGCCGGTGTCAGTAAGTAAAATTCGATTTGGGCAACAGCCCGTCAAGGGTTGACCCCCGGTCCCTTGCTGTTTCAAAAACACATCGACATCGTTTACGGCATTTTCATCTCCATGCTGTTGATCAACATACTGGTGCTGGGAATCGGCAAAGTTGCCGTAAAGTGGGCCGCCCTCATCAGCAACGTCCCCAAGGAAATCATGTTTTCGGTGGTTTTTATCCTGTGCGTCTTCGGCTGCTACGCTTCCAGCAATCTGCTTTTCGACGTCTGGGTGATGGCTTTTGTCGGCGGCTTCGGGTACCTGATGCTGATTTTCGGATTGCCCCAGGCGCCCTTCGTGATCGCCTTCATCCTTTCGCCGCTGTTTGAAAACGGTCTGCGGCGATCGCTTATCATGTCCTCCGGCGATTTGAGCGTCTTTGTCAAACAGCCGATCGCGCTCGTGTTTTTGCTGCTGACGGTTTTTACCATATGCTTAATTGCATGGGGCAAGAGAAATAAAGGCACACTTTCCCTGAAAAAATGAGATAGTTGGATCTTAAATCGAATTCGAATAACTGGCGATCTCTTTCCAATTGACGAAAACGCCAACTGCCAACAATAGGAGGTCTTTTGATGCCGGACGAACTCGGGAAGAGATTGTTTACCTATGCCGTGATTACGGACACCCATCTGAACCAGGGAGAAACCGAATCCAACTCGGAGTTTGCGGTCAACAAACTGTCCAACGGCCGCATGCGGTATGTTGTTCACGATCTGAACAGGCGGGACTTGGCGTTTGTCATACACCTGGGCGACCTGCTGCATCCGGTTCCAGCCGTGCCACACCTGTACCAAAGGGCCGCCGAACGTTTCAAAGAGCAAGTCGCCGACTTGGATCACCCACTTCACGTCCTTCCGGGCAACCACGATATCGGCGACAAGCCCATTGATTGGGGGCCCATGGCCATCGTTCAGGATGACTTCATCGCGTTATGGAGGGATTATTTCGGCACCAATTATCGCGCCTTCGATTACGGGGATTGCCGTTTTATACTTTTCGATTCACAAATAATAAATTCCGGCCTCGGCATCGAAGTCGAGCAGACCGCGTGGTTCGAGACCGAGTTGGCGGCGGCCACCGAGCAAGGCAAACGGATTTTTCTAAACTGCCATTACCCGCCGTTTCTCACTTATCCTGACGAGGAGGAGCATTACGACAACCTTGCCGATCCCGGCCGGGCCTGGCTTCTGGACTTGATGGAACACCATCGGGTCGAAGCCCTGTTTGCCGGACACGTCCACAATGTCTGGTATAACCACTACCGTGGAACGGATTGTTACCTTCTGCCGTCGACTGCATTCGTCCGCCTGGACTACGCCGAGATTTACCGGGCGGTTCCCACGCCGGAGATGGAGTCCGGGCGGAATGACACCGCCAAGTTGGGATATTTCTTAGTCCACGTGCATGCGTGCGGTCACATCTGCGAATGGGTCCGGACATACGGCCAAGTCTCCGGACCCGATAGATCAGCCAGCGAGCCTCAAGATCGCGTTGCTGCCATCCATCCCCGCCAGAATTCGAATACCCGGTTCGGGTTCGATATGCGCCAGAACTGGCTCGAGGTGATCGAAGTTCCGCCATCCGGCGCGCTGGATGAATTCGATCGCAAACGCACGCGCAACGACTATGCCCTGATGGCGCTCCTGGATATGGGGGTGAGGCGGTTGCGTATTCCACTGCGGGACCTCTCGATCCCGATCATCGCGCGCGGCTTGTAGACTGTGCCCGACATGGGATTCTTTTCACACTGTTCTCATTCGGCATTCCCGATAGCCGAACTCTGGAGGCCGTCTCACAATCCCGCGGTCTGATCGACATTTGGGAAATTAGCGACAGTTTCCAAAATTTACCTTCAGTGGTGGAGGCGGCGGCACCGACGACGAATGCGGCGAGGATATCGCTGTATGTGTCAAAATTTCGCTCGATAGATGAATTGGTGCGCGACGGCGAGAAGTACTACCACACGACCAGTCACGGCTTTACCCCGGATGATGCAGAGCAACTCACCGAGGTGGCCGCTTGGGACAATGTCGACGGCGTCGTCTTTCGAATTCCCGGAGAGACGGCACCATGGCGGGCCGCACATGATGTTGCCGATGTTTGCAGGGGGCACGAGCTCACGGCGTCGCTCCATATCCGGATGACCAGGGGAAGTCCTGGTTCAACACCGCTGGACGATGATTGGGTTGCAAACAGGGCTGCCGAGGCCCTTGTGGTGTCCGCGGCCCATCGCAACATGCATGTCTACCTTGACACGTTTGCAGATGTCGACCGAGGCTATTACAGGCGTCACGGCGTTGTCGACCGGTTTTACAACCCGCGTCAGGCCTTCCATGTCATTCGATATTTGAACGCTGTTGTTGCTGACGGGTTCGGCCCTCAAACCGGTGACGCGTTCACGCTTGGCCATGACGACGCGACCATTTACTTAATCGATGAAAAAAAACGCCGTTACTATCTTGTTTCTTCTGAAAGTTCCCCAGCCACCGAGGAAACAGCGCAACCGGGCTGGCTAATCGACCTTTTATCAGGCCAGCGTACATGTGCACAACAGACCAAGGAGGCAGGTTTCACTCCGCCGGCACCCCCTCACCTGTGTCTGTGGATGCCCGGCGAGTAGTCGCTTCGTGGCAGTTATACCGCTTTTTAAAAAAATGTTCCGAAATACTGAAGGCGGGTATAAGCGGTCGTAGAAAAAAACGTCCGGATGCGCTTGGAAAACGGAACGTTTTTTTGACAACCGCTATAAAAAGCCGATGTTGTCGGAATGAATTTCTCCGTGGCAAGCCGCGGGGAATTAAACCCGGCAGATTTCGCAATCTCCATCTCACAACCGGAATAATCCGGGTAATCTGCGAAATCTGTGGATTAAATTTACCAACTGTAATTCAAGATACAAGCGCTTGCAGAATGCAATCAAGAGCGTGCAACCTCCAACCGGTCGGTAGCCACGGCCTCCCGGCCCTAAAAAAAGGAAAAATCCAATGAGTGGTACAGCAGACGGGCATCTCGCCTACCTGACCGAAAAAGAAGTCGGTTGGGTGGTCGTGACACCGCAAGACGATGTCGTTGTCGGCAGCTATGGCACCTACACATTGACCTACACCGTCGGCATCTACGGTCTGGATGTGTCCGGCAGTCTGAAAATCGGCACCCGCCGGATGAGCGACTGGGGTCGCCCGCAGTTCAGCGACCCGGCCGCCGCCAACTACGTAACGGTCAAGTGCAGCGCACCTGAGACGCGCCTTAGCATTCACTATGATCCCCGCGGATATGTGCGACCGTTCCGGGCGGTTATCGTGGTTTACGTCGAAAAAGGGGCTTTGTATCCGGGCGACCAAATTATTGTGACCCTGGGCGACCTCAGCGGGGGATCGCCGGGGATGCAGGCCCAGTCGTTCCCGGAAACCGAGTGTATTTTCGGCACTTTTGTGGACTGCATGAACGGCGGCGTCTGGGCCCCGGTGCCGCGCCTCAGCCCACCCCTGAACGTGATCACCGGCCCTGCGACCGGCCTGACCATCCAGGGGCCTTCATCGGCCGTCGCCGGTCAACCCTTTCGGGTCAAGATCAACGGCTACGATTTTTTCGGCAATCCCACTCCCACCGACGAAAGCGACCTGGCCGTCGAGGCCGATGATGTCCTGCCCGTGACCCTGAGCAAAGACAACGGCCACGCCAAATGGGTGGACGGGGTTGTTTTCGCGCAAGCGGGGATCAAAAGGCTGTCCTTGCTAAAAAACGGCAGCGTTGCTGCGCGCAGCAACCCAATCAGTGTAACCGCCGAAAAAAATGCTTATCGTCTATACTGGGGCGACACCCAGGCCCAGACCGCATCCACCGTGGGCACGGGCAGCGTAGCCGAATACTACACCTATGCCCGTGATGTGGCCGGTATAGATTTTTGCACCCACCAGGCCAACGATTTTATGGTCCACCGCGCGGTTTGTGAAGAAAACAAGGCCGAAACGCGAAATTTCCACGAACCGCACCGCTTCGTCAGCATTCTGGGCTGGGAGTGGTCCGGGACGGCGGCAGCCGGCGGCGACCGCAATGTGCTCTTTCCCGGCGACGACGCGCCCATATTCCGGAGCAATTCCTGGCACCTGCCCGCCGGAGACCCTGACAACGAGCGCCCCACGGCCGCGGACCTGCACCGCTCCCTGAAAGAATACATGGCCGCATCCGGCGAAAACGCGGTCCTGGTGCCCCATGTCGGCGGACGCCGGGTGGACATGGACACCATCGACAGCGACCTGGAGCCGGTGTTCGAGATGTGTTCGTGCCACGGTATTTTCGAGTGGTGGTTCGAAGAGGCCCTCGCCAAAGGCCTCAAAATCGGAATTGTGGCGGCCAGCGACGATCACACCTGCCGCCCCGGCCTGGCCTATCCCTCGACCCCGGAGATGGCCATCCGCGGGGGGCTGGGTGCGGTCTATGCATCCGAGCTGACCCGCGAGGGGATCCTGGAAGGCCTTGCGGCCAGACGCTGCTACGGCACCACCGGCGAGCGCATCCTGGCCTGGGTGACGGCCGACGGCCATCCCATGGGGGCCAGCTATACCGCCCAGACACCGCCCGATATATCCGTGGCGGTCAGCGGCACGGCCCCCCTGGAGGAGGTCTGCCTGTTCGACGGCAATCGGGTCGTCAAAAAGGTGCACCCTAACCCGATGGAACGAAACCCGGCCCTCGTTAGAATCACCTGGACGGGCGCCGAAGGCCGCGATCGCAACCGCTACACCGTCTGGGACGGTGATTTGACCATATCCGGAGGTAATTTCGTGTCGGCCGGGCCACTGAACATGTATGCCCCCAAGGAAAGCGTCACCCTCAAAGACCCTAAGAGGATTACCTGGAAGTCCATCACTGCCGGGCACGAGGTGGGCGTCCTCGTCGAGGTAGATGCAGACGACGACGCCCGGCTGCGCTTCGACGCCAAACCAGCCCAATTCGAAGTCTCGCTAGAAGAGGTGAGGACCGAGGATTTTAAATTGGACGCCGGGGCCGAGCAAAGAGGGGTTTTCATCACCACCCGGCACCGGGCCGGGGAACACTGCGATGCCACCTTCGATTTTCAGGCCGACCCAATTGAACCGGGGCAGCATGCCTATTGGGTGAGGGTCGTTCAGGCGGATTTTCACCGGGCCTGGACCAGCCCCATATACGTTTTGAACAAGCCATAATGCTGCGCTAACAATTCTGGCCTATGCTGACTCGATTTTGGTGAGACCGCGGGGGTAATCAATCGTCTCAGCCTTCTGGATTCAGCGCAAAGGATAGGGGGCGCGAAGGGAGACCGGTACGAATTTGTTACGGCTGGCGCGGTCGCATACCCCGGACGGACATAGCAAGGATTGAAAAACTCCCCGTCCCTCTTATTAGTTCGAGTTGGAAATTTGAATTTTGGAATTTGGAATTTGTTTGGGATTTGTGTATTGTCATTTGTGTTTTAATCATTTTATTACAGGAATCATAACCAGGCCGAGTTTTGTAAATTTCAGAAAGGGGAAAGGAGAGTAGTTCAATGTCCGACTCTATCGACAGCCCCATATTCATCGTCAGCGCCCCGCGGTCCGGCTCGACCCTCCTGCGCCTGATCATCGATGCCAATCCCAACGTGGCCATCCCACCGCCCGGTTACCTGTTCAACATGGTCTACCCCTACCTGTACAGCTATGGAGACCTGACGGTGTCCGCAAATCTGCTGGCGCTGGCCGAAGATGTCCTGCAGACACCCACCCTGAAAAAGTGGGGCCTCACCCTCGATCCGGATGCCGTGGTTGCCGGCGTCAAGGAGCGCAGCTTCAAGGGTGTTTACGAGTTCGTCCACAGGGCGTGGATGAAAGCACAAGGAAAAATCCGCTGGGGCAACAAATCTCCCCGCAACGTACATTTTATCCCGGACATCAAAGCCCTTTTCCCGGATGCCAAAATCGTCCACCTGCTGCGAGACGGCCGCGACGTCGCCATTGAAATCGCCGAGGCGGATTTCTGGCCCCATTCGGTCTGGGGCGGCGCTCAGCGCTGGTTGCACTGCATCAAAGCGGCCACGGTGTTCGGCGGAGATTTGGATGCGGACTCGTTTCTGGAAATTAAGTACGAATCCTTGTGCCGCGATCCGGAACCGGTGCTGCGGCAGCTGTGCGAATTTATCAACGAGCCCTTCGATGCCGGCATGTTGTCCCACCACACGTCGGCATCCACGCGCACCTGGGCTAAAAATAAAATCCATCAAGCCACCGCGAAACCCATCACGACCGAATTCGTGGAAGCCTACAAGCACCGCCTGAACCGGCACGATCAGGAGGCGCTGGAAGCCTTGATGGGCGATGCCTTGCCGGCCGCCGGCTACCCGGTCAGCGGCCGGACCCAGGCGCTTCCGTACCAGCTGGCGACCCAGATCGAAGAAGGCGATGCGGTCTCGGCCCTGGAAAAGGCCGCGTACAAGACCTGGCACAAATCCAGGCGGTCCCGGCGCCGTCAGAAGGGCGTCTGGCGGGACGAAGACCGCCAAACCCAGCTTTGGGGTATGGTTTGAAAACCGTGAATACCCTTGTCGAGAAATCATCAACGGGGTGCCGCCCCAGGCGCACCCGGAAAGGAGCAGTTATGAAAAAACTATTGATTATCAGTTTGGTCGTACTGGCTATGATTGTCAGCGGCAGCGTGGTAATGGCCCAAAAGGGGACGGTGGTCTATTACAGCTCCGGCGGCGCCAAGGTTGCCAAGGCGGTGGTCAAGGCCTTCGGCAAAAAATATCCCGACATCAAAATCGAGCACATCATCGGCGGCACCGGTGAGCTCACCAACCGTATCAAGGCCGAAAAAGACAATCCCCGGGGCGATGTTTTCCGGGCGGCCGTGGAGGCGTTTTATTCTTTTCCCGAGCTGTTCGCCAGCTTTAAAACCAAGGAGGATGCCTCCTTTTCAAGCAATCTGAGGGGCAAGAACCACGAGTTTTATGCCTATTCCACCGCCATCCAGCTGTTCATCGTCAACACCGACCTGCTGCCCGAGGCCGATGCGCCCAAGAGCTGGAAGGCCCTGGGGGATCCCAAGTACAAGGGCAAGATCATCATGGCCCACCCGGCGGTGTCCGGCTCCGCTTTCCGCCAAATCGCCCAGATGGTGCACCTGCACGGGTGGGATTTGGTTGCCAAAGTAGTCGCCAACACCAATTTCGTGCCCAAATCCCGGCTGGTGTACACCAACGTGGCCAAAGGGGAGTATGCCGTCGGCGTGACCGAGGAATCCAAACCCTATCGCATGGCCAAAGACGGTTATCCGACCATCGCCGTCTACCCCGAGGAGGGCGTTGCCATGAGCTACGGCGCCGTCGGTCTGATTAAAAACGGTCCCAACCCCGAAAATGCCCGCCTGCTGGCGGATTTTATCAATTCCAAAGAGGGGCACATATTGGCCGTCAAGGTTGAGAACCGGCGCTCGCCGCGGGCCGATGTGCCCGCGCCCAAAGTGATGCCGATGACCAGCGAAATCAAATTTTTCGACTTCGACGAGGAAAAGGCCGCCCAGGAAAGGGACGAAATCCTGAAAAAATTCGAAGAACTTTACGGCAAGAAATAGCCGCTGCGGACGGGTTCCCGCTTATTGTCGAACGATATGCAAAGCGGGAGCCCGACGCGCCTTTTGGGAGTTATCGATATGCCCCCCCACTCATTGGCGGTGGAAAGCCTTACCAAGGTCTTTGACACCCCCCAGGGCACGGTCACAGCCGTGGACAACGTGAGTTTCGCCCTCTCCCCGGGGGAGTTTTTCACCATGCTGGGACCGTCCGGATGCGGTAAAACCACCACGCTGCGGATGATCGCCGGCCTGGAACGGGTCACGTCGGGCCGGATTATATTCGACGGCAAGGATTTTACCCGCTTTACTGCGGCCCAGCGCAATATCGGCATGGTGTTCCAGTCCTACGCGCTGTTTCCGCACATGAAAGTCTTCGAGAATGTGGCCTACGGACTGCGTATCCGCAAGCTGTCCGACGGGAAAATCAAGCAGCGGGTGGACAGCGTCCTGGAACTCACCGGTCTTGAACAACTGGGGGACCGCTACCCGCCGGATTTGTCCGGCGGCCAGCAGCAGCGGGTGTCCATCGCCCGGGCCCTGGTGTACGAACCGACCATGCTGCTGCTGGACGAACCTCTGGCCAATATCGATGCCAAAATGAGGGTTGAGATGCGTGAGGAAATCCGGCGCATTCAGAAAAATTTCGGGATCATGACCCTGTATGTCACCCACGATCAGGAAGAGGCCATGTCCATATCCGATCGCATGGGAGTGTTCCAGGACGGCCGGTTGATGCAGCTGGGCACCCCTCGCCAGATCTACAACGACCCCCAGTCACTCTTCGTGGCCGATTTCATCGGCAAAGCCAACACCTTTCCGGTGCGGCGGCAGGCGCAGTCCGACGGCAGCAGCCGGGTGGCGTTTGCGCGCAACTCAGACATGCAGATGGATCTGAGCCGGCGCCAGGTCCTTGCGAGCGGGGAGGGCCGTCTCCTGTCACGTGATACCGACGCCCTGGTGATCGTGCGGCCCGAGCATACCAAAATTGTGGGTGTTTCGGACATCGGCCTGCCTTTCCGGGTCGTGCGGATTCAGTTTCTGGGAAGCGTTACGCGCATTATCGCCGTGGACGAACATGACGATTCGGAGATTACCGTGGATGCCCACGGCAACGTGCCGGATGTGAACGAAGGCGACGCCGTGCGGGTCTGCTTCGATCCCGAAAATGCGATCCTTTTCGGGGCCGGGGGTGGTCAATGAGGGCCGCCGGATCAGGTAACGCGGATAAGCCTAAAATCGACTGGCTGCCCTATGTCACAGCGGGGCTTGCCGTGATCGTGCTGATCGGGGTGCTCATCTATCCCATATTCACGACCCTGACCAGCAGCTTCATAAAAAACGGTGAGGAAATCACCGTTTCCAACCTGACCCTCGCCAACTTCTGGACGATCCTGGAATCGAGCACCTATCGCAAAGCCATCTGGCATTCGCTGGTGGTCGCAATTTTCTCCAGCCTCTTCGCCGTGCTGCTAGCCCTTCCCATGGCCTACTGCATCACCCGGGTAAAAATGCCCTTTCGAAATTTCATCATGTCCCTTTCGGTGATCCCGATCATTTCCCCGCCTTTTATCGGGGCCTATTCGTGGGTGATCCTGCTGGGCCGCAACGGTTTGATCACCCGCCTGATCAATGCTGTCGTGGGTGAAAATGTCATGCCGGGGATATCCGGGCCCTTCGGCATCATTCTGGCCCTTTCCTTGCACTACTTTCCCTATGTGTTTCTGATCGTCCAGGGGGCCCTGGCCGCCAGCGATCCGTACATCGAAGAAAACGCTGAAATCATGGGAGCCGGCCGTTGGTACCGGGTGCGCACCCTCACCTTTCCGCTGGTGCTGCCGTCCATCGGTGCGGGCACCCTGATCGTCTTTGTAAAGGCTCTGGGAAATTTCGGCGTGCCGGCCATCCTGGGCGGCGACTACCAGGTGCTGACCACCTTGATGTACTTTCAGGTCCACGGCATGTTCAATCTCAATTCGGCCTCGGCCATCGCCCTGTTCAACGTGTTTTTCACGGCCGTGGCCGTGCTCATACTGCGCCAGGTTACCAAACGCCAGTTTATCACCGTCACGGGGGTCAGTCGCCGGGCGCGGCAGATCGACACTTTTGCAGCCAAATTCCTGGCCAATATTTATGTCTGGTCCCTGCTGCTCGCGGCGCTGCTGCCCCAGATCGTGGTCCTGTTCACCTCTTTTGCCGAAAGGTGGGGCGGAGCCGTATTGCCCACGGTTTACGGTTTGGGCAATTACATCGAGGTTTTTTCCGACTCCCTGCGGCCCATTGTCAACAGTGTCGTCCTGGCCGGCGGAGCCACGATTTTGTGCACGGTTTTCGGCGTTCTGTGCGCCTATACCGCCCAGCGGCGGCATTTTCGCGGCAAATGGGCCATCGACATCACCATCATGCTGCCCTTCGTTCTGCCGGGCATCGTCACCGGAGTCGCTTTTCTGACCACCTTCAACAGCGGCTACATCATTTTGACCGGCACCGCCGCCATCCTGGTGCTGGCCTATTTCATCCGCCGTCTGGCCTACACTTTCAGGTCCATTTCGGCCGCCATCTCCCAGATCGACAACAAGATGGAGGAAGCCTCCAAAATCGTCGGAGCCACCTGGGGCACCACCATGCGCAAGATCACCGTACCGCTGGTCGCCCCGGGTATTCTGGCCGGCGCCATTCTCGTTTTTTCGACCCTGATCACGGAGATGAGCATTACAATCATGCTCTATTCCGCCCGCTGGAAGACGATTTCCATCGCCATCTTCGAACGGCTGACCGGTGAAGAGGTCTACGCCGCCTGTGCTATCGGTTCGGTCGCCATCATGCTGACTCTAGTCCTGGTGTTTGCTTCGAGCAAAATCATCGGCAAGAGCATGGCCGAAATGTTTCAGTGATTCCTATCCCGGGTAAGTCAGAATTGAGAGAAAAGACGATTTTAGGAACGGCTTTCAAGAAAATATGGTATTGAGGAAATCGATGGGCGGCAGATCGCTTTGGGACTGGTACTATTCAAATATAAAAAGCCCCAAGTGATCATTTCGAAAACTCAACTTTCCCATTTCTGGTTCATCCCGGCTTCCTTACTCAGCTTCCCCGCCAAGCGCTAAGCTTCTCGTTTCCACTGGGTTTTTCCGCCAAGCATTTTATCGAGTTTCTTACTCAAACCTCTTGGGGCTAAAATATACGATATGCACTTCAAATTTTATGTCAAGGGATAAAATTGGATTTTTTGCTTTTTTTCACCATTTTTTTTCTCGATGGCGGTTTAAACCGATCACAGTATTGGGACGGTCATGATAAAATGCATTTCTATTCGAATTTATGAATGTTATAGAATGAGCATGCCACGTAAAGCTCGCATAGACGCGCCCGGTGCACTTCATCATATTATTTGCCGGGGAATTGAGCAGCGAAGAATTTTTGGCAATGATGCCGATCGTGAGAATTTATTGGAGCGTCTCGGAAATATTCTCGAAGAGACCGCGACGCCCTGCTATGCTTGGACGCTGATACCCAATCACTTCCATCTCTTATTGAGAACCGGAAAAGTGCCGATTTCCACTATCATGCGCAGGCTGCTAACCGGTTATGCGGTCAGCTATAACCATCGGCATCGGCGTTGCGGACATTTATTTCAAAATAGATTTAAATCGATATTGTGCCAGGAAGATCTCTATCTAAAAGAATTGGTCGGGTATATTCATCTGAATCCATTGCGAGCAGAAATCGTTGACAGGTTCGAAGAACTGGCCAATCATCCTTACTGTGGTCACGGCGCCCTATTGGGAAACCTGGAGAAAAACTTTTTAGATGTTGAATTCGTTCTAAAGCAGCTTGGTGACAGTGTCTCTGCGGCCCGAAAAAATTACGAAGAATTTATTCGAAAAAGAATTGCGTTGGGAAGCCGTCCGGAGCTGGTAGGCGGAGGTTTGCTCAGAAGCAGTGGCGGTTGGGCGGCAATAAAAGCATTGAGCAAGGCTCGTGCCCACCTGAAAGGGGATGAACGAATATTGGGAGAAAGCGATTTTGTCGAAGAGGTCCTGGCAGAACAAAAAGAGCAGTTTGAACAGCGGTATTGGCTTGAGGCTGAGGGTTATGATATTGAGCGAGTCGTGGCAAGGGTGGCAACGCTGTTAATGATCGAGCCGGCGGAGATTTGGAAGCCGGGCAACCAGCCGCTGCGTGTAAAGGCCCGGAGCCTGACGTGCTATTGGGCCGTCAGAAAATTGGGGATGAGCGGCACAAGCGTTGGCAAATTGCTGGGCGTAGGTCAACCGGCTGATAGGCGGACCGCGAGCTAAAGCTCGCTTGGCCTTCGGCCATCCGCCTATCGGCCGGCTGTAGAGCTTCGCTCTAACGCACTTGACAGGCTCCGCTCA
>Ga0049118_10000257_pt1 | contig 12395 bp, 6 predicted proteins | sample WorMetHERISLAND2_2_FD_55048 | JGI IMG/M metagenome (GOLD analysis project Ga0049118, IMG submission 55048) | Marine gutless worms symbiont microbial communities from Max Planck institute for Marine Microbiology, Germany - Olavius geniculatus... | ecosystem: Host-associated > Annelida > Digestive... | reverse complement strand
AACAGTTTAAAAACACAGGCCTATAATTTAAACAATTAGCAAGCTATCAATAAATTACTTTAAAACAATTTAAAATGACAAAGATGAGATATGACAGCGGCAGTGCGGCATATTTTAATCTAAGCATGAGATATCGCGTACAGTAGCCTACCTTGCTCGGTAATTAGTGTCAATAAATGCCGAGTGCGGCCAGGGGCGTTATCGATCGGTCGGTCGGTCATATTCCGCATTCCACAAATTACCAACACCCTTCAACTTAATGTAATTTATGATACGCCTACTTTGCAAACATAGTTTGCGTGTATTGTGTTTACAATAATTCTAGTGGTAGATCGGCGATCTCGCTGTTAGCNCTGGAAAATTGCTAGAGGTAGATTGGGTAGATACATTATTGGGAAGATGGTAGAATTTATATGCCTGGAAGACATAGAACGTCTACAAACCATGCCATGACACTGTCACGTATTTAAATCAGGCTTGTTCAGTATTATATCAGAGTCCATCTCGAGCCAAAGCTGTTTTTGTAACACGGAGTGTTTTTGAATAAATTTCATTTAAAGCTTGGTAATTGATAACATTTCAGTTCGGTAACAGGAACTTTCGCTCCCTGGAACTTTCATTCCTTGGAACTTTCACTCCCCTTATTTTTTGGTTATTTACTTATGATGTCGTTACAGTGGCGGCGCCGGCTGATAATTTTCCACGGTCCACCACCACGCTGTGCGTCTTACAACCGCAATGTTTTCCTCGCCTATTGTTTTATCCTTAACGGGTCAGCTTCTAATTATGCGTTGCCAAGTATGAAAGGAATAATTAATTACACGAAGACTTTGTCAGTGTGGACGTCACCGTTAATGACCGGCGCCACATCATCATGGCTGATCACTAGCTAGATATTCTAAGCCAGGCCAGACGATGGTACTTGGACGTTACGTCAAAGATTACAGAGTGAACTACGAGTTACGTTCCGGGTTCTGAGAAAACCGTTCACGCAGCAGCTCTTCGGCATCTACGCGTTCTTGACAAATGACGGTGCGTGTTATTGTAGCCTATTTAAATAAATTAGGCTACAGGTCATATTCTGTTCCATAATTAAGGGGAGTTGGCCTAATTTTATTTACAATGATTCATTACATAATAAACCAAGAAAGAAATATTAGGCCCTACGCGGAAATACCACTAGCTGATCACGTAAATAAAAGTAATTCTTGTTTGGGGGCGAAAGTTCCAGGGAACGAAAGTTCCACATATGGAACTTTCGCTCCCGGGAGCAAAAGTACGTGGGAACGAAAGTTCCGTAATTCTTCAGTTCTAACCAGTCTTAGCAATGCAGTGAAGAAGAAATGTGTCTGCATTCTTACATTNACAACGACATAAATGTAATTAGGTAAATGACGATCTACCGCTAGTAATTTTCTGCTCTCTAGTGCGAGATCGCCGATTTTGTGTTTATTGATATTACAGAGGCTTAATTCTAGTGAATTTCATTTTAAGTATAGGCCAAAATATTGCTGCCTTAGATTCAGCTTGCAGCATATGCAATAAGGTAATAAAATGTCACTAAAAATAGGCCTAAAAATGGAAATCATCTTCAAATCAATAGGCCTAAAAATAGAAAAACTCTTCATAATAGCTTCAAAACGAACTGTAAGTGAAACGTCAGATGTCAATAAAAAATTGTCAACGTAGTTCACAAATGAATTCTCCGTGCTGGTATCCCACACAGCGGCAATGATGCCAGCGGCTGCAGTTCTCGCACTCGACCCAGGTGATCTTCTTGTCGGTGCTGTGGCTGTTCTTTCCACGTCCTTTCTTGACAGGTGGCAGGACCGCACCATTGCAGGTGTTGCACAGTTTACTAGTGTCATATGGCAGGTGATGCTCCTTAGTTCTGAAATTGTCTTCCAATAAAAAAACTATCACCACTTTTTATCACCACCTTTAGCCTGTGTGGTCCCATATGGCAGGTGAAGCTCCATAGGTANGCTACGTTTAACGCAGTTATAAACGTCAGCAACAGGGAAGAGAGACTTATATAGATAATGCGGACCTGAGGACCGACCAACGGGTAAACTGCGGACCTGGTCCGCAGGTTTGGTCCGCAGTTTACCCGTTGGTCGGTTTGCAAGTCCGCAGGTTCACATTTTACCCATGCCCGACAAATGTCACCGCAGAAAGCGGGCGTAATTACACTAATGCGGTGGTAATTGTCGCTGTCCAAACTGTGTGCTGGTGCACACTTTTGCCTCGCTAGTTGACAGAATAAGTTAAAGCAGAGGTAATCGTAGTGCACTATTACAATCAGTGGCTTCAGCATTAGCAGGTGCTCCTTTTCCCTTCTTTTTCCTCCCTTTAGATTCTGCAATTCTCTGCCGTGCTTCATGTGAAGCCAATATGTACATGGTGCCGTCTGGCGACGTTNACATCTTTAGCCTACGAGAACTTTATTTGTGGGTTTACAACAACGGCTCATCCCAGCCTGCCGCACCTAAAACTGTTCAGCGCCAACTCTGCGTTTCTAATTACCGAGTAATCACAGTTTAGGCTATGTGTATAGGCATATCGCTGGCACAATTTTTTGCGACTCTGTGAACCTGAGTTATTTGTTGACCAGGTGCTGGTTATGTATAGCTCGAGAATTTGCATTTTACAAATTTTTCGTATTTAAAAAACTGACAATTTTTGTATATCTTATAACGATAGATATGGTCTTCGACATAACCAGATTATGGGTGAACCATGAAAAAACATGAGAATTGATAGATTTGTTTACTGCCGCATTATTGTATTCTGCCGAATAGTGTGGCGATATTTGTCGCTGCAATAGATTTAGCCATACTAAGTAGTGCGGACCACCGGACAGTGCTATCTGTGTGGACGGCTGCATTGTGTTGTTGACAGTCAATGCCGCTAACTACAGTACAGTAACGAAAATATTATTATTAGTCCGATCTGGACTGACACCAGATTTTATTATCAGTCCAGGTAGCTATAGGCTAGTAGTCGGGCTAACTGCACAAAGTTTGAGTATGCCGGTGCAACGTTACTAACCAGCAATAGCTGTTTTCCGACTTAGCTGTGCCACCTATGCTAGTGCAGACCTGCCTGAATGTATTGAGTTACAAGCAAGAACTGGAAGTCAAGGTGACAGTTAACAAGATATAGCAATGACAATGGCATCACTTTGAGCAACTGAGACAACAGCGCATCAGCTGGCTCTATCACCATACGTACATTGCAGCATCACACCTTCTGACACCAGTAGTCCAGGTATTGGAGGACAACTGAATGAGCGTCGGCTANAGCTATGGGTAAAATGCAGATTTTGGATCTGCAGATGTTGCAATAAGTTTTAAGTAACGCTGTAATTAAGCTGTAATTTATTAGATTAATTATCTTCTAACTCTATTCCTAATCCTAACCCTAATTTCAACCCTATCCCTAACCCTAGCCTTCAATGCATTGCGACATCCACAGATCTGCACATCCACCGATCCGCTTTTTACCATCGTCTGGCAGCTACCAAGTATATGCAAAAGTTATTTGTGAAACGTGGCAGTCATTCAAGAGATTACGGCNTAAGTGCAGTGGACAAGAACTGGATTCGCTTAAGTGGCAGTGTTAAAGGTAAGCAAAGCCATCAAGCCGCCTGATCGGCACGATTAATGTAGCTTGGAGTCTAAGTGGACTGCTGATCAAATTTGCCAACAAGTAATGCTTGAAATGAGGACATAATCTGCCATTAGTACTCATTTCAATTTGCACTGAAAATAAAATTTGCCACCAGTCTGATTCCGGACTTAAAATAAAATCTGGAGTCAGTTTGGCTCAGACTGATAATAATATTTAGCATACACTAATGTTTGTTTTATGTCGTTCCGCTCATTGCTGCTGATTCTGCCCTTTATAGGCCATTGTCTCATAGTTACCAATGAGGCTAACAGATATTGTTCTGCTATAGTTGTAGTTTTGTGTGTTATGTGTTTGGCAGGATTGACTTCTGAGCGAAAGACTAATGNAATATTCAGCACAAAAAGTTTTGCTTCATCGTTGATTGGAATTGCCATGGCTGCTGTCGACCGCAGTGATGGGAATTGACAGACGTTAATTAATCTTTCATTGTGATTTGATACCTTGTTATTGCTAGTTATGTTGAATCTGTACAACCACTTGTTTTAGTCACAGGTCCATTTGGCTGCACACATGCACAGCTATGGCAGCATTGTGTGTTCACTTTTGCATTGCACAATAAATCATGGTTGATGCACTTTAAAGCAAATGATGTAAATCAGTGATTTTATGTTGTGCTGTACCAAATAGCAGATTTTACTATTCAGCCGAATAGAAATGATTCCTTTTATTATTTGGCCGAATATGAATAGAATACGAATAGTTAATGCAACGTTCCACCACATTGCACAATGCCCTGGATTTAACGCTCACACATACTGTGAAAAAATCCCAGTCAGTCATCTTAATTGTGTTTGTGTTAAACGAATGATACTAACGAAGATTGCTGACACTAATGAAATATGCTATATACTAAACTGCTAAGGTAAAGCCTTGAAGCGTCATGCGTGGGGTTATGCTATGGAGACTGCCGGCTTACAGCAGATGAATAGAATATTCGGTACAGCCATAATTTTATGCATTTAATTTATGACTTAAATAAATAATAATAGTATTTATTATCATCACCAGAAAAATAACACTTCAAATCAGGGTTTTCAATAGACCTGAATTTTCAAGACGTCGTAACTTCCAAGCTAAAAAATTTGGAGGTCAGTGTACAAAATCTGGAAGTCATGCGGTAGGCCTACAAGAAAAATCAAGCAAAAACTTAATGCAAAACAAGACTTACTACATATGCGTCACTAACGTACCACCAACATAGGTCATGGTTTTTAAGCGCTACAGCCATGCTGAATAGCGCGTCTGTGGCATNATTGTCGTCTGTCTGTCAATCTGTCTGTCACGGATGTATAGTTGCGATTAATTAGTGCGAGATAGGTCCTAGATTGCTATTGATTACTTATAGGAAGTCGTATATTGGTATTCAAATGACATGAAAATCATTGGCCTTGGATGACCTTGGAAGGTCATGACCAATGACGTTAGATAACGTCTTTGGTCATAACGCACTATGGTATATGACAATCGTGTGGTATTGTGACTAAACGGTTAGTCGTAGAGGGTCGGCGATGGTACTATTGGTTAGGGCGCTGGCGACTTCCTATAGGCTGTCAATAGTAACAATGTCTCCATTTGCAGCGGTTTCACCGCAATTTCTAATGGAAAGTTTCAAGTAAAGTAGCCGTATCTCAGAAACGATGTAAGATAGGGCTAAGTTACCTATTAATCACTAACAGAAAGTCACATATATTGGCTTTCAAATGACATTAAAATTATTGACCTTGACTGACCTCAAAGGTCAGAGGTGCAACAGGAACTATATAGGCTGTAGCGCATCTTGCCTTGCGATAGCTGGGCTTTCTTGTAAAAACCAGCAACATTTAATTTTAGGAGCTTTCTGCAAAATGAAAGTTGCAGTTTCTGGATGAGAACTGTTCACAGAATAAATTAATATGGTTGCCGTGCCACGTCTTCATGAAATGAAGTATTCAGAAACACGACAGTCAGCCAAAATTATTGAACCAACAAAACATTGGAAAACAGATTCTGACGTCAATTACCAGCTTATTATAGACAAATAGACGTAGTAAGAAACAAATTGATTTGGACGTCGTGACGTCCACGTCTCAAAATTTGGGCATACAGGCTGAAATTTTTGGGCATAACGTCCGCTATTGAAAACTTTGCTTCAAATTGACAGTTGTTAATATTATTATGCCGAAACAACGTTCGCTTTTTGTACCATAAGCAGAGCTATAATTGTTGATTTCATAGTTTTCTTCATGTCGTAAGCATCTTTTCAGGAGTTTTACTAATATTTTGAATTGGTGCTTCTCCTGCTGATAGTGTAGTTTTTGGATACAGCCAAATATATGAATCAATTACCTAGACTCATGTTATGGTGTAGTTTCTTTTACTTGTACCAGCTAGAAACATTGGGCTGTACAAAGACATGTGACAGTTGTTAATATTATTACACCAAAAAAATTACTGTAAAAAATTACCCTATGACAGTAATATGTGAAGTTCAGCTGTAATTAATTTATTTGTTTCTCATTTAAGATACATGATATGACACAATCCATCTATTATTTGCACTCATGTCATTGTCAGAGTGTTTGTGTTTGATTTAGTGATGAGAAGGAGCTCATTGAGTACTATTATTGGGCTGGATTCAAGTACATGTCCATTCTGCGCTTCTTGTCCGAGTACCACGACATTGAGATGAGTGTGCGGACCCTGCATCGCAGGCTGTTAGACTACGGCCTGTCAAGGCGCAAACAGCCAGCTCCATTCGTTGATGTCTGGAATGCTATTCGGCAAGAGCTTCGTGGGTCCGGTGAGTGATAACTGATGTTTTGCAGCAAATTTCAATTATCTACTTTTTATGCGCGAAAGCAGCTACTGCTTTCGGCGCATCTTAGCCATCGCAATTCTGTCCGTCTCTCCGTCCCTCCGGCACACGGGTGGATCAGTCAAAAACGGTGCAAGCTAGGATCAACACATTTTCACCGTCGGCTGCCTGGAGGACTATAGTTTCAGGAACTGTAAAGCTTTTCCATAAATTTGAAGGGGGTCACCTCAAACGATTCATCCAGTTGTCCATTTTTCAACTGCTTGCAGTAAAACTGCTTAAAGTGTTGGCCTACTATATGAACACAGGCATGGAGACACTTGACAGCAGTATCGATAAAGTTATGCTCCAGACCAGTCAAGGCTCTACCAGTCACTTCTTGTATTTACAAACATTCCTAAACTTCATCTGGTCGACACACTGCTGCAAGACAGTCAAACCTTGTAGACCTGCTGTTGGTACCCACAGATTGGGATAGATGGAATTTATTGACGTTTTTCATTCATTTTAACATGTATTGGTCTGCTTTCACCAGGTAGTGCAAAAATCAGACGTTGGGTGAGGTGGAAACTAAAGCACTTATTTAATAGCCAGTGGTGTCAGAAATATTTCTGCCAAATGTTATTAAACTCTGCTAATGTTTCTTCAAGTTACGATCGATAATGTCGGGGATGTTTTTTTCAGGAGTTCTGTTTATTTCAACACATATTTTGCTTGATCTACTTTCCCTAGGTAGTGCAGAAGCATACATTGGGTGAGGTGGGAAACTGAACAGTTATTTGATGTTAAGCTGTGTCACGAATATTCGTACCAAAAATAATCAAAATCTGATAATTAGTTTTCAAGTTACAGTCGAAAATGTTGGTTATGTTTTTTTGGGGGACACAGTATAGTACTTATCTGTAGTAAAATGATGTCCAGAGAAGATCCATGTTTAATCAAAATACTCATAACTTAAAAAGACAACAGTGCTAAAGATTCCTGTGTGAACTTATAAAAAATGTGTCTCTTGTTTCTGTGAAATGCCTGCTGCACCACATGATGTGACATCAATACGACTGGATCTGCGGAGATAGCTGCATATGAAAACTTTCGCCGATCCGCAGCGTTATTTATAATTTTATATGTCTGCAAAGACAATGTATATTTCTGTGAAAATACAGTGTATTGTTTCGAATGAATGTCGTTTCACGTGTGTGAAATGTTTTTCAAATCAGTGCAGGTTGCCACTTGTTTATAGCTCATTTTTGTGTGGACACAGTGTACACTGGACTAGGTGACTGGATCAGTAAACTTAACTGAGAGTGCATATGTTACACAGGTCGCTTAGGCGGCTACCGATCAATGACGGCACTGCTGCACAACAAGTACCATCTGCGTGTGTCTCGTGATACCGTTTGTCACATCCTGAGGCAGATTGACCCTGTTGGTGTTTCTGGACGTAGGCATCATCGACTTGTCAGAAGAACTTACTGGTCAAAGGGACCTAATCATTGCTGGCATGTTGATGGCTATGACAAGTTACGTCCATATGGGTTTCTTATCAGTGGGTAAGTCCGTCATTATGTTGTTGATATGTGCCTACTTCCATATTGTGTGCTGCATTGCATTCCCAAAGTGTCAGCTATGGAGGCAGATGCTTTGCTGCTGCAGGTTCTAGGCTGTGGAATAAGCTTCCAGCTCATCTGAGACAGACTGATATTAACTTTGAACAGTTTAAACGGCAGTTGAAGACATTTTTGTTAGAGCGTTGAGAGTGCAGTGCATTGTGGCTATTGTTAAATTGCGCCTTCTAAATAAACTTACTTCCTTACCATTACCCACTAAGTAGTTCATTACTTCAGCCTAATTTATTTCACTCACCTTGCACAGAGCAATGATCCTGCAGTTACTATTATTCTTNTTGAAATCTGAAATGTCTTCCTGCTGGTTGTTGTCTTCTAGCATTCATACCAGTAAAAACAACTGACTTGAGTCTGCGGTGGAAGCCTGCCTAGACTGACAGTAGCATAGCATTTCCACCTGTCCTAAATATGATATAAATCCTGTATTTTTAAATGATTCCTATATTTTTACGTAATGTCCTATAAATCCTACATTTTGTCAGTTTGCATTTTGCGCAACAAAAGCTTGAATTTTGATGTCACTAGGTGTGGTTTCTGGGATGGCAAAATGGTCCAAAATACTTTTTCGGCCAGAGGCTGTGCCCTGGACCCTGCTGGGGGAGCTTGCACCACTACCCTAGATCTCCTCAGGCCTGTCAAGATGGGTGAAAGGTGGAGAAGCTTCCCAGGCTCCACGACGTTTTGACACCCCGCCATCGCTGAAACATTAAAACGTTATCTGTCTGTTCCATTAATTGACACAACTTAACTGTCCGANATGGAAGTCATGCAGTTTGTGTGTTCATGATGTCAGATACCAGGCATTCCACTGGTATGCTGGTTGAATACATGTGTCCTATAAAAGAGTATATTTTCATTTGATGTCCTACATTTTTTTGGTCCATGTCTTAAAAAATTTGCAATGCAGTGGGATGACTGTTTAATGGCACAAACTGTTTACGCAGTGAAGTGACAGTAATGCGTTGACATGTGCATTAACTATGCTAAAAGTAGGTCATGAATAATATCACTGTTGGCATTTTTGGTGCAGTACAGTTGCCACATTTTTTGTCAACTGCACATCTTTCACATGAATATTTGCAGCTTATTAACGGTAAACTGGTGGTATTGTCTACCAGGTGCATTGATGGCTATTCCAGNAAGATAATCTGGCTCGAGTGTAGCTCGTCCAATCATGCTCCAGGTTGTACGCCTGTGCAGACATAAAGGCCTTTTGTACACCGTTTGGCAGGGCTTACTAGTTAGTAAAGTTGGGTCTATATGCATAGTTCCTAATTGTTTGTCGATCAAACAGCCAGCTACCCATCAAATTGTTACTTGATGGGTAGCTGGCTGTGCCATGTAAGCAATTTTATTACTATTACTATTACAGCAACTAAGACTTCCATCTCTCCTTAGGTTGACAATCATTCTGTTCTGCAGGGTAAGACAATGGTAAGTTCTGCATAGCAGATTTTGTACTTTGGAACAATGACTAATGAACTAAATACAAATTCGTACAATTTAATTTAAGATAGTGACGCAGTTTAGGTGCAGTGGGATGTTTAATATTTACGTCATTGCAAATTGTCCACAAATTGTGCCCATGATAGAATGTAGAAAATCGCTAAAGATTTGGCGAAGATATGGACAATGACCAACTGGGAAGTTCATTTAGGACAGTAACTGTGTATAAATTATCACAGCGTTTGTTTTTGTTTACAACACAAGAAAATAGAACAAGTCTCCAGTCACAGACCACACCATCTGTTTTGTGTTTTGGGGGATTCTGCTGGTTGTAAGTTGCAACTTGTGCAATATGAATTTTTCACACATGTAAAATCCTGCTTACAGTACAGTGAAGGTGTGTTTTTGTTTTTGTAATTTAGGAGTTATTGGTCACTACTACATGAATGCTATCCAAAAGTTTGGTGGCGTTCCAGAAGTCTTGCGGACCGATTGCGGCACAGAAAATGTCACTGTAGCTGCTATTCAGTCATTTCTCCGCAATGACGATCACGCACACGTATATGGCACATCACCGAGTAATCAGCGGATAGAGGCATGGTGGTCTTTCTTTCGGCGTGGGAATGTGCAGTGGTGGATGGAACTGTTTCAGGGATTTTCTGATGAAGGTGTCTTTCACGTTGGAGAACCAAAAGAAACAGACTGCATGCGATTCTGTTTCATGACAGTTTTGCGTCGCAACCTGCGCGACGTGGTGCAGCAGTGGAACACACATCGTATTCGGCAGTCTGCAGGAGCGCGTTGTCCACCAGGAGTGCCAGATGAACTGTTTTACTTTCCTCCTGCACCAGGTGTCAATTGCTTGGATAGAAACATAGGGCCACTGGGAAATGACATCATGCAGTCCCTACGCAATCCAACGATATGCGCTGACACTGATTTTGGAGACTATCTGCTATATGTTTGTCAGCATCACGGTTGGCAGGAACCAGAGTTAGTCAGTGAGGCGGTTGCACTGTACAGAAACCTGCAGCGGCTGCTATGAAACTACGTAGCGACTAGTGAAAGAACAGTGTGAGTCCTATAGAGATGGGCAACGAGCTATGACATTACCCGTGCAACTACTACAAGGGTCATCCCAAAAGTTTCGGGCCTCGACATATTACCTAGAATACCTCAAAATTATTAAATGATGTGGCAACCTCTGTCGAANTGATAATGAAACAGTGAGCAAGCTGATAATGATAAATCACTGCGTATTGTGACAATCTAGAGCATCTGCATTTTACAGGGTAGTGCATTGACATAAATCACATAATTTTATCGTCTTGGATATCTGCGTGCCAAAAATTATCAAATTTTGTGGAGATTTGACCGAAGTTTTGACAAAAACAAGTTGGATCATTTTTTCGGCTCACCCTGTATGTCAGACGTGAATCTTTCAGGTTAGATCACTGTTCGTGAAAAGTGGATTTCGGAAGGTTAAAATGAGAAACTATCAGCAGACTTCAGCGACATCTTTTTATATATAGTTTCATTAGGTTTTACAAATTTTTTCCTGATTACAATGTCTATCCATTACATTTTGCCGAAACCGGCTGACATCTTGACGGCATCAATCAGCAGCAACCAGAGAATGTCCGGGTCGCCGACATCACGTGGCAGATTGAGGGTGAGACTGCAAGTTGATGCAGACGGCAGTCGGCGCTCGCCATCACTGACGCTGTAAAAGTCAATTTTCAAATCGCTGTCAAAACCACATGGCGGCACACGGTCGGCTCCTGTCCAAAATGCCAGTATATCTTTCAGCAGCAGCTCACTGTTGATCTCTGCAACAAACAAACACACACATACTTTTTCATCACCACAGAGTGGCCCTTGTGCCAATGGCAGTGGAATCAAACAATAAATAGTCAACACATGGTAGCAGAAAACAGCCAACCAAGTTAAGGTGTTATGGTCAGGTCACATTAATGTGGCTTTACTGCACTGTTTCATTAATTCAGCATGTGCACAGGTGAAATTAGCTTTAATCAGACTTTCATTATAACTTACACTGCAGAAAAAATGCAAGCAAATAAGTCAGGTGCACTGCACTGCAATGTGTCGTGCACACTGACACAGAAATGTCGGTGACGTTTGAGAACAAAGCAAACAGTCACAAAGCCGATAAAGAACGACAATGATGAGTGAACTACACAGAACTCAGTCGACCCAAGAACAGAGGTTTTTCAGACAAAAACAAAACATAACTAGAAATTTGGGGCAAAGCCCAACGTGAGTATATGTGCATATGTGTACAAACCAAATTCAACTTAATTAGTATTAAACACTAAGGACCGGTTTCTGGATCTTTTAGTTAACTGATCAGTTATTAAACCATCTGTTAATTGTAACTTGCTAGTTAAGTTTGTGCNCGTTTCTGAACAAAACCTTGACTGGCTGTTAGCTAACTGAGCGGTAAACTATAGTTGCTTAGCAACGATGCACAAGACACTTATCACTTCCGCCTAGTGCAGGCGGGCATCATGAATATTAATGAGTGCAAGCGCACGTCAGCCAGCACACGATCCAGCCAAGCAATTGCAGATGGCCATTTTGTCCATTCATGAATGGGTTTTGTAGTAAAATTTGTAGTGCTCAGCAAACATCTCCTCGTGCATTTTGAAGACTTTGCTATACGGTAAAATCGTTCACATTTGTCAATTAACTGTTGGCAAAATGGTACAAAAGTTCCGTTAAATACGATAACTACGATCGACGGTTAGCTAACTGCCCGATGTTGGCCAGTTAATTTGACGGCCATTTTGACCGTTGGTTAGTGCAACGGGAAACGC
>Ga0049118_10000255_pt1 | contig 12492 bp, 7 predicted proteins | sample WorMetHERISLAND2_2_FD_55048 | JGI IMG/M metagenome (GOLD analysis project Ga0049118, IMG submission 55048) | Marine gutless worms symbiont microbial communities from Max Planck institute for Marine Microbiology, Germany - Olavius geniculatus... | ecosystem: Host-associated > Annelida > Digestive... | reverse complement strand
ATCACCGGCTGAGCGTGAGTAAAATTCCATTCATGAAATAAGAAGCATTCATTATCGCTGGCGCTCTAAAAATGTCGATTCCAGCAACAAACCGTCAATTTCTGAATCGTTGAATCACCCTAAGATCAGACCTCATTGCGCTAAATCCATTATTCCAAAATACCAGTATTCCAGAATTCCATGGTATTCATGCCTGGCCCGGCCGATTATCTCTGAGCTGGCCCAGAGGACCAGGTTTTTAATGCTAGAATAAAGGAGGGCAGCATGCCGATCGCGGAGAAGATGATTAAAATGGTTGACGGGATGTCAATGATCAGAAAGATGTTCGAGGAGGGCGCCCGGCTGAAAGCCGAGCACGGTCCGGAAAACGTCTTTGATTTTTCACTGGGCAACCCCGATGTCCCGCCGCCGCCGGAGTTCAAAAAAGTGTTGAAGGAAATGGCCAACAGTGATGCCCTGAGCCATGGCTACATGCCCAACCCGGGACACCCCCAGGTGCGGCAGGCCGTGGCCGATTATCTGAGCCGCGAGCACGACGTTAAACTGACCCCGGATTTGATCTTAATGACCGTCGGCGCAGCCGGCGCCCTGAACGCCGCCGCCGGCGCCCTGGTAAATCCCGGTGAGGAGATCCTGGTCCCTTCGCCCTATTTTGTCGGCTATGATCACTATGCCTTTATGGCCGGTGCCGTCCTTAAAACCGTGCCGACGGATGACAGTTTTGAGTTGGATCCGGCCGCTATCGAAGCCGCGCTCACTGCCAAGACCCGGGTGATGCTGATAAACTCACCCAACAACCCCACCGGTGCGGTCTATTCGGCCGCCGCGCTGGCCGAGCTGGGCGAGGTGCTGGAGCGGGCCAGTCAAAAATTCGGCCGGCGGATCTATCTGGTTTCCGACGAACCCTACCGCAAAATCATCTACGACGGGACGGTTCCCTCTGTGTTTCAGGCCTATCCCCACACAATCGTGATAAGCTCCTACTCCAAGGAGTTGTCGTTGGCCGGTGAGCGCATCGGGTACCTGGCGGTCCACCCCGAGGCCGAAGATGCCGGACTTGTAACCGCCGCCGCCGTTGTTGTGAATACGATGATCAGTGTCAACGCCCCCAGCATGCTGCAGCTGGCCGTCGCCCGGCTGCAGGGCGTTACGGTGGATGTCTCCATCTACCAGCGACGCCGGGACATGCTCTGCCAGGGGCTGGCCGAGGCCGGCTATGAATTTACCATCCCGCAGGGTGCTTTTTACCTGTTTCCCAAAAGCCCGCTGGCCGATGACATCAAATTTATGAACATTCTCAAAGAAGAGCTCATCCTGGCGGTACCGGGTGCAGGTTTTGGTGCACCGGGCTATTTCAGGCTGTCCTACGCCGTGCCGGACGCCACCATCGCCGGATCTATGAAAGGGTTCAAGCGGGCCCTGGAAAAAGTTTAAAATGGGACGCTCACCAACAAAGGCATTTCTGTTGATTGCAGACGCTGATCCGGCCGATGTCAGCGCCCTGAAAACGATTCTGGCATCTGATTACGATATCAAAATCGCCACGGACTGCAGGAAAGCCCTCAGGCTGTCCTCATCTTCCGACGCCCCCGGACTGATCCTACTGGGCGATATGGGCCCGACAGCCGATATGTACGACCTGTGTACAACGCTGAAAGCCGATAATGCGACCAAAGGCATACCGATTCTGATGCTCGCGGAGCCCTCCACCGCAGACACGGAGGCCAGGGGGTTTGAGCTGGGTGCGGCGGATTATCTCACCAGGCCTTTTAAACCATCCGTGGTTCTAGCCCGGGTTCGAACCCACCTGGAGTTGAAGCGCTATCGGGAAAATCTGGAAACCAGCGTAAAACGGCAGGTCAACGAGCTGCATGAGGAAGTTCGACAGCGCCGGGATACAGAAGACACCTATCGCGCTCTGGTGGAGCATGCGCACGATGGGATTGCCATCATTCACGATTTCAGAGTCAAATTGGCCAATCCCGCCTTTGCCAACATGATCGGCATCCCTGAGAAAGAACTTATCGGCGCCCACCTCAAAACATTCATCTCCGAGGAGGAGTTCGTCAAAAACACCACCCGCTATTCCAACCGGATCGCCGGCCTGAACCTACCCAGGATCTACAAATCCCAGATGATTCATTCAGACGGTTACACCATCGATGTCGAACTCAATGTCTGCGTCGTGCCCTATGGCAGATCGCTGGCCGCCCTGGTATTTGTGCGCGACATCCGTGAAGAGAAAGCCTGGGAATACCTCAGATGACGGTCAATAAACCGGGACCGTCCAAAAAAGGCGCTACCGAATGAGATGAGGATGAAATGCTGACACCCCGCCTGCAAAGACTTCGAGATAGAATATTAAACGCCCGGCCTGAAGTCCATGCCGAACGAGCCCTTCTTGTTACCCAGGCCTACAGGGAAACCGAGGAGCAACCGCCGGAGATTAAAAGAGCACGGGCCATGGAGAAGATTTTTGGTGAAGGCCAGCTCTATATCAATAACGACGAGCTGATCGTCGGCAGCAAGACCCCGACGCCTCTGGGCTCGCCCCTTTACCCTGAATTTGACTGCAAGTGGATAAAAAACGAAATCGACACCTTGCCGAATCGCCAAGAAACCGCCTTTAGCATGTCCGAGGAAACAAAAACAATCCTGAAAGAAGCGGTGATTCCGTTCTGGGATAAAAAAGCGATATTCGATAGAATCGTTGAAAATGTCCCGGGAAGAGCCCTTAGGGCCGTGGATGAAGGACTGTTCTTCCACTATTATTTAAACCGCAGCATCGGACATATCACGGTCAATTATGAAAAGGTGCTCAAATACGGGTTCAAGGGTATTCGCAGGCAGATCACCCGATCCATCGATGAGAAGAAAATACATGATCCCGAAAAATTAAGCTATTATAACGCGTTGATCAAAGTTGTCGATGCAGTGATTGCTTTTGCACACCGGCACGCCGATCTGGCGACGGAACTGGCCGGCAAAACAGATGCGCCGAAACGTAAAGATGAGCTGCTGACAATCGCTGAGATCTGTCACAATGTGCCCGAAAAGCCAGCCAGCAGTTTTTGGGAGGCCTTGCAGTCCTTCTGGTTTGTCCATCTGATGCTCAACCTTGAATCCAATTCATATGCCATCTCTCCCGGCCGCTTTGACCAGTATATATACCCTTTTTACAGCAAAGATATCGAGGCCGGGCTCCTGACCCGCGAAAAAGCCCAGGAAATCTTAAATTGCCTCTGGATCAAATTTGCGGAGCTGACCGTCGCCAAGGAAGGGGGCAACGCCAAGGCATCCAATACATATACTGATTTTCAGAATCTAAATGTGGGAGGGTTGAAGCGTGACGGCACCGACGGAGTCAATGAGATTTCCTTTATGTGTCTTGAGGCCCAGTCCGATCTTCTTTTGCCCCAGCCCCAGCTCTCCTGTCTGGTCAGCAGCAGATCACCGGCCCGATTTCTGCTGAAATCCTGTGAGCTGATCCGCATGGGAACGGGTATGCCGGCAATATATAACGCTGATGAGCTTGTCCTGTCTCTCCTGGAAAAGGGCAAGAGCCTGGCGGACGCCCGCAACGGGGGGATCAACGGCTGTGTCGAAATCACCGGGCAGGGCAACGACCACATGGCCTCTTCCGGTTACGTCAATCTGGCCAAGTGCCTTGAATTTGCACTGAACAACGGCACCGGGATGATTTCCGGCCGGCAGTGGGGGCCGCAAACAGGTAAGCCTGGAAATTTCCGATCCATGGATGATCTATGGGCGGCCTATGAGACCCAGATCGCCGAAATGGTCGCCTTGAAACACGCCTATGACGAAGGGGCCAAAAAAGCCTTTGCCCAATACTGTCCGGCGCTTTGCACCTCGCTGGTAATCGATGGGTGTCTGGAAAATGCCACCGACTTTCATCAGGGCGGTGCTAAATATAATCTGCCGATGATGTGCGGCGTGGGAACCGGCACGGTGGCAGACTCCCTGGCGGCCATCGATCATTTTGTCTTCAAGAAAAAGACATTCAGCATGAACACCCTGGTCAGCGCCCTGATAGCCAACTTTGAAGGCTACGAAAAAATCCGGGCGCTTTTGTGGCATAAGGCGCCCAAGTATGGCAACAATGACGATAATGCCGATCAACACGGCGTAAATTTGATCCGTGTTTTTGTCAAAATATTAAAACAATTTTCCAACAGGGAAGGTGTGCCCTATGCGGCCAATATGATACCCACAACCACCCACCTGCCGTTCGGGTATCTCACGGCGGCCACCCCCGACGGCCGTTATGCCCGCAGGCCCCTGGCCGAAGGGATCTCCCCGGTCCAGGGCCAGGATCTGTCCGGGCCCACCGCGGTTGTCCGGACAATGGGCAAGATCGACCACGCCGCCACGGCCGGCACCCTGTTGAACATGAAATTTACGCCGCACACCCTTGCAGGGGAGAGCCGACTTAAGAAGTTTGCAGCACTGGTGCAGTCATATTTTGACCTGGGCGGCCATCACATGCAGTTCAACGTGGTCTCCCAGGACACACTTCGCAGGGCCCAAAAATACCCGGACGAGTATCGCTCGCTTTTGATACGGGTAGCCGGATATAGTGATTATTTCGTCGTACTGAGCAAAGATGTCCAGGATGAGGTAATTTCCAGGACGGCCCACGAGGTCGCTTAAATGAACAACGTCATCAAGGGGTTGATCTTCGACATCCAGCGCTATGCCATCCATGACGGCCCGGGAATTCGGACCACCGCTTTTTTGAAGGGCTGCCCCATCCGGTGCAAATGGTGCGCCAACCCCGAATCCCAGCAATCGGCACCAGAAATCAGCTATCTTGCCAATGACTGCATCCATTGCCACAGCTGCGCCCGAATCTGCCCCCAAAAAGCAATCGCTGTTTCGGAAAACAGCCCTGTTATGGATCGGGGAGTCTGCGATTTATGCGGTCTGTGCATTGAAATTTGTCCGGCAGATGCCCTTCAAATGATTGGGAGACATGTAACCCCCGCCGAGCTTTTTGATGACATGGCTGCCGACCAGCCCTTCTGGAAGCGATCCGGCGGCGGCATTACCCTTTCGGGGGGCGAACCGCTGGCCCAGCCCGATTTCGTCTCGGCATTCCTGCAGCTTTGCCGGGAAAATTATGTCCATAGCGTCATTGAAAGCTGTCTGCACGCTCCCCGCAGCATCATCAAGGATGTCCTGTTTCAGGCCGATCAAATCATCTGCGACATTAAAATCATGGATGCAAACCGGCATAAAGCCTTCATCGGGGTTTCCAACGAACTCATTCTGGAAAACCTGGCGATTCTACTGCAAAGCGGCAAGCCGGTTCTGGTCAGAATCCCTTTGATTCCTTCGATAAATGACGATCGGGATAATCTCGAGGCGACCGGCCGTTTCTTGAGCGCCAACCGGCAAAACCTCCGATTGGAGCTTCTACCCTAGCATCGCCTGGGAGAATCCAAATATTCAAGACTTGGAAGACGCTACGGCCTGGCAGATCTTGTGCCGCCTAGCGGTCAAGAAATTGAAGCGGCTAAAAGAGAGTTTATCAAATTTAACATCAGCATGGCTGCGAGGTGACAATCCAAGGCCGGTTGGTACGAAGTTAGTTCAGCCCGGCATGGTGATTCGGGCGGCTACCGGTACCCTTAGTGTTCAGGTGTCAGGTGTCGGGTGTCAGCAATGCTTTAATTGAGGAGTTGCAAATTTAGGATAGAAGGATTTAGGAATTATGAATTTAGGAATTTAGGAATTACTTAGATTCCGTCGATTTTAGTTCCTAAATCCCTGAATCCCTCAATCCCTAAATCCCTGAATCCCTCAATCCCTAAATCCCTGAATCCCTCAATCCCTAAATTCCTGAATCCCTTAATCCCTTAACTCCTGAATCATTGAATTCCTGACACCTGAAACCAATAACAGAGTTGATCTATGGCAGAGCCGATCATCTCTCATCCCGCCCAAAGGACCAGGTTCTCTATATTGGGCTGGACATCCAAACCGTATATGGAAAGGCACAAAGGAAGCATGGGAAAAATCCAACGCCTGAAGCAGAGATATCTTGAACATACCCCCGAACTGATTCCTGAAAGGGCTCTGCTGGTGACCCAGTCCTACAGGGATAATGCCGACCAGCCGATTGTGCTGCTGCGGGCCTTGTCCTTTGCGCACATCCTCGAAAACATGACCCTGTTTATAGAACCGGGAGAGCCTTTTTTAGGCCATCCCTCCCCCAAGGCGCGCTGCCCTGTGGTTTGCCCGGAATTCGGCGCAGTCTGGATAGACCGGGAGCTGGATCTTTTCGCTGTAAGACAGGCAGATGCCATCAGCCTGACGGAAGCGAACAAGACTATTTTAAAGGAGTGTCTGAAATTCTGGCAGGACAAATCGCTGGATGCCATCGCCGACAGCCTGCTGCCCGACAAGGCAAAAAAAGCCGTCGCCGGCGGGATGATCACCGTAGGCGGAACCGGCACGGCCATCGGCAATATTGCCCTTGATTACCCTAAAGTTCTTTCCATGGGTCTGGAGGGCATAATAGCGGAAATCGATCAAAAGATCGCCGGGTTCAAAGTCGTTGGTATCCGGGATGTCGAGTGCTTAAATTTCTGGCGGGCTTCGAAAATCGCATGCCGGGCGGTTATCGAATTCGCCGCAAGGTATGCGCAGCTGGCGAGAAAACAGGCCCAGGTGGCATCCGATCCCGAATGGAAACGAGAGCTCGAAATCATGGCCGACATCCTTGCAAGGGTTCCGGCCGGTCCTGCGCGGACATTCAGGCAGGCCCTGCAGTCGATCTGGCTGGTTTACGTGGCGGTCCACATTGAATCCGATCCCCATGCCATCTTACTGGGCCGCTTTGACCAGTATATGTACAAATTTTATCAATCCGACATCGAAAAGGGCCTGACAACCGCTGCGCAGGTAATCGATCTTCTGGCCTGTTTGTGGATAAAATGCACCAGCCTGATCAAGCTGCGGGATGAAGCCTCGAGCAGGGCGTTTGCGGGCTTTCCCCTGTTTCAAAATATTACTGCCGGCGGCCAGACCCCGACCGGAGAAGACGCCACCAACGAGTTGTCCTACCTGATGCTGGATGCGGCCGAACTGGCGCAGACATCCCAGCCGTCCATCGGTTTGAGGTATCACCGCACCATCCCGGACAGAATAATGTTGCGGACGGCTGAAGTGATCCGCACCGGTATCGGCTATCCCGCCATTATGAATGATGACGTAATTATCCCCAAACACCTGCTGCGGGGCGCCACCATGGCCGAAGCCAGGGATTACTGCACCAACTGCGTTGAAACAGATGTTCCGGGGAAAACCGATTCCAGGGCTCACTCCGGATACGTGAATTTTCCCAAATGTCTGTTGCTGGCCTTAAATGACGGCAAGGACCAGGAGAGCGGTGTTCAGATCGGCCCCGCCACGGGTCAATTGGCAGCGTTTAATGAATTTGATGAGTTTTACCGGGCCTTTCAGGCTCAGGTGGCCTTTTTTATCGAAGCCATTGTCGCGGCCTACAACCTCGTCGACGCGATTCATGCCCAGATCGCTCCGGAACCATTTCTGTCTTCGCTGGTCGATGACTGCATCCAAAAAGGGCAAACCCGCCAGCAGGGCGGGGTCAAGTATAATTTTTCGGGTATTTTCGGGGTGGGATTCTCGGTGGCGGTGGATTCACTGGCGGCGATTAAAAAGCTTGTTTTCGAGCAGGGGGATATGGGTGCCGAACGCCTGCTGGCCGCCCTGGCAAGCAATTTCGAAAATGATCTTTTGGCGCTAAAGCTTTTACTGAACAAGGCTCCCAAATTCGGGAACAACGACGATTATGTCGACGCCCTGGCGGTCTCTTTCAGCAGTTTTTTCGCCCGGGAGGTGACCCGCCACCCGTGCATCCGGGGCGGCTTTTACATACCCGAGCTGCATTCAGTTGCCACCCATGTGCTTTTCGGTGAGATGACGGGGGCGACACCGGATGGCCGCATCGCAAACACCCCGTTTGCAGACGGGCTGTCCCCGGTCCACGGACGCGATCGCAACGGCCCCACCGCGGCCATTCGATCGGTCACCAAGATCGATCATGTCGAAGTGCTCCAGGGACTGTTGTACAACCAGAAGTGCCACCCCTCCGTCTTGGATTCGGACGAGGCCTTGAAGAAATTCGCAGCTTACCTGGCGGTTTTCTGTGAACTGGGAGGGCATCACATCCAGTTTAACGTTGTGTCCAAGCAGACCCTTCTGGAAGCCCAAAAAGAACCGCACAAATACAGGGATTTGATTGTCCGGGTCGCCGGGTACAGCGCCTACTTCACCGAACTCAATTCAAGTACGCAAAACGAAATCATCCGGCGTACAGAGCTGCGCCTCTGACACAGCTCTGTTGGGACGCCCCGGTTACGACTGTGATTGCTTTTCGATAGCGCCCAGGACCTTTTCCGGCTCGGCCGGCAGGTCGTGGATCCATATACCGCAGGCGTCGTTGATGGCGGCCACGATGGCAGGCGCCATGGGAAAATGGGCCGCTTCCCCCATTCCGATGGCGCCGAAAGGCCCCGGACCCTGGGGAATTTCGACCGAGTACACCTGGGTCTCCGGAATATCGGTCGAGCGCGGAATACGATACTGTTTGAAACTCCTGGTCTCTCCGGGAATGTATTTTTCCTTGAGCGCAAACCCCACCCCCATGGCCACACCGCCTTCCATCTGCCCTTCCATGCCCAGTCGGTTGATGGCCCGCCCGCATTGAAAGGCCACAGCGGCATTGAGAACCTTGACTTCGCCGGTCTCGGTGTTGATTTCGGTTTCCACCACTGCCGCCCCGTAGGTAAAGACGACATACAGCGTACCCTGACCGGTTTTCTGGTCCAAAAGATCCAACGGCACAACGAATTCACCGAACCCGGTAAGATCGTGTCCTTTGGCGTGCAGATCTGCAAATGAGACTTTCGACGTTGGGTTCGCTGTTGAAAAAACGGCCCCGTCACGGGTTTGCAGACCTTCTTGTGCAACGCCCAGCGCTTGGGACGCGGCCGCGAACAGTTTTTTCTTCAAATCCTGACAGGCCAGCAGCGTGGCATTGCCGGTGTAAAAGGTGTGCTTGCTGGCACAGGTCAGATCCGAGTCCGGTGTCAGCAGCGAATCCGCCGCAATCACTTCGATCCGGTCGAGGGTCAGCCCCATCTCCTCTCCTGCAATCAGGGCCATGACCGTGCTGCACCCCTGTCCGATCTCGGCCGCGCCTTCCTTGACGATCATACCGCCGTCGGCACGGATCTCGACATTGCAGCGCGACAGGTTTAAAAGCCCGGTTTTGCCGATGCCGTACCAGGTTGTCGCAAATCCTTTGCCTCTTTTGATGTGGGGCGGCAGCTTGGCGATTTCCTCGGGGGCGGTGGCCTTTTCGGCCTGGTCCCAGTGGTTTTCGATGGTTTCGATCACCTCTTTGTACCCCGGCGGATCCTTGATCAACTGTCCCGTCGCGGTGACGGTGCCCTGCCGGAAGCCGTTCAGCCGGGCAAAGTCGAGGATGTTCATATTCAGCCGCCTGCAAATCTTGTTCATCTGGGTCTCGACGGCAAAGCACATCTGGGAGACGCCAAATCCCCGCATGGCCGAAGACGGCGTGTTGTTGGTCAGCACGGTCTTGCCGGCCATTCTGATGTTGGGAATCTCATAGGGCCCGTAGGAGTGCACGATGGACCGCATGAGCACACCGGGCTCGCCAAAGCATAGGCGCCCGCATCGGTGATGATTTCACCCTGATGGGCAACGATTTTGCCGTCTCGTTGCACCCCGGTCTTGAACTTGATCCAGAACGGATGGCGTTTGCAGTTGCCGATAAAATGTTCCTCGGCCGTAAACTGCAGTTTGACCGGCACCTTGGCCTTGTAGACGGCCAGACCGAGAAGCAGTTGAATAAACGGGTCGATTCGGGCGCCGAACCCGCCGCCGGTTCCGTCTTCCACGACCCGAACCTCGTCTTCTCCCAGCCCGAGCACCCGGGCCACTTCGTCGCGGTGGTAGTGCGGCGCCTGGCCGCAGGCATAGATGGCCACCCGGCCCTCGTCATCGATGAAAGCCACACCGGTGTCGGGTTCGAGATAACCGTGGGCATTGGCGGGGGTTGTAAAAATATTCTCCTCGATGATGTCGGCTTGTTCAAAACCCGTCTCGACATCACCATGTTCGAGATTCTGGGCAAACAGCTCGTTGCCCGGGTAATCCTCCTCCTGAACTTCGGGTGCGCCCGCTTTCATCGCATCGAATACGTTGGTGACCGCCGGAAGCTCCTCATAGGTCACCTCGATCTTGCCGAGCGCTTCTTCGGCGGCTTGGAGTGTGCGGGCGACGACAACGGCCACCGGTTCACCCAAATACCTTACTTTCTCATCGGCCACCACGCGAAAATCCTGGAAGATATACTTGACCCGGTTGGGACCCTTTAAATCCTTGGCCGTGGCCACTGCCACGACGTCCGGCAGCGCTTCGGCCGCCGATGTGTCGATGGACAGGACGCTGGCGTGAAAATGAGGACTGCGCAGCACTTTGGCATGGCACATGTCCTTAAGATAGATATCCTGGGCAAATTGCAGGCTGCCGGTGACTTTTTCCCAGGAATTGCGCTGGGGGATTTTGCCCCCCAGCCGGAATTCGGAAACATCTTTTTCCCTGACCAATTCCGGGTCTTTCCTGGCCTTGGCGGCCAGCAGCACGCCGTCGATGATTTTTTTATACCCGGTGCAGCGGCAAAGATTGCGCTTGAGCGACCGTTTGACCTCTTCCCGGGTAGGGTCCGGATTTTCGTCCAGAATCGCCTTGGCCGTCAGGATCATTCCCGGCGTACAGAATCCGCACTGGGTTGCCCCCACATTGACAAAGGCCTTTTGGATGATATCGGGGTGGTCCCTGGTCCCGATTCCCTCGATGGTGACGATATGTTTGCCTTCGGCGCGCTCGACCGGCAGTTTGCAGGTATTCTTGGGCTTGCCGTCGATCAGAACGGTGCAGCTGCCGCAGAGGTTCTCATTACACCCGACTTTGGTCCCGATCAGTTTCAAATCATCCCGAATCACATCGAGCAAAGACCGTGTGGATCGACCAGCAATTTAACGGGCCGGGAGTTTATGGTAAATTTTATTTGCCGTAAGTTCATTGTTTCGTCCTCCGGGTGTGGTATTGGCTCAATGCCGTCGCGCTTAGAGCGGTTGTCAAAAAATGCATTTCGGAAATTATTTCTGGCGGTCTCATAAAAAGTCGGCTTGCTGAGCGATATTGCCCCTCTTGGGGAAGAAGGTCTCGCCACCGGCGGCGTTAATCCGCCTGAGGTTTGCCCGCCTCCGCCTCCGGCGGGCGGTCAAACTGTTTGAGGAGCTGGCGACGCATTCATTGAAATTAAGCCGCCGGGGTCGAAACCCCCGATATGGGGACACCGCAGCGAGCCAATTTGACTTTTTACGAATCCATCCTTTGTGAAAAGCGCCATAAAATCTTCGATCATCAGACGATCGAAATCTCGATGGCCCCTTCGACCGGGCAAACCGAGTAGCAGCCGCCGCAGCCGATGCAGTTTTCGGCCTGGACCCAGGTGGCGTCCTCGCCGTCCTGCATCGCATCGTAGAAGCAGGCCTTCAGGCACAGCTTGCAGTTTTTGCAGGTGTCCGGATCGACCTCGGCTTTCTCGCGGGGCATATCGGCATAGGCCAGGCACGCATCCGTTGCGATCCCGAGGATTTCCGACACACTGGCGTAGCCTTTTTCGTCGAGAAATTTTTCGAGCCCCCGAACCTGTTTGCCGAGCCACTCGTAGCCGTAAACCATGACCGCCGAACACATCTCGATGATGTGGGCGCCGCTCATGATAAATTGAACCACATCCCGCCAGTCGTAGGCGCCGTTGGTGCCGGCAATGTAGATCTTGTCTCCATAGGCCGCGCGCACCTCGTTGATCCACCGCAGGGTCAGGGGTTTGATCCAGGGACCGCCGACACCGGCCTTGCCGTAGACAAAGGGCCGGCCGGTTTCGATGTCGGGAACAAAACCCAGAAACCGGTTGGTCAACGTTACCGCCGCGGCCCCGGCCTTCATCAGGCTGCCCGAGAATTCGATCAGATCGGTGACCTGAGGGGTAACCTTGATCATGATCGGCACACTGACCGCCTCGGCCACCGCGTTGGTGATTTCGCAGGCATAGTCGAAGTCCTGGCCGACATTCATGCCGGTTCGCATCCCGGGCATAAACTTGGGATGGGGGCAGCCGAAATTCAACTCGATCAGCGGTACGCCGGCGCCTTCGGTCCTTTGGCCCAATTCGACCCAGCCGGAGATCTCGGTGGAGGCGATGCTGCCGATGACCACCGCGTCCTGCCCGGCGGCGTAGCGAACCGCTTCGCGGATTTCCTTCTCAAACTCCTCCGGCGGCTCCAAGGCAAGGCCGCTGCGCCCGTAGAGGCTGAACGCGCGCGGGATTTTGCCCCGGCACACCTC
>Ga0049118_10000254_pt1 | contig 12515 bp, 10 predicted proteins | sample WorMetHERISLAND2_2_FD_55048 | JGI IMG/M metagenome (GOLD analysis project Ga0049118, IMG submission 55048) | Marine gutless worms symbiont microbial communities from Max Planck institute for Marine Microbiology, Germany - Olavius geniculatus... | ecosystem: Host-associated > Annelida >... | reverse complement strand
GTTTCCATTGGCCGCCGCCGAGTATGCCATCGTCTTTGCCGGCACCGAAGAGGCGGTCATGCCGGCCGTGGTGCTGGGAGCGATGCAGGACCGGAACTGCTTTGTCGACGAAAGCGGCAACTGGAAGGCCAAATTCGTGCCGGCCTTCGTGCGACGCTATCCGTTCGTCTTTGCCGGCAGCGATAACGGTGACCGGCTCACCCTGTGCATTGACGAGGCCTTCGCCGGGTGCAACCGGGAAGGCCGCGGTGAGCGGCTTTTCGATGCCGACGGAGAGCGCACCCAATACCTGAACGGGGTGCTGCGATTCCAGCAGGAATTTCAGGCCCATTTCAACGCCACGCGGGCCTTTTGCCGAAAGCTGAAGGACCTGGACCTGCTGGAGCCCGTGCAGGCCCGCTTCACCACCCCCGGGGGCAACGGGCACGCCCTGGGTGGAATCCAGGCCATCAATCGCCGAAAGCTCAAGGCCCTGGCCGATGACCAGCTGGCGGCGTTTGTCAGAAGCGACGAACTGGAGCTGGCCTACCTGCACCTGCATTCACTGCGCAATCTGGAGAGCGTGGCGGGAAGTATCCGGGAACAAACCGAAACCGTTGCGGCCGCCAGCGACGAAAAGACCGCGGACCCCGACCCGGCCGAACCGGCTGATACCAAACCGGCAAAAGCGGATGCAAAACAGAAAAAAGCCCCAAAGACTAAGTGATACTTCGATTCCATGAGGGTCTTCCGATGAGATGGTCCAATTCTCAAAATCTCTTCTTGTCGGAGACCCTCGAATCCCGGATTCTCCACCTAAACTACGTGCTTTTGAGGTGTGCAGAGTTCTCCGGCCCTGGCTTCAGGATCAAACAGCACAATGCAGCCTTGATCAACTTTTTGCGGTAAAAGATACTTTTCGCTCAATTGTTCCAGCGTTTCTTCCGCCGTTCCCGGGTATCTGTTGATCTTGGTTTCTATGATATACTTGGTTTTTTTGCAGACGAGCATAATATCCATTATGCCCAGCCCGGTTCTACTTTCGTAATACAATCCGTCTGACTCCTCCGGCACAAACCGGTAAAGCCGGGCGGTGAGTTGAAACTTACCCGTTACTTCCAGCGGTCAGAATCGTTCCCAGCCGGTTTACCAGCCAGGGTTGACCGGCGGTTTCCGTGAAGACCCTTTTAACCGCTTGATCGGTAAAAGGCTGATTGGTTTCCGGCTTCAGAGCCGGCAAGCCTCTATCATATGCGCTGGGATATCGAAATGTTCTACCGTGATTTCAAACACGCCATGAAGGCCACCTGTCGGCATTGTCGCACGCCGACCACCTTCCATCAGCAGCTACTGGTGCATATGATCGTTGGGTGCTTGATCCCCATCGCCATGCTTGAAGCCAGCCATTTAGCCAAATTAACTGTCGGCCGGCTCAGCTTTGCACGGGCACTCATCGAAACGCGCTTGCTTTCTCCGGAAAATCTAACCGGGGCCATCAATTCAATCAACCTAATCAACTCATCAACTAAACAACCAATAGACTATATCCGGTAAGGCGCACGACAGGCCATCAAAAGCGCTCGACTGTAACACCTGTTACACCGGCTGTAACAGGCAGGTTTATATAAATATTTTCCCGGACAATCGGAAAGGGCCTGATTTTCTTATTATTTTTGATTGGCCCTTTCCCTGCTCCCCTTTAACTACAATCGGAGTGTTACGGTGGCCTGTTACACTTTCCCTTTTTCGGCCAATACACTGAACACGCCTTAACTTCATAACCATCTAATATTTCAGCTTTATTTAACGTTTTTGATCCAGGTAAACTGCCTGGCATCATTATTGCTGAGGCATTTCCGCGAATCCGCTCATTAATTGGAGTGGATAAAACGATCCATGCAACCGACCATCCTGCTGAGCGTTGATAATGGCCATTCGAATTAGAAGAAGCGGCCAACGGAACATATTTTTGACAACCGCAATAATATATAAAACAAACCAAGCCGAAAGGAGGAGATCCGATGGCGAAAGAATCGGACTCGCGAAAAACCGAAACAAAAGAGAATGCAGCTCAATCCAGCGGTCGAACCAAAATTGTGTGGGACGACTCGAACATGCGCAGTGCTTATGCCAATGTTTCCAACGTGGCCGGCGGGCGTGAGGAGATTGTCCTGTTGTTCGGCATGAACCAATCCTGGCATGCGGCTCAAAAGGAAGTCAAAGTGCAGCTCACCGACCGCATCGTATTGAGTCCGTTTGCGGCCAAACGGCTTTCGGTTTTGTTAAACAACGTCATCGCTGATTATGAGAGGAAGTTCGGCAAGGTGGAGATTGGTGTCGAACGGCCTGAAGGAAGCACGGTTCAGTAATGGAACGATACCCCCCGAACCGCGAGGATGAACAGCACCGGCTTCACACGGTGGCCGGATCAGAAGAACAGCGGCACTTCGATTCCGAACAAGTGTTTTGGCGCCAGTTTGCCGAAGCGGAAACTCCCAGAGAGTTTTGTCAGAGTTGGCTGCCGCTTCAATGCCGCGTATTAACGGGCGTTCGTTGTGCCATGGTTCTGATGGGAGAACCCGACAGTGGACCGTACACCCCGGTGGCGGTCTGGCCCGATGCCAAGCTCAGCATGCATCATCTCACTGCTGCCGCGGAGAGCGCCCTCAAGGAGCGCCGCGGCCTGCTGATCGAATCCGATAGCCGGCCTACTCCTGAAAATCCATCGCCCGAAAACTATCAGATTGCATATCCAATTGAAATATCAGGACAACTTCACGGCGTCATCGTTCTCGGTGTCGAACAGGAGGATAAAAAGGAAGTTCAGACCATCATGCGCCAGCTCCACTGGGGCGCAGCCTGGCTTGAGGTCCTGATTCGACGGTCGGAGGCCTTCAACTCCAGTCAGGTGAACGAACGCCTGCAGAAGTTGTTCGACCTGGTTGCCAGCGTGGTTGAGCATGACGATTTTCGCAAAGGGGCCATGGCATTGGTCACCCAGATGGCGACCCGTCTGGAATGCGACCGGGTGAGCCTGGGATTTAAAAAGGGCCATCATGTGCGGGTCGATGTCCTTTCCCACAGTGCCGAATTCGGCAAGCAGACCAATCTGATGCGGGCCATTGAAGCGGCCATGGAGGAGGCCCTCGACCAGGGGGCGGTGATTGCTTTTCCGCCGCAAAAGGATGCCGAACCGTTCGTCACCCGGGCCCACGCGAAGCTGTCCCGGCAGTTTGACAGCGGGGCCATCTGTACCCTGCCCCTGGAGGCCGGGGAAAAATATTTCGGAGGCTTGGTTCTGGAGCGGCCGGCCGACAACCCCTTTGACCCGGCGACCGTTGAGCTTTGTGAGTCTCTGGTAATGCTCGTGGGGCCTATCCTCAACGCCAAACGAATCGAAGAGCGCTGGTTGGTCCGCAAAGCATTGGATGCCCTGATTCGACAGTTGAAAAGGCTTTTCGGCCCGCGCTACCTGATCAGAAAGTTACTCGTGCTGCTGCTCATGGGGCTGATTGCCTTTTTTTCCTTCTTTACGATTGACTACCGCGTGAGCGCACCGACCTTTATCGAGGGCAGGGTGCAGCAGGTAGTGGCGGCTCCTTTTGACGGGTATGTGAAAGAGGCCCCGGTTCGCCCAGGTGATGTGGTTCAGGCCGAAGAGATGCTCTGTTTGCTGGATGATCGCGAGCTGAAACTCGAACGCCTCAAGTGGGACACCGAAAGGGCGCAGGTTCAAAAAGAATACCATTTAGCCATGGCAGAACACGATCGAGCGCAGATTCGTATCTTGGGGGCTAAAATCGATCAGGCCTATGCTCAGCTGGCACTGATCGACGATAAACTGGCACGCACGAAAGTCACAGCGACTTTCAACGCTGTGGTAATGAGCGGTGACCTGAGCCAGTCGTTGGGGGCACCCGTCGAGCGAGGTCAGGTACTTTTTGAAATCGCGCCGTTGGATGAGTACCGTGTGATCGTAGAAGTCGATGAACGCGACATCAACAGTGTCGCGGTCGGGCAGCAAAGCGAACTGGTCCTGCCGTCCATGGCCGGCGAAGCGTTTGCGTTTATCATCGAAAAAATCACGCCGGTATCAATCGCCAAGGAAGGCCGCAACTATTTCAGGGTGGAAGGCCGTATGCTGGAAAGCCCAGCCCGGCTTCGACCGGGAATGGAAGGTATTGGCAAAATCACGATAGAGCGCCGCAAGCTGATCTGGGTGTGGACCCACAAAGCCATTGACTGGCTGCGGATGCAGTTGTGGAAATGGTGGCCCTAACGGGCTTTAAGGATTTAAGATTGAAGATTTGCGGAAGTCGCTTCGCTCCGTCATTTTGTATATAGGTTTCAGGTGTCAGGTTTCGAGTCTCAGGAAACCGGTATGCTAAATCCTGACACCTGAAACCCTCAGTCTCTTAAAACATGATGTCAGATAATATACTCCAAGGCTCCAACTAACAACAGGTCGCCCGAATATGTCCGAATCCTTATACAGCCCTACCTGGTACCGCGTCGCAAATCTGAAACCGCGCCTGCGCAGCCATGTGGAAATTCACCGGCACTACTATGGCGACGAGCTGTGGTATGTGATGCAGGATCTTTCGGCGGGTCGCTTCCAGCGGTTTACACCGGCGGCCTATCAGCTGATCGGTCTGATGGACGGCCGGCGCACCGTCGAGGAAATCTGGCAGGCCAGCTGCCTGCGCCTGGCAGAGGAAGCCCCGACTCAGCAGGATGTCATCCGGCTGCTCAGCCAACTGCACGCGGTTGATGCCCTCCAGGGCAATGTACAGCCTGATCCCAGGGAGTTGGCGCGGCGTTTTGAAAAAAAACGCCTGGGATGGTTGAAGCAAACCGCGCGCAGCCCGCTCTTTGTGCGGTTGCCGGTTTTGGACCCGGAGCGTTTTCTTGTCCGGTTTCGCCGGTTGGCGGGGCCATTTTTCAGTTGGCCGGGAGCTGTCCTCTAGCTGGCCGTGGTTGTACCGGCCGTCTTCCAGGTTGGCGTCCACTGGACCGAACTGACTGAAAATATCGCCGATCGTATCCTGGCACCACAAAACCTGCTGGTTCTTTGGCTCACATTTCCCTTTCTGAAAGCCTTGCATGAATTCGGCCATGCATTCGCCGTCAAAACCAAGGGCGGCGAGGTTCACGAGATGGGAATCATGCTGCTGGTTTTCACCCCGATTCCTTACCTGGACGCCTCCGCGGCTTCGGCCTTTCGCCGGAAAAGAGAACGCATTCTGGTGGGTGCAGCCGGCATGCTGGTGGAATTTTTTTTAGCGGCTCTGGCATTTTATGTGTGGCTCAATGTCCAACCCGGACCCTTGCGGGCCGTAGCATTCAATGTGATGGTGATTGCCGGTGTATCTTCAGTGCTGTTTAACGGCAACCCGCTATTGCGTTTTGATGCCTACTACATCCTGATGGATATGCTGGAGATACCCAATCTCGGGTCGCGTGGCACCCGCTACGTGTTTTATCTCCTGCAGCGCTATCTCCTGGGTATCGCCGATGCCGAACCGCCTCTGTCCACCCCGCGTGAGCGGGCTTGGTTTGTGGCTTACACCGTTTTAGCCTTTTGCTACCGGATGATCATTTATGTCGGGATCGTGCTGTTCGTGGCCGGCAAATTCTTTTTCGTTGGCGTCATGTTTGCCCTCTGGGCCGCGGGAAACATGCTGATTCTGCCGCTGGCCAAAGGTATCCGGTTTTTGACCACCTCCCCCCGGCTCAACCGCAAGCGTTTGCGCGCGGTCTTGGCCGCCGGGCTGATGTTGGCCGGTGTGACGGCCGGTATTGTCACGGTGCCGGTTTCCTTGAGCACCATAGCCGAAGGGGTTATCTGGATTCCGGATCAATCGTTCGTTCGCGCCGGTACGGAAGGCTTTATTAAGCGCATCATCGCCGCGCCGGGCACGCGGGTCGAAGAAAAGGACGCCCTGATCAGGTGTTCGGACCCGCTTTTGCCCGCTGAAATCAGGGTCCTGGAATCCCGCCTGCAGGAGCTCAAGGCCCTTTATGGCAGCCGGATTTTTTCCGACCGGGTGGCGGCCGATATTGCCCGGGATGAAATCGAGCATGTCGGCGCCCAGCTGGAGGATGCCCGCCGCCGTGAGGCCGACCTGACCACTCGCAGCAACGCCGATGGGGTTTTCGTGGTCCCGATACCCCAGGATATGCCCGGGCGTTTCGTTCGCCGGGGGGAGCTTTTGGGCTATGTACTGGATCCGTCCACCATCACTGCGCGGGTGGTGGTGGATCAATCGGATGTGGATTTTGTGCGTTTGCACACCCGAGCGGTGACGGTGCGCTTCCCGCACAACTTTGCCGAAAAGGTGCCGGCAATGATTCGTCGCGTCGTACCGGCCGCCACGGACCAACTGCCGAGCCGTACGCTCAGTCGGGAAGGCGGCGGAGAAATCGCCGTGGATCCGCGTGATGACCAAGGAACCAAGGCGTTCCAGAAGATCTTTCTTCTCGACGTCGATTTGCTGGATCTTGCAGACAGTTACACGGTGGGCGGGCGGGTGTATGTCCGCGTCGACCATGGGAAAGAGCCCCTGGTCCACCGCTGGTACAGATCCGTGCGAAAGCTTTTATTGGAACGATTCGATGTTTAGCAGCAGATCACCGGTCAACAACGGCATTTATCCGGAGCGCGAAGAACCGCGCCTGGGCAAGGCGGATCGGTTGGCAGCCGCCGCAGGGGGAATTATCGCGCCCTGGCTGCGACCCCGGGCCGGCAGATTTGAATGGATAGTCGATGCCGTCCATTCCCAGGCCCGCGACATCGGGCGCTTGAGTGACGCGCGGATCCGGGAAATGAGCCGGTATCTGCGGCGACGCTTGAGAAAGGAGGGCTTCGGCAAGGATACCGTTGCCCGGTCTTTCGCCCTGGTGCGCGAAGTTGCCTGGCGAACCGTCGGGATGCGGCACCTCGACGTTCAGCTTATCGGCGGCCTTGTGATGCTTAACGGGATGGTGGCCGAAATGGAAACCGGTGAAGGCAAGACGCTGACGGCCACCTTGCCGGCCTGCACCTTAGCCTTCAGGGGTGTCCCGGTCCATATCATCACGGTCAACGATTATCTCGCCCAGCGTGACACCGAGTGGATGAATCCGATCTACCGCGGGCTGGGCCTGACCGTCGGGACCATTATGCATGGCATGGACCCCGGCTCCCGTCGCCGGGCCTACCGCTGCGATGTCACCTATTGCACCAACAAGGAAGTGGCTTTTGACTATCTGCGGGACCGGATCGTTCTCTGGGATCGACCCAGCCCGATTCGACTGCGGTTGGAGCGACTCTACGGGGACAACTCCAGGGTCAACCGGCTGGTGATGGGCGGGCTGCATTTTGCCATCGTGGACGAGGCTGACAGTGTTCTGGTGGATGAGGCTCGCACACCGCTGATTATTTCAGCGGAGGCAGGCCAACTCTACAGCGCCGACGTGTTTGAACACGCCTTGGCAACGGCCAGGGAACTGGGCCGGGGAAAAGATTTCAAAATCTTGACCAGCGATCGCAACATCGAGATCACCGCGCCCGGCAAAGCGCACATTGCGGAGCAGGACTGGACCGCAGCCGGGATGCCGATCAATACCCGGCAGCGGGAGGAACTGGTCCGTCAGGCCCTGGTGGCATTGTATTTATTTGATCGGGACAAGCACTACCTGGTGAACGACGGCAAGGTACAGATCATCGATGAATACACCGGTCGTTTAATAGCGGATCGATCATGGGAGCGGGGGCTGCACCAGTTGATCGAGCTCAAAGAAGGCTGTGAAATGACCAGCCTTAAAGAAACCCTGGCGCGCATCAGCTATCAGCACTTTTTCCGGCGATACCTTGCGCTGGCCGGCATGACGGGGACCGCCCGGGAGATCGCCGGTGAGCTTCGTTCGATATATCGCCTGCGGGTCGTCACCATACCCACCTGTCGGCCCCTGCAACGACATTTTCTGCCGGATCGTGTGCATGCATCCGCAGGGCAGAAATGGCGGGCCGTTGTCAACAGGATTGGGGACATGCATCACCAGGGCCGGCCGGTTCTGGTGGGCACCCGTTCGGTTGAAGCTTCAGAGCATCTCAGCCAATTGTTGGCGCATGCCGGCCTGCCGCACGAAGTTTTGAACGCGAGGCAGGACCAACAGGAGGCGCAGATCATCACCAAGGCAGGCGAGCGCAGCCGGATTACGGTGGCGACCAACATGGCCGGCCGGGGCACGGATATCCGTCTTGGACCGAAGATCGCCGAAATTGGCGGACTCCACGTCATTGCCACGGAGCGGCATGACGCGCGCCGCATCGATCGGCAGCTTTTCGGTCGTTGCGGGCGGCAGGGCGATCAAGGCAGTTGCGAGGCGATGGTTTCCTTTGAAGATGAACTGGTCAACGTGCATACGGGCAAGTTCATGCGATGGCTGTCTGTTGCAATTTTGAAAAGCTGCGGTAGTTTCCCTGCCCGCCTGGTGGGGGCCATGGTCTTTCGACGAGCTCAGCGTGCGGCCGAGCGACAGCATGCCAGAACTCGTCACAACCTGCTCAAATCCGACGAGCAGATCGGCGATTCGCTGGCCTTTACCGGGCGGATGGAATGATGCTACACCTGCCGCGCTTATCTTTCACGATTCAGCCGGTCAACTAGGAATCCAATGTTGGGATAAACTATTAAGGAGTGTAATTCCTGATGAAACTGAAAATGATTTATGGTCTTGGTCTGGTTCTGGCAGCTGCGACGCTGAATTCGCCATCGGGAGCCGGCGCCGAATCCGTTGCGCTGGACGGTCTGATCGAACCATACCTGATTGTCAAAGTGGGCAGTGCCGTACCCGGAATCTTGAATACCGTCGAGGCAGACCGCGGTGATTTGGTTAGAAAAGGTCAGGTGCTGGCGAAGCTGCAGTCCAACGTCGAAAGGGCAGCCTTGGAGCTTGCGCGGGCCCGTGCTCGGATGAAAGGCACCATTCATTCAAGGCGAGCCCGGTTGGAGTATACCAAACGCAGAATGGAGCGGATGGAGGCGTTGTTCAAGAAAAAGGTGATTCCCCTTGAAGAGATTGATGAATCGCGGACCGTTCGCGAGATGGCTGAAAAGGAGTTGGAGGAAGCCTTGGAGAATATGGGTCTTGCAGAACTCGAGCACAGGCGCTCGGTGGAGATGTTAAAACGAATGACCATCAGCAGTCCCATAGCGGGGGTTGTGATGGAGCGCTTTCTCGCCCCCGGTGAATATGTGGAGGATCAGCCGATTCTGCAAATCGCCCAAATCGATCCGTTGAATGTCGAGGTATTTGCACCGGTTGAACTTTTAGGATCGATTAAGATAGGTTTAATTGCCAAAGTGCAGCCGATGACGCCGGTGGGCGGTGCCTACTCTGCCAAAGTCAAGATTGTTGATCGGGTTGTTGACGCAGCCAGCGCCACATTTGGTGTGCGCCTGGAAATTCCCAATCCGGAAAACCGTATTGCGGCCGGAATCAGGTGCAAGGTTATTTACCCCGATAAATACGGCGCGGTCCTTTTAAAAGGACGCGCTGATATCAGCTGTACTGCTATTCTTGTTAAAGGGGCACATCCCCTGCGCCCTTCATAACCAATCGGCATGTTACCTTACGCCGTTGCACTTTTTTTAGCTGGGCAGACCCCTGAACAAGCCTTAATTTCCTAACCAATTTCGGAATTTAAAGCCGCGTTGCGCTGCAAGACCCAAGAGAATAGTTTTCTGGTTGTAGGGAGGCCCATATGAGTCTGACCCGAAGATTTCGCCGGCGACTGAAAAAAAACTGCCAACCGCCAAAAAGCAACAGACAGTGCATCTCGAAGCCCTCGAACCGCGCATTCTGCTCTCCAGCGATCCTTTGTCCGACCCGGCGACGGCCGGCCCGGCCGCCGATGCGGCCCTTCGTCTCGAAGATGTTGACGCAACCGATACGCTGCTGCTGATTGACACCGGCAGTCTTTCCATATCGCAGGCCGGGGCCCTTGATCAAAAGAATGCCGTTGATCCTGCGGCAGTGGCGTTGCCGGAGGCGGATGTCTCTGCATCTGAAGATGCGGTGATCCCTTCACACCCGAGGGCACCGCAGAGTTCCGGGCGGCAGATTGCCTTTGTGGAACGCGGCGCGGCGGACCCCCGTGCCCTGATCGACGCCATGGGCCCGGGTGACGGCGTATCATCGGTTTCGAACCTGGAAGTGGTGGCGTTGGATGCCGACAGTGACGGCATCGCGCAGATCACCGACTACCTGCACGATGCCCGGAACATCGCCGCCATCCATGTTTTGTCCCACGGCGCGGCCGGCAGCCTGCAGCTGGGCGGCACACGCCTGGACGCCGACGCGCTCGATTCCTACACCGCCCAATGGGCCGTTTGGGGTGAAGCCCTGGCCGAAGATGCCGACATCCTGCTGTATGGCTGCGACGTGGCCCACGGCCGGCAGGGCGTTGCCTTTGTCGAGGACCTGGCTGGGCGACCCCATGCTCGGGGCAAGGCAGCATTGAGATAAGCAGCGGTTTCTTGTTTGTGAACCCTATTTTCTCAAATATCAAGAGCAAAGCGAATGGCCTGCCCAACAGCGACCATCTTTGCCGGTGGCAAAGATGTGATCAATGGGCCGATTTTTCCCTTTGGAACAGTCTGCAAGTGGTCACAGTTGACAGCGCAATCTCTGAGCATACCATCGGCTTTCGAAAGATATACCTCAGACGGTATATCGCGGACAGTACTTGTAATTGGAGCAATGGTTACTTCGCCAAGGTATTCCAGCACAGAATCGCGCGTTAGGATCAGAACCGGTCTCTTTTTATCTGGTCTTATGAACTTGTACCAGCGTATTTCTCCGTGTTTCATTCGTCACCCCAGGCTTGTTCTGTTTCCCAAACAGAAAATTCATCGGCACCAACCGGGTTTCGCTCGTACCCTTGGCGATGCTTACGCTCCAGTTGCTCAAGGTTGTACCGAGCGAGCGCATCACGAAGGGCCTTTCTTGTAAAAGCAGAACGATTTGTGTGGAGTTGCTTTGAAACACGATCAACCGCCTTGACAAGATCATCATCAAGGGTCATCTGGATAGTTCTCATATCACACCTCCATAATGTGGATTAATATAGCTATTCTAATCCACATTGTGGGCGTTGTCAAATTGTCATAACAGGCTAATGGTTTGCGTGAGCAGGGAAAGTTGGGGACATCCATAAAAATATAATTTTCTATTCTTCAAAGAGCTCCACCCCCCTTGGTTTTTGCAATCTGCGCGCCGCGCTTTACCGATATACTCACCGATGGCTGCGAGACGCCAAGCTTTTTAGAAAGCTCTGTGGCACTGTAGCCTAATTTCCTTACCGCCCAGTAGCATAGCAGACTGCGTGCTTTGACGGTGATTGGGTGTTTACCAGACGCCCGCACCTGATCCGGGTCGATCTTCAACTCCGATGACACCCGTTGGGTCACTTTGTCTAAATCATACCCCTGCGCTTGCAGCCGGAAGTTTTCTTTTAACCGCTCTCTAGCCTCATCTAATACGGACTGCGTAAATTCACCATCTCCCAAGATCCGTTCATCTCCCTTCGAACGATCCTGCGCTTTGCGAATCGCCTTAACCGCTGCCCAACCGCCGGCACTTCGGATCAAACCACCGCCTACCAATTCAGGCCGCCGGCCTTGTGAAATCCCCTTCTGTACATAGGTCCGATACGCTTTACGTGCGGCGGAAACATTTTCTCCAAACATCCGTAATATATAGGTGTCTTGAAGGTCTCGTTGCGATTTTCCCATCAGAGCACTGTGACCGCAGAAGGGGCACTTATCTAAACCTTTTAAGCTTTTTATGATTTTGGCTCGTAACGGATTCAGATGTATATAGCGAACCAGTTCCAGCAAGTAGGGTTCTTCCTGACACAAAATGGATTTATATCTATTTTGAAATAGATGTCCATGCCTCCGATGCCGGGGATTATATGAAACCGCATAGCCGGTCAGAAAACGACGCATGACATTGGAAATCGGAGTTTGGCCGGTTCGCAAAAGAATATGCGCATGATTAGGGATCAGCGCCCAACCAAAACAAAAAGTTTTAGTGTCTGTGACAATATCACCCAGACGTTCAATAAAATTGTCCCGGTCTTGATCATCTGAGAATATCCGCCGACGTCCCCAATTTTACTCTTTTTTTGCAGCAATTTCATGCGGATTCATCTGCTGCCGAATATGCAGCAGGCACATCCGCAAAAGACCTCGAAGCGATCAACCGTTACACCTGTTACACCGACTGTAACAGGCAAGGTTGTATAATTATTTTCCCGGATAATCGACAACGCCCTGATTTCATAAATGTTTTTGATTGGCCCCCTCACCTGCCCGCTTTAACTGCATTCGGGGTGTTACACCACCCTGTTACACGCTGCTTTATTTCGCCCACACCCTGAAAAGCCTTAGCCCGGATGTTGCACGAAATTGATGAGAACTACTTGTTTTTGTATCATATCGAAAATTGTGTACAGGAAAAACCCATTGTAACGCATATTTAAAACG
>Ga0049118_10000248_pt1 | contig 12752 bp, 5 predicted proteins | sample WorMetHERISLAND2_2_FD_55048 | JGI IMG/M metagenome (GOLD analysis project Ga0049118, IMG submission 55048) | Marine gutless worms symbiont microbial communities from Max Planck institute for Marine Microbiology, Germany - Olavius geniculatus... | ecosystem: Host-associated > Annelida > Digestive... | reverse complement strand
ATTTACTAATTATTCGATTTTGTAGTTGACTTTTTTAAATTAAATGACGCCAGAATTGCCACATTTGATGAAAATTGTAGGAAGTAAAAACTGAAAAAAAACTGGAAGATTTTGAGACGAGAGCCAAAAAGGAAATATTGTAATGATAATTGCAGTCTTTGACAAGGTAACCAACATAAAGGTCAACAGCTGTGGACAAAGACAGAAGTAGGCATTCTATTGCATCACTGATCGTTAGTGAAGTGTCATTAACTATGGGACTGGTGGATTTGTTGTTACGCGCGAAAGCAGCTACTGCTTTCAGCCCGTCTTAGCCATTGCAATTTTGTCTGTCTGTCCATCCGTGTCACACAGGTGGATCAGTCAAAAACGGTGCAAGCTAGGATCACCAAATCTTTATCCTCGGCTGCATGGAAGACTCTAGTTTCAGGAACCGTAAAGCTTTTCCGTAAATTCGAAGGGGTCACCCCGAACGAGGGCGCTAAATGAGAAAAGGGTAGGAAAAATTTGCGATTTTTAGCTAATAAGTCGCTGTACACTGTATATCAATAACGGTGCGAGATAGGAAGTCGTGCACTAGCTCTCGATTGCCACCGAATTTAATGACCTTGGATAACCCTGAAGGCTAAAATAGGGGTTTTATGGATTTTTTGGCGATTTCGAGCGGTGAGACACATTTCAAAGGCGAATTGCGCCGAAATCAAATGCGACAGACATGGAAAAGCTGCGTATAAAATTTTAAGCATTGAACGTAGATTTCGACGGTCCATGTCTCAATTTTTTAGGTTCAAGGAAACCTGCGCACGAGAGCATCAAAGAGCGGTATCCCCGTAAAAGTCGTTATTTTTCCGATGTCGGCTAGTCTTTCGTGAAAACAGTTGCAGATAAGCATGGGCATGCTATAGGCTTTCGTGCGTCTCGTGAGCATTAGCTCAATTTCTTTTGTTTTTTGTTGCAGTTCCGTCGGCGGCCGTGCGAATGTGTTCCAGTTGCTACGAAGTTTACGTGTTGAACAATGCAGCAAGAACCGCTGCTATACGCGTTTACTTTCAAGTATAGTTCCTTCTATGATTCATTCAAGTTGTTTGTTAAGTCTAGTTCTGTTGATTTTTTTCACACTCTGTAAAGTATTTGTTCCGAATTTACTTTAAATAGGGGCCTAGGCTGAACGTTTGTTGGATCGAATGGTGTATTGCTATAGTTAGCCTAGACTGGCTTTGAATTGTTGAATTGCCTTATCTAACATGAGCGTACCTTATATTTTTATGTGCATTGACACTGAATGCCTATTTACATTATACCTGTATTCGCACACTAAGTCCCACATGACATCAGGTAACAAGAAGCCCAGCAGTCGCCAAGGAAAGCCGACCGTACCGCCTGCATCCAAAGCCCAGCATCCAACTTTCAATCACGAAGAGAAAGCGATTTCTCAGAGGTGACACAGTTCCATGCATGCTATGTTAACGAAACGCTGCTCTTGAAAGCTACAGTTAACGCCAGTATAACACACGTCGCACGTGGTCAACTTGCCAGGCGATATAAATAGCTACGGTCATAATTGACTAACGGAAATATCGGACGCAGGTTTCGCAAGTTTTTCTCGCAATAGGGAAGACGCGCCTATACAGTTTCTGTTGCAGTACTGACCTTCAAGGTTATCCAAAGTCAGTAATTTTCAAGTTATTTGAAAGCCAACATTTCACTTTTTATTAGTGATTAATAGTAACCTCAGCCCTATTTCTCACCGTTTCCGAGATATGGATTTCCTACTCCCTTCATTCAACCCCCAATTTGAAATTGTTTCCGTTGCACTGAATCGCTGAAATTTTGCACACTCGAGTTGAAGGCACATGGTTAATTATTCGTGTAAAACGTTTTTCTTTACGATCTAACATTTAGTCACAATACATTTTTACATCCGTTATAGACGACGACGGACAGACGGACGTATAGACAGACAACAATCATGTCAATAGCTCGACCGTTACAATCGGCTAAAAAGCTAATTCAGCGTCAGAGTGTTTTCGTTGGGTTAGACATTATTGACTTTGACGGTCTTTCTGTTATTTCATCAGCTGCGAAAAGAAACTCAGCTTTCCAGTATATCTCGTTTATATTCTGTTGTTGTGCGGCTGTCCTAATAAGCCACAATGCAGGTCTTGCCCAATCGTCTTTCTATCCAGTACGGAGTCCCACCGAAAACGAAGACTAAAATACGTAGAGCGTTTCTCAGGGCAGGAGTAACCGGTGTGTTAGTTTTCAGCACAAAATGTCGAAACAATTTTTCTAGTTTATGTCTTTTGTACGTACTCTGATGTAGAACCTGTCCTTAAGAGAAGCTCGTGGGCTGGTTACTAACTACAGAGTCGTCAGCAGAGTGCGTCACGTTGACCATACTGACTGTCCACATGAAGAGATGATGCCACTGAATACGTCTTCGACGCTGACCGTAGCTAACAATTCACTGAGTGGTGAACTGTTACTCAGTACGTGTGCCTCGTATGCCATCACTGTCAACGCGCGCACGGTCGTCGGCTTCAATGAAACTCTGATGTTGAATGAAATCGTGATTCCTAGCGCCGTTGAAGGTCCGTTGCTTCGTATCGTATTTTTACATAACAATACTTCCATTTTAGTCTGTTATACTTTATTTTTATTTAAAACATTTTTCTGTTTTTTTTGTTAGTTTGTGTGCTACACTGTGTCCCAAAAACGTCCCCACTTTGTCATTTTTCATATCTTCGCCAAATATTAACTGATTTTCAAAATTCTTTTGCTGGCAAACACTGTGGACAATAATTAGCAATAAAGTAGTTGTTAAATATCTCACCACATTTTAAGTTTATCGCTACATTACCATGTGAAACATAAATTTTTAAAAGTTACTTAAATCACTATAATACATATGCCAAAAAATCATCTTCTGAAACAATTTGTACTAATTATTATGCAAAAAATAAATTATGCTTAGTTTTACATACATTTCTAATGTTTCTCAACCAAAGCAGTTGCTATGGTCGTAAATAATGATTTTTAATGCACTGGTGATATACCCGTGATGTAATTGTGCCATTCTATCAGTGGAGACAAGGCTCTGATTAAGAACTTTTACCGGTTTAAAAAAAACACAGTTTTCGAAGATTACCAACAGAATTTTTGAAGATGAACTGCAACAGGGAAAGAGTGTGAATGTTATTAGTAGAGATTTGGAAAACATGCAGCACCAACCAAAAACATGAGACCGGCAGACTAAAGCATACACGTACTAAAGAGAAAGTGATCACTGTATATGAAATGGTAAACTTCCAAAACTACAAAGGCCAGAAACAAGCACATCGTTTAATACGCCAGATATCGGATCTAACAATGTGTAGCATCGTGCCGATCATCACTGCGTTTTTGGTTCGAGACGTATTTTGTTTACCAACACGCTTGCTGTCTATTATTGTTAGTTTTTCTTGCATTTATATTTCACAAGGTAATATAGCGACACATTTAATGTGTGGAGGGATATTTGATAATTATTTTATTACTAATTGTCAACAGAATGCGCCAATAGAAGAATTGTGGAAATCGGTAATACTTGGCCAAGATACAGACAATCGCAAAGTGGGACGTTTTTTGGGACACAGTGGAGATTAAAATGGCTGCTCGTTTGTCCAGTGCAAATCATTTATCTTGTCATATCGAATATCATCATGAACAGGTTGACAAAATGCAACTTTGTTAGGGCCATTGTAGTTACTAACATTAAGATTTATTAAAAGCTCTAAAACAGCTAAGCTTACATAGCCATGTGATAAGTGAAACGTTATGCAAAAATCATCAGTGAAGTGTCAATGATTCATTATTATATAATATAATTGCACAATATAATATTATATAATATTATTAGATTTTGTTCAATATTTACTTATTCGACTGCAAACCGCGGTTTAACATTCACGCACTGGTATATTGTTTTCAGAGCAGCGTCCGGTAAAGAACATTACGGCCATTTTGTTTCGCGATGTCCGACTTGTGCGACTGTCGTGGCAGCCGCCGACCGTTGATATCTCTAGTCGTCATTACACCGTGTTCTGGTGCATCGGTAACAGTGGCCGCCATGGATGCACGGTGATTCGTTTATTTTGTTTTTAACAACGATCGTAAATCTGTCTGCTAATTCCCACAGATTCCGTCTAGTCTTCTGAGTAAGCACGTAAGTAGTTTATGGTTAGGTAAATTATTTACATACGAGCTGCTCGAAACTTGTATCATACATATTTTTTTTCGTTTTTGTAAATGTTTTCCGTGCTTTGACGATGTTAGTTTGGTGAGTTGGTAACAATAAAAAGCTTGTTGCCTTGCCTGTAGAAAACGTTTTCTATGACATTTCCAAAATGAACTCATTCTAACTTTGAGTTACTTTGAGTTACTATAGAAAGTAAACCAGTTAACCAAAGAGAAAAAGCTATATTAAATCTCTACTAGTATTAGCAGTAGGCTTGTCAGTAGCAAAAGAATTAATCTAGTGGAGGAGAGCTTGCGTTTTCAGTTATCTTTATCTCTTTATCTTTATCGTCAGATCGTGACGACAACTATATGATGAAGATGATGATGAATGAATGATAACTTATAACTATAATGATCATATCAGCACTTAAGTGTCAGTTTTTGCCAAAAAGTATAAAGCGAATTGCACAGTGAGTTAAGTAGTGGTTATGTGGTTGAGTTTATCATTGAGAGTTCGTTTTATTGCAGGGACAAATCCGGTGGCTTGAAGTGGACAGGTCGACATTACTGCACTATGTGAATGTCACCGACGATGAAAGTCGTCTCTATGGTGTGGCGTTGAAACAGGCGGGCAGTGAAGGCGCTGGTCCTATTCATTGGGCCAGTTGCCTTTACGACAGCTCACAACGTTTGTATTTTAATAATATCATTATTACTTGTTTTTATCGATAGTCTTACATCGTATTTGTTTGCACTAATTTCTGCATTTTGTTGGCGATCTTTTTGTGCGCCACTTAGTGTTCTGATGCTGCTGTTTTGGCAACAAAACGGGCAATGTGAAATAGGGCTGCAACATTTTTTGCAAATCGATCAGTTAAGCAAAAAGTAGAAGCCAACAATATTATTTTATTAACGGTGTTTTGTTAGAGTCGGCTTTTGCTTCAGTGATTGGCATTGAGAAGGTTTGTTAATTATTGTGCCAGAGCAGTTTTTTTTAAAACTTTGTATGGCATGTTTCAGATGCACTGCCAGACCCATGCTGAGTATATAAATTAGTAAGTCTTAAAATGTGTGATTTTTGCAATTTATTGTTAGAACCTTGTCAGCTGAATGAAATCTGGTTAAGTGAAGTTGTTTTATTGCTAGTAGCAGTCGAGCGTTACATGGGATAAATTGGTGATGGCTTTCGGTGGATTTAGACAAAAGTTTCTGGAACATGTTGCACAACATTGCTGGCCATGCAGTTAGCCTACTTCTTGAGTAATTTGCAGTGACCTTGGAACTGTGAACGTTGTTGCAGGACCACTGCCACCAGAAGTGACTTTTGAATCGACAACTCACGATTCTGCCACGTTGCAGATAAAGAAGTCAGACTGTAGTCAAAAACGCCAAGGATTTGCATACAAGTTTAACATCTCGTATGAGTCAGGTACCGTTCCATACACAGTGGCTTTTACCCCCCCCCTCAAATCCGGAGTCGAAATCGGGCGCTAGTTTCCCCCCACTTTTAGGCTCACGTTCTTTATTCCCCAACTTTCGGGTTTGAGCTTCTCCCTATTTGGGCTCCTTGTTAAGGGTGTAAATTACCCAGTGAAAAATGAAGGAATTGTTAAGGATGTTGATTGCTTAGTAAGAAATACGAAGAAGTTTTGATTTACACTCTTTAACAATCACCCACTTATTTTTCACTGGGTGCAAGCTGCGCCCACCAGGTATAGGGATAGAAACCACTATCCAGTCCACACGGGCAGCTTGGTTATGAGTTACTTATGGTATGACAAAATTTGGGTTACAGTCAGGCTGGTCGCGAAAGGCAAGCGTTTGGGCATCGCTGTGAATTACTTATTACATGCCGTATAGGCCTATAGCATTCATGAACTCATACTAACAAGCACTGTTTTAAAATTTGTAAATCCATTTTCAAGTAAAATTCGTCAGAGTTATTGTTGAAAGTGTAACATTGTAATTAAAGCTGCTAAAATTAACGATTGATCACCAGCTTTATCCTTAAAATTAATTAACCTGATTAAAAATTATGCTTAAGTCACATCACTGAAAACATTGCAAAGTAGATCTGATGCATCCATGCAACATCTGTTCTGTGTGAACAACTCTTCAACTTAGCTGTACAGTAAAAATTATTTTTTTTCAAAGAACGTGAATGTTTCAGTCTGCCAGTACAAGACTAGAATGCAAAACGCTTGCTGATTGCAATATAGTTGGCTGCTGATTAATAACGACAACAAAAACGTACAATTCGTTGGACGTCCATCGCAGTTTAGCTTTAAATCGAATTTAAGATCAACTAATTGTTAATCTTCATTTTCAAAGATTAAAAATTAACCATTGAAAAGTTTTTATTGTTGCCACGAGCTCTAGTTGCGACGGGTCTGTTGTCAGGTGGTTCACGTGGGTCTGTGGTCGTGCTGGATACCGACGTGAACAATGACAGATACACGCTTGTCGGTCTGTCTGCTGACACCAACTACACGCTGTTGGTGGCCGCTCTCAGTCTGGCTGGACAGTCACAATACACGCTCATCGCAAGTGTACTCACAACCAGTGCTGTTAGTGTTCTGGCGGTCTGGAAAATAACGCTTGTCTTCATCGCAATGTTGCTGCCTGCTGCCTTGGCGCTCGTTGGCGTTCGCGCCTGCTTCAGGTAGGGCCTACATAGTTTAACTTTTTAAAAGAAAAAAAACAGTTTACACTAATATATTGGAGACATGTTCTACAGAGGCGCATGGACGTGCGTCATATTTTATTTCATGTCATTGCATTTCATTTCGTTTTGTTTGATTTCAGTTTGGTTCGCTTCTGTCGTTTTGTGTGCTCCGTGTAGATCCTTCAGCCGCGCCGCCGAACCGTTTTCGGCTGGCTGCAGTAAAATCCGGCTGACTAGCCGGCTTGAGTCGGCGCGCCGTCGAAAATTCGGCTGGCGGCGGCGCCAAAATTTTCCGGCGGCGGCGCGGCTCGAGTTGGCGCCAGTCAGTCAACACACAAATAAACGCTAAGTGTTGTAGTAGGCCTACTTTTGATATTGATGCTTGATAGCACGACTACAAATGAAAAGTGCTCACATGCAACAGTACTTTTTGACGTTTATTTTTGTTAACGGCCAGACTATTTGACTTTGTGCTGTGTAAATTTTATTTTACACATTTTAGTAAATGCATAGCAAAAGTTTGAACATTTTATTTGTATTCTGACGATGTTTTGTTAATAACGGACATGTACTTGAAGTAGTGCCTATCACGCCAGTGATTGGACAAGATGCTATCAAAAGCATAGACTTAAATGTAAAAAAACGTTAAAAAAAATTAAAAACACGTTAAAAACCTGGCAAAAATAAAGAAGTTTAAAACGTTGAATAAAAAACGTTGGCATAGTTTGTTCAATCTTCTGCTGAATGCCTAATGCTGTAGGTGCATTATATCTAGAACTATAATGTAGACATTAAAGAAAACTTTATTTAATTTTAATTCAACCAAATACTAACTAATTAAACTACAATCATTATAATATTAATTCGTTTCTGTGGTTTCAAAAGTGCACGCTTTTTAAAGTTCTTGATGAGATTTTCAATGCACGTTTTTAGAAAATAAAAAAAGTTTTTAGAAAAAAACGTTAACAACATCAATAACGAGCCAAGAATTAAAAAAAGTAAAAGAAAGTTTTTTACATCTGTAATCATAAGTTTTATCTAATCTGTATTAAGCCTACTTGACGTAGAGATGTGTTGCAACACATGATATTAGTCTATCAAAAACAAATTTCAACACAGCGTGTAGGCCTATGAATTACGATGATCATTTGAGCAATCACAACTGCGACAAATTTCGCCTTTTACTGTAAACTTACAGCTTTTCTAAAATATCCAAAACGCACCTTAGGTCAAGCCTATACAGAACTAGACCTAAATAGCATTTACCTTTGCAGACTTTGTAGGCTTGAGGCGATTTTATCTGGTCACAATCACGCAGTTTCATAAACAACCTCATTGTCCACACAAGACAGCTAGTTTTGAAAATTTACATTCTACAGCATGACGACGATCTAAAAGGTACAACATGCGAGTTTCGACTGATAAAGCATTAAATGATGCACAACATTAATAGTCTACACTGATGAAACCAAAATGCTACAAGCCACTGCAGTACATGGCCGATCGCTCAATGGTAGCCTACTAACGCAAAGTTTTAAGATTAAACAGATCAATGTAAGGCCTTCAAATAAACAAAAAGTAGCTTCAGAGCATCTATTCGAAACCATAATTATAGTAACAACCGTCGCGCAAAAAGGTATCCGCCTCAATTATTACGCATCATGGCCGCGTCTTTGTCGTGGACAAAAGTGCAGTAGTTCAGTTTACTCGGCGCTAGGCTTACACACTTACCATTCAAAATGAGGCCTGCGGTAGAAAACATAGCCTACTTTCAACAGGCGCACTAGACGCGAAGAGCGTCAAGTAATGTATATGCAGTGACTAAGTGCAGTATAATGATCCTATGTCTTGTAACACACCGTTATAACTGCTGTTATCATTATTAACTTGACGACTAGGCATATAATCACTGCAAGTCGCGGCGCCACGTAAAAATTTCGGCGGCGGCGGCGCCTCATAATTTCGTCTGGCTTGGCGTCGCGCCGTCTGTTTTTCGGCTGGCGACGACGCCAGACGATTCCGGCTAGCGGCGGCGGCGCGAGTCGGCGGCTGAGGGGTCTAGTTCTGTGAGACTTTTCTGCGCTGTAACGATTATACTTGTGGACTGCATTGAACTGGTAATGCTTCTTCCATGTCTGGAACTCGCTAGTCGCTAGTACTGGACGATCTCAGAGATCCAGCACGTGGTTCTGACAGTTTCTCAATGCAATTCTGTTGAGTCTTCACTCCAGTATACTAGTGTGACCAATGCATTACACATTTTTGCTGGACAGTACGTACACACTATATACGTCTACTTTTTACGTCACTTACTTACGTACTCTGTTACTCACCGTTCAGCTTGTAAAAGATATTGCTGTAGCAATATGTATCACAGAAGATGGCTTTTTACACTGCATAAGTGTATAATTTGTGAGCAGTTTTGAAAATGCTGTTGTTAGTTTAGTAGTCTTTTGAATTTTTCGTATTTATTTGGTAGATGACAATGATGCCGTGTCGCATGCTTGCTGTGAGCAGACGGGTGAGAGTTCTACAGCGTAATGTGATGCACGTCGGAATAATAACTCCCGCGAGGCATACGGACCAAGACGAAGTGAGTATTGTGATTGGCAATTTTTGGACGGATTGACATCTTGAGCATTATACGGATCCTGATGTTATGTCTTTATGAGTGATTCATTTAATTGTGCTTGCAGATAAATTTGGCATAAGCATTTACTCAAAATTCGTGGATTTATAGCTAGCCATTTTACCATTCGCTTCGTTTGTTTATTGGTCGCTTTGTCTGGCAAAAACTTTATGAGTGAACTTTCGTGAATTTCTGAAGGTGTAGTCCTCGAGCAAGATGAAATTGAATAGACTTCGGTGATAATCGGGATCTAGATTTTTTTTACTTTGCTCATCATTGCAAGACAGTGCAATCAAGTAGGTTAAGTTTTTGCTACTTTTCACGAATACCAGATAGCGCCACTCTTCTGTACTAAGTATTCTATACTTAACGGATATTAAGTAGTGTTCATAACAAGTTACAACTAGTCTGATGCCGACAGTGATTATCATGCAAAACGAAATCTGTAGTCGTAAGCTTATCACATTGATGTCGTCTATTGGCTAATAATTAAGTGAGTGGTAAGAAAATAAGTAAAAATAAGAGTAGGCTACTTGTTTTGTGCAGGGAAAATAAATAGCCACACTGCGCTGCAATTTCACTGAAAACTAGAAATTATGTCGGCCCAGTGCGGACATATTATGCGGCCGTCTGCCTAAAGCTGCGCATGCAACGTTAAGCCTAACATTGACTTGTGATTTTATTAGCTGAAAATTGCACGCCAATTTTGGTTTATCTCTTTCGCTTTTCTGAGTTATGGGCCCGTATGGGACAGACAAACACACAGACAGGCCAACAGCCAAGAGCTGTAATACGGCTATTAGGACGGCTGTATAATGCCGGTGTAGTAATTCTTGGCAGAGGTTTAGAGCGTTTGGGTTCTTGTTGATGTCTATCAAGTCTTGTTACGATGTCGTGCGGTCTGTAGCAATCGTACAGCAGTTATCTGCCAACAACGAATTACTCTACCTTATTGACATCAGACACTATTTCGGTTTGATTTCTTTATTTTTATTCATTTAATTGTTACTAAATTGTGGTAAATCGCAGGCTGGTGGCGTGGGTAACATGTAGCTTTTAACTTGTCTGTTCTCATAATCGTTAAACATTTAGTAAATGTTATTTAGCCGTTGATTAATTTGAGATGACGGTGGCGCCTAAAGGCAGGAGCTCCTGAGACAGTAGCTCAGCGCAGCCTGATAGGTCTTAATAATTTTTTGTATCTAATAGTTTTTAATTTTAACATTGCTTGTGTAAAATTTTCTGCACGCATTCGTGGTAATAATTACGTATTTTCACCATTTGAAAATTTGAACTTTTTCTGTTTTTTACCACCTTTAAAATATCATGATAGACATTAGTTTTTAAAGAATTTTATGTATGGTAGTGTGTTGCACTATTAGATTAGCTTAATAAAGACTATAGCCCTTGTAGTTTTATTGTTAGGCCTACTTGACACCAGATAAAATTGATTGGTCGATTACTCGATTAATTAATTGATTCTGTGATTTTTAATTAATTGATTCATTATTATTGACTAATTAATATTGGTTGATATTATGTGGCTGATGCGTGTTTGATTCGTTCAGAAGAGTAAAAACTGGCAGTTTATTGACAGAGGATTTCTGCCCACGGACGAACCTGGTTAGTAATATATACTGCACCACTTCTGAGTTCTGACAATCGGTTTAACTTATTTACGAATGGAACCACTCAGCTTGAGTGTATTAATCTTGGCCTATTTGTAACAGTGCCTGTGTGGCCTGGCTACTGGGTGCGTCGTAATGAAAATAATAACAGCAATATACTGTCGATTTCTGCTTTAGCAGCAAGTTATTCCGGATTATACCACTTAAGCCAGTTTGCGCATAAAGGCGCGTACAGAACGAGGTAACTGAACTGAACTGAACTAAACATGGTTTAGTTTGCGACGAACTGACCAATCGACAAGCAGTAGTGCATTACAGTAGGCACGGTCTAACGGCATCGGTGGCCTACGTGACTACGTTCACGTACGCGTCAACCAATGACCAGTGGACTCGACCTGCTTGCCCATTGATCAGCTCGTCAAAAACTAAACCGTTTCAGATTAGTTCAGTTACGTCACTATGTACGTGCCTTAAGTGAAAGTTTTGACGATTGTAAGCGTAAAACAGATTAACTAAATGGTTTCAGTATCGTTGTTATCAGCAATATTGATAACGGCAGCTAACCGTATTCAACGAACTGTGTGTTTGCTTGGTAGAGTTATCGCGTTTGCTGCGCGTGCACAACGCAGAACTGGAAAGCCGTACGGAGCGGGTTCTACCCCCTTTATCAGACGATTGCGATGACGTCGAATGCAACTCAGAGACAGAGTTCAGTTTCGTTATTCCGTGCGCAGATCAAAACTTGGTTGACTCGACTGAAGACATTGCGTATAGGGACAGACAGGTGAACAACTGCGACAGAGCGTCCTGTGGATACGTGCGAGGTGTTTCGAGTAATGTCAACATGTTTTCTTCTGTTCCTGATGACTGTTCTTCAGCGCAAACTGAATACGCACACTAACGGCGGTGTTTCCTCGGATAGGCACCCTCTATCGACCTGTTTGTTTCAACATTATAAATCAAACCGTAGGCCAACTTTACTTGACATAAAAGCAGCATAGTATAGTACACGTAACTAGCTTCAGCCAAAGACAGGATGACCAGTATGGCTACTAGAGAGAAAACACAGCATTGGCTTCAGGACTTTTAGTTTTAGAGACCATTTTTCCCATAAATAGTGCGGATGCGAGATTTCTAAGTTCACTAAAATCTAGGATTCTCCAGACCTGCATGTCTGTAAGTNTAATCGTAATAAAGAGGCGACTAAATGATCATTCCAACTAACTANAAACTGGGGCAAATGAGACTGTCATCATCTCGTATTCTCATCGTCTTCAGTCGCCAATTCCATAATATTTGCTTCATCGTGAAAATTTTTCTGGTCACGTCACTTCACTCACTGGGCACAGCCGATTATTATTGTGTTAACGTTTCGGCAGCCACTGCTATGCAATAATGAAGGGTCTCACGCAAGGGTCAAATTTTTTTGGAAACCGAAATTCGAAGTTAATATCTAACCCCCGAAAAATTCCCCCAAAGTCAAAAATTTGGCCCAAAAACGGACTGAAATTTTCGGCCAAAAACGCTGCTGTATAAAAATTTCACCTATAAACGGCCACTAATCGTCATCGTAGGCCCATAAAAGTTGTATAGTGAATAGGCAATATGGCCT
>Ga0049118_10000237_pt1 | contig 13338 bp, 13 predicted proteins | sample WorMetHERISLAND2_2_FD_55048 | JGI IMG/M metagenome (GOLD analysis project Ga0049118, IMG submission 55048) | Marine gutless worms symbiont microbial communities from Max Planck institute for Marine Microbiology, Germany - Olavius geniculatus... | ecosystem: Host-associated > Annelida >... | reverse complement strand
CTAAGCAGGGAGGGATATTTTTATTCAAAAAAAGAAGGGGTCAAAATTCGGTTGTCGGAGGGGGTCAATTTTGCGTTGACATTCCGATAGTTAATAAGTCTATTAGTGTATAAGGTATTTCGGGGATAAAGGTCGCAGGATACCAGTGGTATTTTCGGCAGTTAAAAATTTTGGGATTTTTTTTTGAAGACAATGGTCTGGGATAGAAATCCCAGTTTATATTTTTTAATATTCTTTCAAGCTCAGCAAGATTGTTCACTAAAGGATCATTACTCATTCTCAACCTCAGAATACATACTTAATTCTTCTAATTTTGGATCCTCCAACAAGTCAATTAAATAGTTCTTTACTTCACTTTTTATGTTCGTGACATATTCCTTTTTTATCTCACGATTGTTATTAATATTGAAATTAGTATATTGAACATTTTTTATAAAAATGCCGATATAAAATTGCTTTGCTGCTTTTCCAATCTTCTTAAGTGAGCCATCTTTACTATAAAGTGTGACTTGGCGCTTTGTTTTATTAATATCTGTAATAATGTGAATTCCCAAATCGGGCGACTTTAAATTAAATCTATTAACCTTTTCTTGTATCAGAAAGTACATTCGATCTATTTGTTCTTTATGCTTTTTTAGATCCGACTTTGTCAAATTATCAATGATGCTTTTTTTTGCTCTATGACTCAATCTTAAAACGAATTTTTCACTGTCATAGTAAATTCCTTGGATACCTTTTATAGCATTTTGTTCACGATCAGTGAAATCTGATACAATATTCTGAACTTCTGGCTTAATCAGGCTGTTAAGATTCTTTTCGATTTTAGTTCTAGTTGACAGATCAGATATGTAATCAATTTTATTTATTTATTTTTGATTTAAATAACCCTAAACACCCATATAGGTTCCCACTCATCAACCTCTTAATAATATTTCCTACATCCTGTGATGAGTCGTATAATTTTTCTAAGATCTGAAAATCCGTATCGTACCAAGTATATACCTTTTTATTATCTTTTTTTGTATACTCAGTCGCCTCTGTGAGCATAAACTTAGCCGAGAATTCATCTGGATTCAATAGTAGATATCGATATAATCGCTCTCTAAGTTTCACCCAATCGTCGACAAGAGGCAGTGCTTTTTCATCAATGTATAATCGACCATCCTTCACCCATAGAGACTTTGCAATTTTGAGTGGAGTTTGTGTGTCCTGTGTTAGTCCCATATGGTATGACATTCTATAAATGTTATCTAAATTATCAAGATCCATGGAACCACTTATTAGTAGACCATATTTCCCTTTTCCATTAATATATCTACCAATTTTCTTAATATCGTTATTAGTTATTTTTAGAACGTTGTTGAGCCTTTGTGAAATCTCTCTGCACATACCAAAGAATATCGGCTCGAGGTCTGTGTAAATGTTTTTAAAAGAAGGAGATTTCTCACCAGATGCTTCATATGTAAAAAGATCTTCCGGAGAGAAATTTTTCTCTACATATTCGACGCTGTGTCCGAAAGCAGCATTGTATAAATCATGCATAAGGCCTGCGAGAACTATTAATTTCTTTTCATCTTCATCTAATTTTTCCGGTATAGACTCAACACATTGCAAAGCCAAGTAACACACACCTAAAGAATGTTCATAGCGATTTATATTAGCCCCTCCTGTAAAATATATGGAGTTTATGTTATATAGACGCAACTCCCTCAACCTCTGAATTTCTGGTGTGAAAAGAATATCCCATACATATTTAGGAAAATCTATCACACCATATAGAGGATCTAGTATATATCTAGAAAAATTGCTTTTGCTTTTTTTCATTTTAGGTGAATTTACACTCATATTCTTGAGTGTTTTTTCAGGAGTTAAAACTATTTAAATTGAGGTTAGTTGTTCATGCGGTCTGATTTTCTGTGCGTTTAGATATTTTTCTAAACCAATGAGATTCTATTCCAACATACCTTTTGAATGATTTATTTTTAGATTCCATGATTACCCTTAACACTCGCTCTGGAATCGCATTATCCCATAAAATCCATGCCGCGTTATGCATTGTGCCCCTATCTATATCAAAAACTTTAATCTTGGACACATCGAGATCCGTTTTCCGCAATTTATACGAGACTTTATTCAGAAAATATATTGATGCCTTTGTCGCTACTGTCAGCAATATCTGGAGGATCCCAAAGTACAGTAGCATGGTTGGTGGTTGTTATGTCAAGTAAATCTATGATTTTCCACAAAATTAATTTCCTCTTCTGCTTTAAGCCTAAACATTCAGAATTGCTTGATATAATTCGCGGTCTTTCCAACTAACCAAGCCCCATTAGGCTTCAACATCCCAACCGTTTTCAGCAAAATGCTCACCCGGGTCCTCCTTAAGACGTACCACCTATTTAAAAAGTCAAGCAAACACTATCCCGAAAATCGCCAACTTTTTATACTTTATGAAGCTTTTTTTAATGAAAATCCATTTTTGTGGCAAAAATCGGAATCATTTCGTTTCTTGGTAGAAAATTAGTTAAAGCCAGCTATCAATAATCTCGATTTAGTGGATTCGGTCCTCTTCGGACCAACAATCCAGCCTCGTCCTATTTCCAGCTTCACCTCATCCCATTCTAAGTCCATAATTTCGTTTATCCGCCATCAGGCTTTGAACGAAAGCTCTATCCTAGCACGCACTACGGAATGTTTAATTTTCGCCACTATTGATGAAGCCCCCCCGTATCATAAAGTTCCCTCCTTTTCCCATTTCTTTGCTATAAAGACCACTTTTATAGGTATGGGTAACCAAAATCCCTGCCAAACTCTGGTATATTATTATACCTACGAGGCACACAGCCATTCGGGAGGTGAAGTCCCGACAGCTTTGTGAAGACACTTAACCAATTCGATGGTCACTCCTATGGCCCAACAAGGTTTCAGTTTTGATAATTCACTCGGTGGCAGCAATCGTTCTTTTCCATAATTCAGTGTATTCCCTTCAGGTAAACTTGCCGCCCCATGCACAAGTTCATTGCGATAATACCGAAGATTTCTAAACTCCGTCCAACATGGCTCAGCGGTTAAATCTACCGTTTCTGGAATTAATTTTTCTTTTTTTAATTTTTCCAATATAACCGTCCATATTTGATATGCTCCCCCAAATTTTCTCCCGGATGCAAATTTTTCTACAAAGCCCTTTATATTTCCTGCAAAAATCTCATCCCTCACCCATTCGATTATATAGCTTTCGGAAAAACACACAGCAAAAAGGATTTCTCTTCGTCTGGAGTTCTGGCCATCTTCAATTTCGATTTCATTTAGAGCATCTTTCAATCAACCTTTTGATAGATTTGCAGTTAACCACACTTCGACTGGGTAGGAGATAACCTTTGTTTCTATCATTTCAGGTTGGACAATTTTGTTATCCATGGCATTTCCTCTCTTTCTGACCATTCAGCCTATTGATTACAATCTGTACAATAAAAGCCGGATAAAATACAACATATACCAACATTTATCGATTTGGGTCGACCGCCGTTAAACTTAGAAAAATCCGGCATATTTCCGCCATTGAAACCAAAAGTTCTGGTAAAATTGTCTTAAGTAACATAAATCATGTTATAGAAGGAACTTCCGCAAATTCGCGGTACGATTTGATATGGTTGGTGTTGTAGACAGGAGGCGAATTTGCACGGACGCAAATCCAAGTGGTTTTTGAAGCAAGGACAAACGGAAAATATTTGCAAAACCGTTTTAGATTTTTTCCCGGCTTTCTAGTCTACGATTTTTGTAATCCGCTCAATTCTCTGGTCCGTGAATCCATCCAGGGCGTCCCTGGCGACGGTGGAAAAGCTGTACATGACCGCGCCCTCGTCCCGCGCCTGAAACCAGTGCTTTTCACCCGGGGCCAGGGTTATCTGATCGGCTGGCTTCATGACGACTTCCCGGCGCTGGGTGTAGCAATCATCCTTGCCGTCGACTATAAAGCCTTGCTTCAAGGTGTCTTCGCCGGGAATGTAAAAATAAACCGTTCCCGCGATGACGCGCACCGTCTCCTCTTTGCCCGGGTGGCCCCCCACCGGCGGATGCCAGTGTTCCGGTTCGGTCTGGTTGGGGAACAGCACCAGCACTTTTATGCTGATTCTCGCGGTCTGAACCAGGGTCAGCACCTGGACTCCCTCCTTTTCGAGGCGACTCAATCCGAAATCCACGACTTCGATGCCGGCGGCCTCGGTGTTCGTAATGGGAATGCCGGCGTTGCGTATCATCCTGGCTGCACGTCTTTGGGCTTCTGCCTGCTGGGCTATCGTTATCATTTTTGGCGACCTCCGAATATTTTTTCAATTTAGGGCTTGACAAAACTTTCTTGAGACGATATCGCATTTTGTATACAAAATTCAATATTCAAAATTCAGATAGCAATTATTCCTGTTAGCATAAAAAATGTTCCCAACTACTGAAGGGGGTATAAGCGGTTGTAGAAAAACGTTCAGAAACGCTGGTATACGTTTGGGTGACAGAATATTTTTCGACAGCTGCTGCAAAAGCCACCTCAAAATCCGCCTGAGTCGGATTAGAAGCCTGCAGTGTTTTCAGAAAGGAAGCTGAAATGGTCAACCTGGGAGCGGAACACGAAAATTTAGATCAAAAAGCCTATCTCATCCTCAAAAAGATGATTATCGACCGCAAGTTTTTGCCCGGCGACAAGATCCCCCAGGAAAAGCTGGCACGGGAACTGGGTATCAGCCGAACCCCCCTGGTCAGTGCCATCAAATACCTCGAGCACGAAAAACTGGTCGAAGCCAAGCCGCGCCGGGGCTATTTTGTGCGCTTTTTCAGCATGCGGGAAATGGTCAGCATATTCGAGCTGCGGGAGGTTCTGGAGGGCCTGGCCGCCAGACGGGCCGCCCGGCATATCAGCGATTCCCAGATTGACCGGCTAAACAAATTCTTCCAGCAATTCGATCCGTCTTCGGATATCAGCGACTACAAAGCCTATTCCATAGAAGACCGCAGTTTCCACAACTTCGTCGTCGATGTGGCCGCCAAGGAATTTCTAAAGAGCATCCTGCAGACCTACAATATTATCAGCTTCAGCTATCAGGTGGTGTCCTCGGAAGGATTGGTCAGGCCGCCCAACGAGACGATCCACGAGCATTTGTCCGTTATTAGGGCCATCAGTGAAAAAGATTCGGACGCGGCCGAGGATTTAATGCGCCTGCATTTCAGGAAAACCATAGCCACACTGAAAAAGGATATCGAAAACCAGCAAGATGATGTCAGGATGAGTGCCTGACAAACCGCCGTAGAAGCAAAAATGAAAGGAGGTAATCAAGGGCACAAAAAGGACTTAAAACGCAGTCGGACTAGCCCGGGAAAAAGCTGAAGGCACCATGGATGCCACGGAGCTCAAGCGCGTTGCAGCTTCTTCAACCGCCGGCAAGTCAAACGCGGATGTATCTGCGAATTTCCAGGCTAGCAAATTAGGGGGACCAGCAGGGTCCACGTGCAAAGTTGTCAACCAATATAAAGATGGAGGGTTTGGAAATGAAAAAGACTATTGTATTTTGCCTTGTAGTACTTCTGGCCGTAACAACCGGTGCATACGCCAAGGATTTCCCCAAAAAAAATATCACCAACGTGGTGGTATGGGGCGCCGGAGGCGGAACTGATACCTGCAACCGGATTATCAGCGCTGAAATGGCTAAATTCCTGGACGTTAACATCAACGTCATCAACAAGACCGGTGGTGTCGCCGGTTCGGTCGGCATGAACTATGGCTATTCTCGGCCCCATGACGGATACACTTTGACCGGCCTTTCCGAATCCAATGTTACCGCCGGCGTGCAGGGTGGTTGGAACAAGAAATTCGATGTGTGGGATGTCTTTATCGTCGGCGGATCCCCGGACGTGATCTCAGTGACGCCCAACACGCCTTACCAAAGCTTGAAAGATCTGATCGAAGCTGCCAAGGCCAATCCGAACAGCATCAAAGCGGCCGCCAGCGGTGCCGGTTCGATTCATCACCTCAATCTGCTGGCCGTTGAAAACGGCTCCGGTGCCAAGTTCAGCTTTATTCCGTACAAGGGATCCGCCCCCAGCCAAAACGCGGCCATGGCAGGCGAAGTTTCGGTTGTTGTGACCTCATTGGCCGAACAGCAGCAGCTGCTGCGGGGCGGGAAATTAAGAGCCCTTGGTATGTTGATCCCGGATTCGTTTACGGTCGAGGGTTTGGGGACAATCCCCTCATTTTTCGATTCGTATCCCGGGTTGTCCAAGTACCTGCCGATTTCACAGGCCATCGGGTTCGCGGTTCCGTCTGACGTACCGGCGGATCGTAAAGCCGTCCTGGTGGACGCCTTCGAAAAAGCGATCGCCACCGAGAAAGTCCAAAACTGGGCCAAGGATAATTACTATCTGCTTTCCGGCAAAACCGGAGCGGAATCAAGGGCTGTGTTTGACGCCCTCGAATCCAATTTTGCCTGGACCCTGTGGGAATTGAAAGCTGCCAAAGTGGATCCGGCATCACTGGGTATTTCAAAACCCTAGATCTTATCACCACCAGTCGGAGACAGGCCGGGTGCGATCCGGTACCCGGCCTGCCTGTTTCAAAACGGCATTAGTTATTGGTTATCCGTTATTTGTTATTGGGTATAAACGCAATCAAATCTGGAATTAGATGACACTGATGATAAAATGACAAAATTCCTTGTCATGCTGTCTCTAATAACGAGTAACGAATAACAAATAACACCTATCTGAGCGGGTTCCGCTCAGTTAGGACACCGGCTTTTCACTAACCCTTAAATAAAGGGCTAATCGTCATGATGGATAAAGACAAACTGCGCAAGACGGATATTTATTCGGGCGCGGTTATATTTCTCTTTGGAATATGGATAGTTCTGCAGGCCCTGAAGATGCCCATGAAAGACAGCTGGGGAGGCGTTCAGAACGTCTGGTATGTTTCCCCGGGCATTTTCCCGCTTTTCGTGGGATGCATGATTATGCTGCTGGGCGCCCTGCTCTGCCGAACCGCGCTGAAGTCGGTTGGTTTCAAAGAATTTGGCAAAACCGTGCAGTGGCTGATGAGCAAAACGCTCTGGCGGTTCTTCAACACTATCCCCAACCTGCGCTTTTACACGATCGTGGTGTTGTTTTTTTCTTTTGTCTATCTGATGATCCCGCGGATCGATTTCTTTTTGTGCACCATCTTGTTTCTGACGGTTTTCATCACCGCATTTTACTTCAACGATGCCATGCTTCTAAAAAGGCTATTTTTTTTCTACCTGGCGGGCACCATCGGTCTTATTCTTTATTTTGTCCTCGGGCTCAATACGCTCCTGGGCAAAGTCGTGCCTTTTCCGGCTGATATTCTGACAACCTGCTTTATCGTATCTTACAGCGCCTATGCCTGGATGCTGGTTCGCGGCAGCCCGGAGCTGCGCAAAAAATACCGCACCGCCATGACCGTCGCCTTTGTGGCACCGCTGACCGTCGGCCTGGTTTTTAAATATTTCCTGCTGGTGCCGATGCCGGCCGAAGGCCTGGTGGTGGCGATTACGGATTACCTCTGGTATCTCGAATTTTGACGGCCTCGTAAAAAGTCCGCTGGGGGAGCGACATTGCCCCTTTCGGAAAAAGGGGACACCGCAGCGAGACAATTTGACTTTTTACGAATCCATCGATTTTAAGGAAGGAACAACAACGCAATGGTCATTTTAGAACGTATCGGGTTCTATTTTCAGACAGTGGCTCAGATAGCCGCTGACCCGGTCCATATCGCTATCCTATTTGGCTCCGTTATTTTAGGAATTCTTTTCGGGGCCATGCCGGGGTTGACGTCGACCCTGGGGGTGGCGCTGTTAACCGCCCTGACGTACGGCATGGACACGCCCACCGCCATGCTCTGTTTGCTGGCGATCTATGTCGGCGGCACTTACGGCGGCTCCTATGCCTCCATTCTGATCAATATCCCCGGCACGGCCGCTTCGGCCGCCACCGCACTGGACGGGTATCCGCTGGCCCGCAAGGGTGAAGGGGGTCGGGCCATCGGCCTGACAACCACGGCTTCGGCCATCGGGACGATCATCAGCATGCTGTTTCTGGTGACAATTTCGCCGTTGATATCCTTTTTCGCCCTCCAGTTTACTTCATTTGAATTCTTTCTGCTGGCCTTTTTCGGAATTCTCATCAGCGGCACCCTGACCAGCCCGGATCTGGTTATCAAGGGCTGGATATCCGGATTTCTGGGCCTTTTTCTGGCATGCGTGGGTCGTGACCTGCTGCAGTTCTACCCGCGGTTTACCTTCGGCATCCCCGAGCTTGACAGCGGTATCGAGGTGGTTCCCGTTTTGATCGGCGCCTTCGGCATCCCCCAAATCATTCAGGTGCTCAAAGATCAGTTTCAAATCGGTGAGACCCAGAAGTTTCAGCGCATCCTGCCTGAATTCGGCACAATTGTCAGAAATATCCCCAAAATCATTCGATCGGCCCTGATCGGCGTCGGCATCGGCTCTGTGCCCGGCATCGGCGAAGACATTGCCGCCTGGGTATCATACGGGGCTGCCAAGAATTCCTCCAAGCACCCCGAACGCTTCGGCACCGGCGAATACACGGCGGTACTGTCCACCGAGGTCGCCAACAATGCCTGCGTGGGCGGCGCCATGATACCGCTCCTAAACCTGGGCATCCCCGGCAGTCCACCGGCCGCCATGCTCCTCGGAGCGCTCATGCTGCACGGTGTTACGCCGGGTCCGATGATCACCTTTGAACATCCCAATTTCATTATCAACGTGGCCGCCATCCTCTTGCTGGCTTCTTTGACGATGTGGGTGGTCGGCATGCTGCTGGCCAAGCAGGTGGTCAAGGTCCTGCAGATACCGACCCAGATTTTCATGCCGGTCATCGGGGTTCTGTGTATTATCGGCTCCTATGCCCTGGGGATGAACATCTATAACCTGTATCTCATGCTTCCGGTGGGTATTATCAGCTATTTTCTGATCGAAATGGGGTACCCCATCGCACCGCTGGTGATCGGTGTTATTCTCGGCCCCATGGCGGATGAAAACCTGCGCAGGGCCCTGATGGTATCCCAGGGAAGTTTTATGCCGGTTTTCACACGGCCGGTGGCCTTGATTCTCTTTCTGATTATCGTGTGGACGGTGTTGAGCCAATTTCCAGTCTTCAAGAACTACAAGAACAAAATTGTCGGCAAACTATGGCCGCGGCGAACCGCCGGAGCCGATTTGCCGCACAAAAATGACGATGCCAAAACCGCGGGAGAATAGAGCTCCAGGCGGATTCAAAACAACCGGTGACAATATCTCAGTTGAGCAAAAAAGAATTGAGAGTTAGGGGAGGATACAAATACAATGCTGAAGATGGCCATTATTACGGGTTTCCTATCGAAAACCAAAGATCGTTTTCATGAGTACAACAAGCCCCTCGATCTCGACCAGAAGTTCGAGCTGATGACGAACATCGACGGATACGACGGGGTTGAAATCGTATATCCCTACGAAGTCAACGATCCGGAATTGACCGCGACGCTGCTTCGCAAACACCGCCTGAACGTCGCGGCGATCAACGTCAACGTGAAAGCCGAACCTGAGTTTCGCAACGGCGGCTTGACGTCCCACGATAAGGAAATCCGCCGCAAAGCCGTTCAATTTATAAAAGATGCCAAGGACTTTGCGGCAGCCGTCGGAGCCGACAAGGTCACCTGCTGTCCGCTGGGCGACGGCTATGAATTCTCCTTCCAGTACAACTACGCCCAAACCTGGAAATATTTGGTAGAAACCTTTGGCGAGGCGGGCTCCCACAATCCCGAGGTCCCGCTTTTTGTAGAGTATAAGCCCAGTGAAACCAGGGGGCGCTGCTTTGTCGATACCGCGGCCAAGGCCCTCTGCCTGCTCAACGATATCCAGAACAAAAACATGGGGGTAACCCTCGATTTCGGGCATTCGATGTACGGCAATGAAAATCCGGCCGAAGCCTTTGTCATGCTGGCTGAAAGCCCTTACAAATACTACGTTCATATCAATGACAACGACGGTAAATGGGACTGGGATTATTTCTGCGGCACCAAACATTTCCTGGAGTATGTCGAATTTTTGTACTACCTGAAAAAATACGGCTACAATGACTATCTGACCTCCGACACTTCGCCCACCCGCTGGGATATCACCGGCACCTTTGAAGCCAACAGCAGGATGACCAACCGCATCTGGGAGCTGCTCGACAGGATCGACATCGCCGAGCTGGATCGGTTGACTGCGGGCGATGATTATTTGAAGACCTGGCAGTTTATCGAAAACAATATTTTTTCACTGAAATAGGAAACGATAGTGAACAATCCGCTGATGATCAGTACCGCGGCCTATGACGGGTACGACCTTGCCGTGGTATTCAGAGAAGTTGCAGAAACCGGGGTAAACCTGGTGGAGGTGGCCTTCATCGAAGGCTACACCGACCCGTTTAGCGAAGATTTTTTCAACGACCAAAACACCGCCAAAATCTCCGCCCTGCTGGAGGAATACGGGCTGGCGTGCAGGTCTTTTTCGGCCCACATGGATCTCTCCCGGGAAGGGGCGCTCGATATATTCACCAACCGGATGGCGTTTGCCGCCAGGCTGGGGGCGCGCTATATCATTTCCAATGCCGCTCCGCTGCCGGATGAAACCCGATTCATGAGAAATATCGACCGGCTCGGACAATCGGCGGCTTCGCTGGACATGGTCATCGCCCTTGAAAACCCGGGCGACGGCCGCCCCAATGTGATCGATTCCGCCGAACCCGCGGCCCGCCTGATTGAGAAGCTCGCTCTGCCCTCGGTGAAAATCAATTACGATTTCGGCAATCTTTTATCCCACTGCTTCAACAAATTGAGCCCGGAAGCGGACTACAAACATGTGCTCGACCAGGCCGCGCATTATCATATCAAAGATGTTGGCGGTGACGACACCGGGTGGTACTTTACCGAAATCGGCAAGGGAATTATCGACTATCAGAAGATATTAACCGAGCTGGCAGCATTTTCCGATTCCGTGCCGCTGTCCCTGGAGATTCCTCTGAGAGTCAGCCGTGCCCCGGATGCCTCACCCCGCCGGGCGCCGCACCCCGTCGATCTGGCGGAAATCCGCCGCACCATGACGGCTTCGGTTGACTATGTGCGGCGGTTGATCGCGGGTTAAGACGGCCGGGAGGTTGACCGGAGATCATACTGCCGGAAATGAATGTTTATTTTCGCCCAAAAACGCCAAGGCACCAAGTTGTTTTTTAATTTATATCATTTGCTAGGCCAGCTTTGCGCCTTGAGGCGAAATAGATTATACGTAGTTTCATACAAGCGCCGCCCCTAGCCGCAAGCGCCCTCTCGGATCGTAGAAGAAACTAGTGAACACCGAATAATGCATTTTGTCTATTTTAAAAATGCTTGAGCGACCTGTCGGGAGGTCTTGTGGGGTCGTCTCGTGGGGTCGTAGCTCGCAGAGCGAGGTCCCAAGCCCGAAGCGATTCCATCCTTCGACACTTGTCCGCCGGAGGAGGATTCTGCGGTTCTGCGGTTTGCTTTTAAGACGGATTCATATAAGAACACCCATACTAGCCGGATAGACTGCAACCATGTCTGCCTCGATCAGGTGAATGCCCTGTATTGGCAGGTCAACTAAGGAATAGGAGAAGAAGTCATGAAAAAAAATGCAATCGGCTGCGACCCCAATGCCGCCGCACTCAAACAGGCCCTCATCAAGCATCTGGCTGACTTGGGCTACCAATGCCAGGACTACGGCAGCGACGATCCGATCTATGCCAATGTGGCCATTGCAGTGGCTGAAGCAGTCGCTGCCGGCAAACACGAGCGTGGAATACTGATGTGCGGCACCGGTATCGGCGTCAGCATCGCCGCCAACAAAGTCCCCGGTGCCTACGCCGCCCTGTGCTCGGACGCCTACTCCACCGAGCGGTCCATTAAAAGCAACAACGTCAACATCATGGCCCTGGGCGAGCAGGTCACGGGGGTGGAGCTCGCCAAGAGCCTGGTAACCATCTGGATGAACTCGCAGTATGCACCCGGCGGTCGCTCGGAGCCCAAAATCCAGCGCATATGCGAGTATGCGCAGGAACACCAAAAATAATTGGTGTCACAAAAAAATAGTATAAAATTCCAACTGGGATTTTAGGTCACACAGCGCAATTGAATCGAATAAATCCCAAGCACCAAATAACAAATAGCAAACAATATCAAAATTCCAATTTTCAATGACCCAAACATATTTTATCTTTAGATTGGCATATCGAAATGATACAGCTCCTATCGAGACCGGATTCGAATTGATCAAATTCACAGGTTCACTGTTTGTGGGGACCGGTTTTGAATTTGAATATTGTAATTTGGAATTTGTTTGTGATTTGGGATTTAGAATATTGAATTAGGAGAGTTGTGCCGAATTTATAAAGAAAGGGGGAGATATGAAAAAATTCATCAATGATCCTTACGACGTCGTTGACGAGATGCTGGAAGGTTTTTTAGATGTCCACCAAAAGTACGTCCGCAAGCTGGACACGGCCCGCACGGTTGTTCGAACTGACGCGCCTGTGGCGGGCAAGGTGGGTGTCATCACCGGCGGCGGCTCCGGGCACAAGCCGGCCTTTATCGGGTTTGTCGGCCAGGGCATGCTGGATGCCGTCGCAGTGGGCGAAATTTTCACCTCCCCGCCTCCCCTGGCCTGTTTTGAGGCCGCCAAAGCCGCCGACGGCGGCAAGGGCGTGCTTTTTCTGCTGGGCAACTATGCCGGCGATGTGATGAATTTCCAATTGGCGGCCGACATGGCCAAGGCGGCCGGCATCGAGGTGGCTCAGGTGATCTCCACCGATGACGTCGGCTCGGGCCCCAAAGAAGAGGCTCATAAACGCCGGGGCGTGGTGGGTGCCTTTTTCGGCTGGAAGGCGGCCGGCGCCAAGGCCGCCGCCGGCGGCAGCCTGGAAGAATGCAAAGCGGTTGTGGAAAAGGTAAACGCCAACACCCGCACCCTGGGAGTGGCCATCTCGCCCTGTACGGTACCGGCCAAGGGCGCGCCTACATTTACCCTGGACGAGGATGAAATGGAATACGCCGTGGGACATCACGGTGAAGCCGGAACCGCTAAAATCAAAATGCTGACCGCCGATGAGGTCACAGAGAAGATGACCCTGGAAGTCATCGAAGATCTGCCGTTTGAAGCCGGCGACGAGGTCGCCGGCCATGATACCGCTCCTAAACCTGGGCATCCCCGGCAGTCCACCGGCCGCCATGCTCCTCGGAGCGCTCATGCTGCACGGTGTTACGCGGGTCCGATGATCACCTTTGAACAT
>Ga0049118_10000226_pt1 | contig 13954 bp, 10 predicted proteins | sample WorMetHERISLAND2_2_FD_55048 | JGI IMG/M metagenome (GOLD analysis project Ga0049118, IMG submission 55048) | Marine gutless worms symbiont microbial communities from Max Planck institute for Marine Microbiology, Germany - Olavius geniculatus... | ecosystem: Host-associated > Annelida >... | reverse complement strand
CGATATTTATTACAAAACCACCGTGGGCGACAACGAGACCCGCATCACCGAGGTCCTCAACCTGGCGCTGGACCGCTCCGATGTGATCATCACCTCGGGCGGAATCGGGCCGACTGTCGATGACATGACCCGCCAGGCTGTTGCCAATGCCACCGGCCGCAAGCTGGTGTACAGCGATGATCTGGAAGCCCAGATCGCGGAACGCTTCAGGAGTTTCGGTCGCGTGATGGCGGAAAACAACAAGCGCCAGGCCTATATCCCGGAAGGCGCCCTGGCGTTGACGAATCCGGCAGGGACGGCCCCATGCTTTCTCAGTGAAGATGTTCGCGGACGCGGTTTTATTATCTCTCTACCCGGCGTCCCACGGGAGCTGGAGTATATGATGAAAAATACGGTTTTGCCGATCCTTGCAGAAAAAATGGGGGGCGCCAGGGTCACCAAGGTTCGGATTCTGCGGACCTGTGCCGTGGGCGAAAGCAACGTCGACCGCACAATCAGCGATTTGATGACTTCTGAAAACCCGACCATCGGCCTGGCCGCCCATGCCGGTCAGACCGATGTCCGCATCACGGCCAAGGCCGACACGCAGCAGCAGGCCGGCGCACTCATCGCCTCCCTCGAGGCTGAGGTGCGACAGCGACTGGGTGTGGCGATTTACGGCGTGGAAAAAGAAACCCTGTCGGAAGTGACCGGACAACTGCTGGCCGAAAGGAAATTAAAGCTGGGAGTTATCGACACCCTTTCCGGCGGCATCCTCACCCGCGATTTGATCGCTGCAGGCTTTGGCGAATTTATTTCAGCCGACCTGCACTCGATCGATATGGCGGCTGCCCTGCAAAAGACCGGCCTGGAAACCCGAGCCGGTGCACAAAACCAGGACGATCCCACCTTATCCATGGATCTGGCGCGATATGTCGCTCCGCCCGGCGGCATCGGTATTGCGTTAGTGGGCCCCTTCGAAGGCTACTTGACCTTCATTGCGCTGTGCGGGCCCGATGAAATTCAGCTGACCAAAGCGGGACGCAATTATAAAGATTCCGGCTATATCCGCAGCTGGCTGGCGGTGCAGGGACTGGATTGGATCAGACGGGCGCTGCTGGGGCAGCTCACCTCCCCGGCGGACTGGAATGATTAGCTCTGCCGAAGGTATCTAATGGAGGGGGCGAGCGCATACCCCGGACGGACATAGTGTGCTGTCCTATAAATAAGTTATAAGATGAGGGTCACTCCCGCGGAGGCGGGAGTCCAGCTCAAAGGCGCCTGGATCCCCGCCCCTGACTGCGCTGGGACACAATAATAGCAGGAATTGAAAAACTCCCCGACCACTGATCTAGTTGTCATATCGGTGATATGCTTTTATCCCTTCTGGTCATTGGAGTCGGAATCACTCCTTGTTTTCAGCAGATAGATGGGCAATGGCGGCGGTCATCATCTTTTTCCAGGTTTGTTTCCCGGCGGAAGCGGCGTCGATAATATGATGGTGGAACGTCCCCGACGGCGTGTCTTCATCCTTTTCAATCAGGTGAAATTTCCATTGATCCAGGTGGTGCTCCGACACCAATAGTTTTAGGCCCTGCAGGGGTATGAATTCGTCTTTTTCACCGATGAATACCAGCGTAGGCACGTTTAACTTTGGGCCGGCGCTGTCTTCAAAATGGTAGAGGGTGTCGAATAAGGCGTTGTAGGCGGCAACCGGAGTGCCTTTTTTATTGGCGAGGTAGGCGTCATCGGCCATGCTCGGAATGACCAAGCGGGGAAAGGGTGACAATACCCGCTCCAGATAGATGGTTGGGCGCAAAGCAATGGCCGGTGCCCACAGTACGATCCTATCAAAGTGGACATCGGCGTGAGATGCGAACAGGTCGAGCCCGATCAGGCCCCCGATGGAAAAGGCGGCCAGAAATACGGGGGCATTTTGCTGCTGCGACCTCTTGCGGACTTGCCGGTAGGCCAGGTAGGCTTCATTTGTCCATAGGGCGTAGGATACATTTTTAAAGGATTCCAGTCTGGCCGAGTCGCGGTCGACATCATCACGGTGGGCGAAGTTGTCACCATGCCCGCGCAGAGACAGTCTCAGGACGTCGATGCCCGAGCGTGTCAGTCTGTTGATTATCGGCCCCATTCTGTCCGGATGCAGATTAAGGCCATGGATAACCAGGGCAATGCCTAGCAGCGCAGTGGACTTCCGGCTGTAGAACCAGCGGGTCGACAGGCTGTCGGTTGGCAGCAGCAATGGATCTTCTCCGCCGTGAGCTGTGACGGACGGTGGTTCGGCCGAATCGGCAGCTACCCCTTCATCCACCGGACGCAGGCCGGCCGGTGTATCTTCAAAGACCACAAATATCCCTGCGAGCGCAATTACCGCCAGCAAGGCGGCAACCAATTTCGGTTTTTTCATTTCGATTTTGTCAGGCTTGATTCGATGTTCAGGGGCATGGGTTTGCACCGGCGCAATCCTGTTTAGCATCAATCTTTTTATACCACGTAACACCTCAGATGGATAGGCAGTTTCCACCTTGATATCATCTCTTCGGACAAACATGGCGCTGTGACCGGTTGAATTTGCAGGTAGCATTCTGCTACTATATTAGCGTCGCCGCTGGCCGCATTCGTCCAGTCTGATCAAAAAAGAAACTGCTTATTTTCACGCAAAGACGCCAAGGCGCCAAGATAAATTATAATATTTGCTATTTCCTTTGCGTCTTTGCGGCTTTGCGTGAGATAGATTTTTCTTGGTTTCACACGAGCAACTGAGTATTAATCCACTCCCGCACTAAACCCTGAAAGAGAAGGAGGAGTAAATGAATAGAAGAGAATTTTTAGGCTTCTGCCTGGCCTCCGGACTGAGCATTGGGTTTGGCGGTCTTCTCGCCTGCAAAAGAACAAATGTTGCCCTGGCCCCGGCAGATCAAGCTCGGCTAAGCGGTTTGCTCATTGCGGATGCTCACGCCCATCCCTACCGGCTGCACGGAACTAAAAATTACGATCGATCAACACCTGATGCTGAGATGATGCAACAGGTGGGAATGGCCGCAAGTTCATTTTCAGCCGTGGGGGATATGGTAAAATACGGCGGTCGTTCGGGCAGTCCCCATGGCGATACGTTAGGCCAGCTGAAAAAGGTAAAACGGCTGGAGGAGAAAAAGAAGGTGAAACTGGTCCTCAGAGCCGCTGACATCCCGTCAACAGCCGGGTCCGATGCCCCCCCTGGAGCCATCATGGCCATTGAAGGCGGTGATGCCCTGGAAGGAAGAATAGAGAATCTAAAACGTTTTTACGAGTACGGCGTACGGATGATCACGGTGCTGCACGATCATGACAATGAGATCGGTTTCAATCAACGCTCATGGTCAGACGGCCCCTTGACGCCTTTTGGCGTCAAGGTTGTCGAGAAAATGAATGCTTTGGGAATGGTTGTCGATGTCACCCATTCCAGGAACAAAACGTTGAAAAGTATTGTCGAAGTTACCTCGGCGCCTGTGGTTGATTCGCATACCAACCCATTGCCGTTTGGACACGAACCTTCAAGACCGACCCGATTAAGAACCTGGTCTGAGATGGAAATGGTCGCCAAAACCGGCGGAATTGTCTGCACCTGGCCGCTGGCCTATTCCCGGGGCAGCTACCCCAGAACCACCCTGAAAGACTGGGCCGAGGAAATCGTGCGGATAAAATATAATCTTGGCATCGAACACTGCGGGCTCGGCACTGACGGCGGCGGCAATCTCCCTGAAAAGGTGAAAGGCTGGGAATCGATTCTATCTCTTCCTGATTTGGTTGCCGCCATGGGGGAAGCGGGTCCGTCCCGCAGTGATATCTCTGCCTACCTCGGCGGCAATTTTCTGCGGGTCCTCAGCCAGTGCTTGAGTTAGTGCGGTGTTCCAGAATGATATTGTAAAATTTGAATTGGAGTTTTAAGTCTGTCAGCGTCTTTGACGCAAAAAAATTCCAAGCACCAAATAACAAATAGCAAATCCGCCTCCGGCGGATTTGTAATTTGGGATTTTAACACTTTCGAATGACCTAGTGGAGGCGCGTCTCAGCCGCATCATGGACACAGCAACTCAAGCATGGCTCTGCTTTTTGTCACTACTGCCCCGGTGCCGGGCCGACTTTTACGATCATCTTTCCCAGGTTTTCTCCTTTGAAAAGTCCAAGGAAGGCGCCGGGTGCGTTTTCCAGACCGTCCACGATGGTCTCTTCCCACGTGATTTTGCCCTCGGCGATCCATTTTCCCAGATCACCATAAAATTGCATCAGCATATCGAAGTGATCCGAGACGATAAAACCCTGCATGGTCAGTTGTTTACCGATGATATAGATCAGATTCGATGGGCCGGGAACCGGCGCGGTCGCGTTGTAGATGTCGATCATGCCGCACATGACGATCCGGCCGAACTTGTTCATATGTTCGAGAGCCGCCTCCAGATGCACGCCGCCCACGTTCTCATAATAGACATCGATGCCCTGGGGACACTGCCGGCCAACCTCGGCAATGATATCGTCCGTCTTTTTGTAGTTGAAGGCTGCGTCCACGCCGGCCTTTTCCAGCAGCCAGGCAACTTTCTCATCCGAGCCCGCACTGCCGACCACGTGGCAGCCCTTGAGTTTGGAGATCTGGCACACAATCGACCCCACGGCGCCGGAGGCCGCTGAAACGAAAACGGTCTCCCCTTCCCTGGGTTTGCCGATTTCGAGCAGACCGTAGTAGGCGGTCAAACCCGGCATCCCCAGGGTGCCGAGATAGGCCTGGATGGGCGCCAGATTGGGGTCGATTTTCATCAGCCCGGCGCCGTCGGATATAAAATACTCACGCCAGCCTTGCATCGAGATCACAAAATCACCGGCCTGAAACTGTTCGTTGTCGGACTCGAGCACGCGCCCCACGCAGCTCCCGTCCAGGGGCTGCCCCAGCTGGAACGGCGGCACATAGCTTTTGCGGTCATACATACGTCCGCGCATGTACGGGTCGACCGACATGTAAATGTTTTGCACCAGCAATTCGCCCTCCCCGATATCCGGGAGCGAAACTTCCCCCAATTCGAAATCAGTCTCCTGCGGCAGTCCCTCCGGCCGATTCTTCAAACGTATTTCTTTACTTGTTATACTTGTCATAGATTACTCCTTTTAATACTCTTCCAGCAGATAAGATAAATATATAGTATCAATTCATTGAGGCCGCATCATGTCTGCACATGACATATGTTAGGGCTGATTGAATGCTTAAGCAATTCTCTCGATTCATAAAGACAGAGCGACCTGTCGGGACGTAGTCACGCTGCAAGCGTGACGAAGCCTGAAGCGATGCCACAAATCTTCAATCATCATTCTTCAATCTTCAATCCCTGCTTGCCTCGCAGCCACAGATTGGCCCAAACAATGAGCAGCAGCAAAGGCACCACAGCCATGTTGACAGTGGTCCATCCCAGAATATTTTGAACCGCACCGGAGCTCAGCGAGGTCAGCGAAACGGTGCCGAACACAATGAAATCATTAAGGGCCTGGGCCTTGGCCTTCTCATCGGGAGTGTAGGTCGCCGTCAGCAGGGTGGTCGCACCCACAAACAGGAAATTCCAGCCAAATCCCAGGGATAACAGTGAACTCCAGAAATGGGCCACCGTCGTTCCGCTAAAGTTTACCCCGACACACAAGCCCAGCAGCAGAACCCCTGCCAGCATGATGTTGGCCGTTCCGAATTTTCGAATCAACTGCCCGGTGAAAAAAGACGGCGCAAACATTCCAAAAACATGCCACTGGATGACGAAGGCCGTGTCGGAAAACGGATGGGCATGATCGTGCATGGCCAGCGGGGTGGCGATCATAATGAAGTTCATGACGCCGTAGCCCACCATGGCGCTGGCGACGGCCACCAGGTAGGCCGGCTGGCGAGCGATTTGACTCAAGGATCGTCCCCCTGTTGACTGGTCGGCTGCCGCGGGCATCGGCAGGCTCATTAAAAAGGCGATCGCGAAGGCCAGCAGGTAAATACCTGTCAGGATGGCAAAACTTCCCGCGAATTCCTCGCTCAGCAGCTGCCGGGACAACCTGGCCAGGTTCGGACCTGCAAAAGCGGCCACCAACCCGCCGGCGAGCACGTAGGAAATGGCGCGGCTGCGGTATTCGTCCGAGGCCGTTTCGGCGGCGGCAAAGCGGTAATACTGGCCGAAGCCGTTGAAGACACCGATGAACATGGTACCGAAACAAAATATAAGGAACTCGGCTTTGAGAATGCCGAGTGTGGCTATGGCGGCTCCGGCAATGCCGAACACAGAGCTGGTCATAAATCCCAGCCGGCGGCCCACACGCTGCATATATAGAGAGGCGGGGATAGTGGTGGCCATCTGAGCCAGGAATAAAAGCGCCAACGGAAGGGTTGCGAGGGTTTTGGCGCTGGCCAGCGTCCTACCCACCAGCGCGCAGGACATCAAGAGCAGGGATGAACCCGTGAAGAGTATCGCCTGGCTCAAGGCCAGCAGCAGTACATTGCGTTTCATGTTGTGGTTTCGCGCCCCTTCGAATAATTGACCACATCTATATACATCTAAACCCAACCCGGACCCGCCGAAGGCGTAGCATCAAAAAGCATTAATCACGAAATCACGAAAAGATGAAAACACGAAAAAATACGAGACAAATTTCGTGCTTCTAAAATTTCGTGTTTTCGTGATGAAATCCGCCTCCGGCGGAGACATACAATGTAAAACAATTAACAACTAAGATACTAATACCGAATTTTGCGATTAAAAGGGTGGTTGCCGAATCAGGTGATCTCTTGACCCGACAAACCGAACTCTGATACGTAAATTGAGGGATCGGGAAGTTTCTCCTCAATGGTCTTTGCTATGATTTGTTCGCACACCCCAGCCGGACAGAGCAAGAATTGAGAAGCTCCCCGATCTCTCAGTTGGGCAAAAACTGGTTGATAGGCCGTTTTCAAATAACGATTAACCAATAGCAAATAACGGCTAATGGAGTCTTTTGAACCCGGTTGAGTTTATATGCCAGGATTTAGCCGAAGAAATCGAATCAATCACAACGAGGCCTCCGATTTTATGGAACGCGTACTGTTTTTAGACAATTCAATTAAAAATGACCTTTACAGGCCCTTGGTTTACTGGGAGCCGGTCTTGATGTTCGACTTTGATGTCTTTCGGGCCTCAGCCGGTAAATTGCCGGATGACCTGAACCTTTATTCCCATATTTTTATCAGCGGTTCGACCGCCAGCGTTTTGGACAACTCGGACTGGATTCTTGCCGAGCAGGAACTCATCCGCGCGGCCGTCGCCCAGGGCAAGGTGATTTTGGGAAGTTGTTTCGGCCACCAGATCATCGCCAAGGCCCTGTTCGGGGATAGTGCCGTCAGAAAAAGGCCGGCGCTGGATGTGGGCTGGCCGGAAATAGAGGTCCTTGCCGACGATGCGCTGCTGGGTAAAACCGGCAGCCGGATTCACGGTTATGTGTTCCATTATGATGAGGTTTGCAGAATAGATCAAAATGAGGCCGACATCATAGCCCGCTCCAAAGCCTGCGAAATCCTGGCTTTCAAATTGAAAAACCGACCGGTCTGGGGCATCCAGCCCCACTTTGAAATGGGAATCGTTGAAGGGCTCAAGTTCATTGATTGGGTTCAAGGGGACGGGATTCCGAAGCGCTCATCTTTCCTTGAATCGGTTGACGGTTGTCCGAAAGACTCGGGGTGGATTATCCCCCTTATGAGAACCTATCACCAGAAGCGCCCTCTTTAAGCGTGTAGTGTTCTATCCCATAAACAGGTTATAAAATGAGGGTCACTCCCGCGGAGGCGGGAGTCCAGCTCAAAGGCGTCTGGATCCCCGCTTTCGCAGGGATGACGAACAGTTATCATGCTAAATTGATTATATATTATTATCATATTTCCGGGACACACCACTAGTCCAACAATCAATGGATTAAATCCAAATCACAATATTCAAATCCAAAACCGATTATTGAAAACAGAGTATTTCTTCATTTTGACATCTGCGAAGTAGTGATTATCTATTTATTTAATTTTATTGATAATCTCTGTTAAACATCAGGTCGCCATCCCATGCAATGCCCTCAATGCCAGGCTGATAACCGCTCTCAGCGCCGATTTTGCGCCCAGTGCGGTGCAGCGTTGATCCTTGAATGTTCGTCCTGCAAGTTCGTCAATGAGCCCGGTGAAAAATTTTGCGGCGGCTGCGGTACTCCCTTGGGCGATGGAACGGCCGCCGCCGGAACCAAATTCAGTTCGCCCGAATTGTACACTCCCAAACACCTGGCCGACAAAATCCTGAAATCCAAAACAGCCCTGGAAGGCGAGCGCAAGCAGGTCACCATTCTTTTCTGCGATATCACCCAATCCACGGTTCTGGCAGAGCGCTTGGGCCCCGAAGGCATGCACGCCATTTTGAACCGCTTCTTCGAGCTGGCCCTGGCTGAGATTCACCGCTACGAGGGAACCATCAACCAATTTTTGGGGGACGGTTTCATGGCGCTGTTCGGCGCCCCCATTGCCCACGAAGATCATGCCCGCCGTGCCGTCCTGGCCGCCCTCGATATTCAAAAGGCGATGGCGGACTTCGGTGCGGACCGGGCCGCAACGCTGCAGGTTCGCATCGGGCTCAACACCGGGCCGGTGGTCATCGGCGCCATCGGGGACAACCTGCGCATGGACTACACCGCTGTAGGGGATACCACCCATCTGGCCGCCCGCCTGCAGGCGGCCGCCGCCCCGGGGCAAATCGTCATCTCCCAGGCCACCCACAACATCGTTGACGGATACTGCAGCACCCGCCCGCTGGCAATGATGACGCCCAAAGGAATCAGCGAGCCGGTCGAAACCTGGGAGGTTGTCGATGACAAGGGTGCCCGTACGCGGCTGGAAGTGGCTGCCGAGCGGGGGCTGACACCCTTTGTGGGCCGCGAGCGCGAACTGCGGGTACTGCAGGAAAGCTTCGATCGGGCTGCCGCCGGTAAGGGCCAGATGGTCTTTATCGTCGGAGATCCCGGGATCGGCAAATCCCGTCTGCTTTACGAATTTCGTCGCAAGCTCGGCCCTCGGGCCGCCTGGAATGAGGGCCACTCCGTGTCATTTGGATGGTCGATGGCCTTCCATCCGTTGATCGATCTGCTCAGGCGCAGTTTCCGGATCGAGGAAACCGACAGCGAAAAGGTGATTATCGTCAAGATAGAGCGCGGAATTATGCGGCTGGGAGAAGACCCGCAATCCGTCGGGCCCTATCTGCGCTATCTACTGGCGGTCGATCCGGGCGATCCGACCGTCCAGACCATGGAACCCCAGCTGCGCCGGGCGGAGATATTCGATAGTCTTCGACGGGTGATGCTGCGGGCGGCCGAAGAACGCCCCCAGGTGGTGGTTTTTGAAGATTTGCACTGGATGGATCAGGCCACCGAGTTCTACCTGCGGTTTGTTACCGACAGCATTCCGGCCGGCCGGATACTTTTTATCCTCACCTATCGTCCGGGCTACATCAATCCCATAGCGGAAAGAACATTTCAGTCGCGAATTGCGCTGGGAACCCTTTCCTCCGATGACAGCGTCAAAATGGCGGGATCCATCCTGGATGCAGCCAGTCTGCCGCATGAACTGCAAAAATTGATTGTCCGCAAGGCCGAGGGCAATCCCTTTTTCGTCGAAGAAGTCATGAAATCCCTGGCTGAGGTCGGGGCGCTGAAGCGATCCGGGGACAGTTTTGTTTTAACAGGCTCACCGGCTGAAATCCTGATACCCGATACGATTCAGGACGTCATTATGGCCCGTATCGACCGACTGCCGGAGGCTCCCAAAAGGACCCTGCAGCTGGCCTCGGTGATCGGACGCAAATTCACCTACCGCCTGCTGGATCGTCTGGAGGAGATTCGGGGCAAGACCGAGACCTATTTAAACGAGCTCAAAGCCCTGGAGCTGATATACGAAAAGGACATCTTCCCCGAGCTGGCCTTTATGTTCAAACATGCCCTCACTCAGGATGTGGCTTACAATTCACTGCTGGCCCGCCGGCGCTGCGAGCTGCACCGAATTATCGGCCTGGCCATGGAGGAGCTGTATTCCGACCGGCTGCATGAGCACTTTGAAGTTCTGGCCCACCATTTCGAAAAAGGCGAGGACCGCACCCGGGCCCTGAACTATCTGCTCAAAGCGGGTGCCAAGGCGGCCCAGTCTTTCGCCAACCGCGAGGCGCTCGCTTTTTACGACCAGGCCTTTGATCTGGCCACCCATCCCGGATCTCCCCCTGAACCGGACATCCTGATGGAAATCCACCAGGCCCGCGCCGATTTGTTTTTCGTTTTGAGCGATTTCAGCCGCTCTCTCGAGGAGGGCAGGCGAGCCCTGGCGCTGGCACGCCGGATCGGAGACCGGGTCAAGGAAGGCGACATCCTGGTTTCGCTGGGCTATACCTCGCTGTGGAGTCACGATTTCGAGGGCGCCTTCGACTATGCCCGCCAGGCCCTCGAGGTGGCCGGCGGCACTGATGTCGAAGCGGTTTCAGCCGGAGGAAACTTTGTTATCGGCTTGGGAGAGGCGCTTACGGGCCGGATCGACAGCGGCATGCAGAAAATCGAACGCGCCCTGGTCTTCAGCCAAGCGGCCGGTGATGCGTTTTACGAATCGTTGTCACTGGGTTTTATCGGGCATTTCAAGAATTGGCGCGGAGAGTATGCCGACGCCCTGCCTTATCTGGCCCAGGGGCTGCAGATTGCCGAAAAGCACCTTCTGCCGGCACCCTATCTGGACAGCCTCTTCATGTACGGCATCACCCTGACAGGCCACGGCGACTACGATCGGGCCGCGAAGATTTTTAACGACGGTCTGACTTTCGCTGAGAAAGTGGGAGACGAAGTATATTACCTGCGCATCATGAACTCTCTGGGTTGGCTGTACCTGGAATGCGGTGATCTGGACCGGGCCGTCGATGTCAACCGCCGGGCGGCCCGGGGAGCGCGCCGGCGCGGCGATCCTGAAACCATCGCCAACTCCGAGTTGAACCTGGCAGATGCGCTCATGGCCCGGGGCGATCTGGCGGCGGCCGGCGAGATCTTGGACGGCATCGACCGGCTGGCCCGATTGCCGTCCACCAGCGACTGGATGAAGTGGCGCTACACGACCCATCTTTTTGCAAGCCGGGGTGAACTCCGGCTGGCCCAAGGAGATCCCGGGCGGGCAGAAGAGTTTGCCCGGCGGTGTTTGCAGACGGCCACCGCAACCAATTCGCGCAAATACATGGTTAAAGGCTGGCGACTGAAGGCGGCCACCGCCCTGTCCCACCGCCGGCCGGAAGAGGCCGAGTCCGCAATGCACCAGGCATTGAGCCTGGCGGAACATATCAACAATCCCACCCAGCTGTGGAAAACCCACCTGGCTGCCGGCGACTTCTACACTGAGACCGGCCGCCAGGAGCAGGCCCGGGCCGCCTACCGGTCTGCCCGCGACGTTGTCGACCGGGTCAAAGCAAATCTTGCCGATGAAAAATTACGCAACAGTCTGGAGAGCAGTTCCCTGATACGACGGATTTATTCCGGATCTTAGCTATATCAGCGATCCGGATATTTGTGCCGCAAGCTTACGGGCGCGATATAGTCCGGATCGGTAATGCCGATCTTGCGCGCCGCCTGTCCGGCGATAAAGGCACGCATCATGCGGTTGATCATCAGGGCCGTGTTGTAGTGCCGGTCGTCCAGCAGGGGCGTGTACTCCACGAAATCGATCATCAACACCTCGTTCTGGATGGCCAGGCCGCGCAGCATGGTGAGGGCCTGGATCGCGTCGATGCCGCCGGGCTCCGGGTTCGAGGTCCCGGGGACGTGCGGGGTGTCGAGCACATCGATGTCAAAGGAGATATAGAGCTTCTTGCCCTTGAGCTCCTGCTTGATCCGTCCCCAGACCGTCTCGAAGCCGTCGCGTTCGAACTCCGGCATGTAATGGTATTTGTCCCCCACTTCGTACACCCATTTGAGCAGTTCCTTGCTGTGATAGGGACTGCGAATACCGATCGAGTGGAGGTCTTCGCCTTTGACCCAGCCCTGCTCGTGGGCATAGCGTCGCGCCCGCGCGCCGTGGGTGAAGGAGCCGAAGGACTTGCCGAAATCCTCCATGTCGAAGTGGGCGTCAAAGTGCACCATGGCGAAGGTTTGCGGCCCGTAATGGTCGACCAGGGCCATGATGGATGCCACCTGGGTCCCGTGATCGCCGCCCATTATCAGGGGAATCGCGCCGCCCTCCAGGATCTCTTTCAGCACGAGGGCCTGATCGGCCATGTTCCGGGCGAAGAGCAAAGGATTTTGGTTGGCGTTGCCGTAGTCGACGACGTTGAGATGCTCGAAATAGTTGATGTTCAGATGCATGTCGTGGCCGGTGTGGGCATGGTCGTAGCTGCGGATCAAGCGCATTTGGTTGGCCGCCCATTGCCTCCCCCCGGTGGGCTGAAACCAGGACGGCAGGCCGACGTAGGCGATATCCACCTTGCCTGCGACGAGATCCTCCTTTGTCAGCGCCACGGGCATTCCCATGAAGGTCGGAAAACCGTTGATGCCCGACACGGCCTCGTAGCGCTGCAGGTCGATGGGGGCCGGTTCACGCTTGGGGTCCTTGCTGCGATCGCGGCGTTTGTAATAAATATCCCAGCCCTCGCTGATGTTTTCTTTCAAGGGATTGTCCGGATCACGCCAGGGCTGCAGGCTGATCGGCAATCCGTCCACAATCTTGTCCTTGCTCAGACAGCACAAAGCTGCCATTGCCGAAGCCGAAAAAGCCATGCCGCTGAATCCCAACAGCGCTTATGTCGTCAGTTTCTCCGGATGGATTATCGGATTGTCCGGCGACCTGGAGCAGGGCCGCCGCATCATCGATGAAATGGACGACTTTAAACCGAATACGCCCGGATGGCTTCGCCTGGTCGCCTTCCTTTGTCATCTGGATAGGGGGGAATACGACCAGGCACTGCACGAGGCTCGCCGCTTCAGAATGCCCGATGAACTTGCCTGGGACCCCATCTGCCGTGCCGCCGCCGCGGGCCATCTGGGCAACGACAAGGTCGCTGCGGCAGCTTATGGCGAGCTATTTAAAAAGTATGCCACCATTGCCGTCAATATCGAAGATGCGATCCGGGTATACTTTCACTTCGATCCCTGGGTTAAATCTATCCTAGATGGTTTAGGGAAAGCCAGGGTCGCATGGGATAAAGTGTTTGAGCCGGAACCGCTTTTAACCACATCTTAAACTTCGCCCGACAAATCATGTTGCATCTAGCCCAAGTCAGCTTTTTCAAACCTATTATCGACCAACTGGCCGCCTCGGGATCCAGCATCAACTCTATCGTTAAATCCAGTGACTTGTCGAATTATAACCTTGATAATATAAGTAATTATGTTCCCATGGCGTCACTGTGTTCCTTTCTCGAGACCACTGAGAGGCGCTTCGGAACAACCGGTCTCCTTGAACTATTCGGAGACCTCATGACCCTGGATAAAATCCCCGATTTTACCAGCCTCATAATGGGTTCCCCTGATCTTCTGACGACGTGCGTAAAAGCCGCCGACAATAACAATATTGTTTCACCAATCAAACAGCGGTATTTCATATCGATGGCGGCTATACAACCTGGGGTTCCAATTTTTACGATAACAGCCCTGCCGGTCACATTCATGTTGAGGCCTTGAATCTGGCGTTAATCATCAACGCGTTTCGGGACCTCATCGGTCCCGATTGGAATCCGCTAAAAATCCACTTTCAGCAAAGTGCGATTACCGGAATCGAATCGCTGCTGACCGATGGGCATAAAACCAGGATTTACACGCAGCAGCCCTACACAGCGGTTACATTTTCGACCGAATTGTTGGACGAAGCCGCTACGCGGCAGAAAAAAAATTAAACTAGTGTATACTCCTTTATCTGTCCAATTTCGGGCACACGTAAAAAGGGAGTATACCATGG
>Ga0049118_10000198_pt1 | contig 15582 bp, 12 predicted proteins | sample WorMetHERISLAND2_2_FD_55048 | JGI IMG/M metagenome (GOLD analysis project Ga0049118, IMG submission 55048) | Marine gutless worms symbiont microbial communities from Max Planck institute for Marine Microbiology, Germany - Olavius geniculatus... | ecosystem: Host-associated > Annelida >... | reverse complement strand
TGAAAGTACTTGTCTAAGCAGGGAGGGATATTTTTATTCAAAAAAAGAAGGGGTCAAAATTCGGTTGTCGGAGGGGGTCAATTTTGCGTTGACATTCCGAAGTCCTGAACTCTGTTGGTTGTGCCACCAACCTGTCCGTATAATAGCCCCCATCACAACAATGGGGCTTTTCTCTGCCAGAAGGGCATACCGGTCCGGACGCTTGAGCCATATCTATAGTTGGACGCAAACCAGATTTGGTTACCTTGCCTGATGCAACCTAAAGTTCAAACTCTTGCAAAATCCTTTCATTTCACATATTCAATAAACATAGATCCATTTCGAAGCCGTTTGATAGGAGTTGCAGGCTCATTTTTTTCATTTGACCGAGTCGGAGATTCAAGGCATGGAAAATAGCAATAATTCAAAATCAAATTATCATGACGGATTTTCGAAACAAGTTCTAGAAAATCAGCTTGATGCCATAATAGATTCCTCATTTGATGGTATTTGGATTTGTGACGGCGAAGCACGAGTAATTCGAATAAACAAGGCTTCGGAAAGAATGAACCAGATAAAGGCCGAGCAGGTGATTAATAGAAAGATGCAGGACCTCGTCAACGAAGGATTGATTGACAGATCTGTTACCTTGGGGGTTCTCAAGACCGGGACGGCCGTCACAATGATTCAAAAACTTAAAAGTGGGAAACAGGCTCTTGTGACCGGAAATCCGATATTCGACGAGAACGGCAAAATAATTCTGGTTGTCGTCAATGACAGAGATTTAAGTGCATTAAATTCACTAAAGTCCGAATTGGACAAATCCCGCCGTCTTAGCAAAGAATATAGCGATGAACTATGGCATTATCATAGTCAAAAGGAAATGTTTTCCGGTTTGGTCATCAAGACAGAATCAATGCAGCGGGTTTTTACCACCGCCATGAAAGCTGCAAGTGTAGATTCAATTGTCTTGATTCAAGGGGAGTCCGGTGTCGGTAAAAGCTTGATGGCCAGCATGATACACAAGGCTTCCGGACGAAACGACGGCCCTTTTATTCGAGTCGATTGCAGCGCCATTCCCGAGCAGTTGATAGAATCTGAGTTGTTCGGGTATGAGAAAGGCGCCTTTACAGGGGCCAGAACCGAAGGGAAAGTGGGCCGTTTTGAAATCGCCGAAGGGGGAACGCTTTTTCTAGATGAAATTGGTGAACTTCCTACATCAACGCAGGTAAAACTGCTGAGGTTTATCGAGGGAAACGAGATCGTTCCCGTTGGAGCAACGATTTCTAAAAAAATCGACACACGGATAATTGCGGCAACCAATCGAAAATTGGATGAAATGGTGACACAAGGCACATTTAGAAGGGATCTATTCTTCCGCTTAAATGTCATTCCGCTAAAGATTCCGCCATTGCGCGATAGAAAGGAGGCCATTCCCTACCTGATCCATCATTTTTTAAAAATATACAACCAAAAATGCTCCACCGAGATTAAGATCCAACGGAGAGCCCTGGATTGTCTGTGCCAATATTCATTTCCCGGAAATATTAGAGAACTGGCAAACTTGGTCGAGCAACTGGTAGTACTCAGTCCCCACCCTCTCATTGGTAAAGAGGATCTGCCCGCTCATGTGAAAGAGGTCTTGGATAAGTATATTCCTACGCCCAACCAGGATGGCTGGGATCTGCATACTGCAATCGAGAAGCTTGAAAAAGAGTGGATTGCGAAGGCCTTGAATCAATTTGGGAGCCAGAGAAAAGCTGCCGGTCCTTTGGGTATAAACCAATCAACCCTTGCAAGAAAGGCTAAAAAATATGGTATAACCGGTAATGTAGTTTTGCATCATGATGCGAAATTGCAATGAGGATATAATATATTAAATATATAACTATTTTCCTTGTTTTGCTAATAAAGAAGAAAAAAACGATGCAAATATGCATCATCTTCCCTCCCACCTTCCATACCCCTTGTAGTTAAATTTATCCAAATATTTCATATGCTTCAACAGAAATCTCCTTGTTGGTATATAACTTGCTCGATAAATTATCGAGAATAGTTAAACCGCCCAAGGATTTATTCTATAAACACCGATTGATGCAATAGCCTTGAATCACCTTGAATGATTTCATTAAATATGCAGCAAACTTGAAACCTCATCCTTCAAAAGTCACAATATTTATAGAAACTGATGAAGGTGATGGCGGGATCGAGGAAATCAATAAAGTATTGAACCAGGCGGGTTTTATCCCTTTCGAAACCGAAGTTATTGCTGAGCAATCTCCGAACTGGATACTTGTATTTCTTTCTTCAGACAACATGAGGGAGGCAACCTTAAAATTATTTGAGGCGGGATTCGTGAATATTGTTGGCATTAACCCGAAACCACCTGCCAAAGATTCGACCTGACCATAGGTGGGAGACAGCCAGTGATAAGTGAACAGAGAACAGCGGAAAAATTGATCGCCACCCGGGACAGCAACATACCCCAAGGACCTTTCAACACTTTTGCGGGATTTATCAAGGAAACACGGGGTGCGGTCATGATCGATATTCATGGCCGTGAAATCATCGATTTTGTTGGCGGAATCGGAGTCAACAACGTCGGGCACTGTCACCCAAAAGTTGTTGCGGCCATAAAGGATCAGGCTGAAAAGTATATACATGCGTGCTTCCATGTCGTTATGTATGATCCCTATTTGGAATTAGCTCAACAACTTAATCAAAATTCCCCCGGTGATTTTGCCAAGATGACCATGTTTGCGAACAGCGGTGCCGAAGCTGTGGAGAATGCTGTGAAAATTGCCCGGTACGCTACGAAACGACCGGCAATTATATGTTTTGAGAATGCGTTCCACGGCCGAACGCTTCTGTCCATGAGCCTGACCAGCAAAATCAAGCCTTATAAGTTCGGCTTTGGCCCCTTTGCACCTGAGGTTTACAGGATGCCGTCTGCCTACTGTTACCGTTGTTCTTTCGGCCTCAAGTATCCTTCCTGCGGGGTGACCTGCGCAGAATATCTTGAAAACTTTTTTGTTTCGCATGTAGCAGCAGAATCTACAGCTGCTGTCATCGCCGAACCGATTCAGGGGGAGGGTGGATTCGTCACTCCTCCACCAGAATACTTTTCAAAGCTTCATCGCATTTGCAAGAAGTATGAGATCCCCCTCATAGTGGATGAAATTCAAACAGGCATGGGCAGAACAGGAACCCTGTTTGCCATAGCGCACTGGGGCATCGAGCCGGACATCATAACCTTGGCAAAGAGCCTTGCCGGGGGGATGCCCTTGAGCGCTGTAATCGGGCGCGAAGAGCTAATGAATAAACCGCACGTGGGCGGATTAGGAGGAACTTTCAGCGGGAATCCGGTATCCTGCCGCGCGGCCTTGGCGGTGTTAGAAATTCTTTTTAAAGATAATTTACTTCACAGAGCAGAAGAACTGGGAAAAATAATCTTGCCGCGCTTCCAGGCGTTCCAAAATCGTTTTGAGATCATTGGGGAGGTCAGAGGATTAGGCCCCATGCTGGCGCTGGAACTGGTCCGAGACCGGGAGACCAAAGAACCGGCTACCGAAGAGACCAAAGAACTTGTAAGTCGCTGCTACGCGAAAGGACTGGCACTTATTTCCTGTGGCAGTTTTGGCAATGTAATCAGGACCCTGATGCCGTTGGTAATCACTGATGAACAATTGGAACGAGGACTTGCCATACTTGAAGAGTGCCTAAGCAGTATAAGCAACTAATGTAGGCAGCGTAATTTGAAACATTTTCGACAATCATTCTAGTTAAATATCAAAAGTGTACAAAATACCGTAACCTAACCCATTAATCCTTTTTGAAATTCATTTAATGACCATTTTAATAAAAAAAGCCCGAATTCTCACAATTGATGACAATGAAACGGAACATCAACGTGCTGACATCCTTGTCGAAGGATCGAAAATAGCGGCTGTCGGCAATGAGTTGTCCATGCCTGAGGATGGAAGAGAACTTAGAGTCATTGAGGCCGAAGGTCTTCTGGCTATGCCGGGACTGATCAATGGGCATCTGCATTCACCCGGTAATTTCATGAAGGGAGCTTTGGAAAATTTCCCGTTGGAAATTTTTATGCTGTATGAAGTGCCGCCTCTAAGTGAAAATCCGCTCTCGTCGCGACTGCTATATATCGGAACGGTGCTCGGCGCCATTGAAATGTTGAAATTGGGTATCACCTCTGTTCATGATGATGCCTATTTTGTCCCCGTGCCTTCACAAGAAAGAATCGACAGCCTCCTGCAGGCTTATGTCGACAGCGGAATTCGTGCGGCGGTCACGCTTGACCAGCCCAACGTCGTTGAATTTGAGAAGTATCCGTTCCTCTCCGAATTATTGCCCGAATCAGTCAAACACGACATGGAATTGGCAGACATCATGCCGTCCGGGGAATTGCTTGCTGTCTATCAGGATTATATCGATCGTTGGCATGGGAAATGTGACGGAAGGATATCGGCCTCTGTTTCCTGCTCAGCGCCACAGAGAGTGGAAGTTGACTATTTTGGAGGTCTTTCAGAACTCAGCCGCAAGTATGATATCCCTTTTCAGATCCATATTCTCGAGACAAAGCTACAGCGTGTATTAGGCATCGAGAAATACAAAAAATCATTGGTTCATTATGTCAATGATCTCGGTTTTCTTGATGAGAGGGTCGTTGTTGTGCATGCCATTTGGGTTGATGACTCGGATATGGAAGTAATGAGGGAATCAGGCTGCTCGGTTGCCCATAACCCGGTTTGCAATCTGAAACTCGGAAGTGGCGTCATGCCCTTTCGACGCCTTCGGGATCATGGAATTCCAGTGTGCCTGGGAACCGATGAAGCCAACGCGGATGATACGCTGAATTTGTGGACTGCAGCCAAAGTCGCCGGTTTGATTCACAACATTACGGATCCTGATTTTCGCAATTGGCCGAATGCAACGGAGATTCTCCATGCGCTCACTCGCGGTGGCGCCCGTTCCATAAGACAGAAAGATAGAATCGGGCAAATAGCCCCGGGATACGATGCAGATCTGATTCTGGTAGACCTGAATAGCCTGGCCTTTACACCCTTAAATGATCTGCAGCGCCAACTTGTGTACTGTGAAAACGGCTCGTCTGTCGTGCTGACCATGGTCAGGGGATCTGTTGTCGTTGAAAATGGGCATGTCTGCACTGTTGATGAAGAAGCAATAAAAGCGGAGGCAAGGGAATTAGCGGGAGAATTTCATCAACAAATGACTGAGATTCGCAGATGGGCATCCCAACTGGAGCCCTATTATCGCTCGATGTATTTTCGGACGGCAAATCAAGATGTGGGAATAAACCGATGGGTTGGGCCCTGTAGCTGACTGCCTCAAAATAGAGTGTTCGTGTGAGTCCCGCCCGCCCGGTCAATCTGGGGGAATATCGATATCAAATAGCTGATGATGATCAATAAAAGCCGGCTGTATAGCTTATATTTCAGCGATTTTTCACAGGTGGATTAAGAATGAAATCGGATCAGACAAAAGGGATAAATGCAAAATACATAGTGGCGTTCAACGAAAATAATCACTGTATCTTAGAAGACGGCGTTATTATCATCCAGGGCGATGAGATTATTTTTGTGGGACAGGCTTATGAGGGTAATGTAGATTCCTGGGTCGACGCAAGGAATCGAATCGTGACTCCTGGTTTCATAAATACCCATGTTCATATGGACGGCTCTCCTCTCTCAAAAAGCTTCATTGAAGATGTTGCCAATCCGCAATTTTATATGTCCAATCTTTTCGATACGTTAACTCAGGCCTTATCCTATAGCTCGGAGGAATCCGTTTCCGCTTCTGCAACGCTTTCCTTATGGGAATTAATCAGGTCGGGCGTTACAACAGTTACAATCCCCGGGACGGGACGGCCGAGGCTGATTTCGGAAATAATTCATTCTGTCGGGTTGCGAGGGTTTGTCGCACCTTCTATCTATTCCGGTCCATGGCTGACAGAAGACGGGAGCAGCACGGTTTTCAAGCCTCAGCCGGGGGAGGGGTTCGATCTTCTTGAAAAGGCTGCTGATTTTGGCGCTGTCTGCACCGAGAAATATGATGGAAGAATAACGCCCCTGCTGGGACCAGAATGGATTGGGGGCTGTACACCTGAACTCCTCAAAGAGGTGCGTCGTACTGCAGAACAAACAGGGATGAGGGTGCAAATTCATGCATCTGAGTCCATTGTTGAATTCCAGGAGGTTTTGAGAAGATACGGCATGACGCCTATCCGTTTTCTGGAAAGTGTGGATCTTCTGGGAGACGATTTAATAATCGGGCATTGTATTTTCATTTCCGGGCATAGCCGAACAGCGTATCCGGGAGACGACGACCTCATGCTGCTTTCGCGCTATAATGTATCGGTAGCCCATTGCCCATGGGTTTTCGCAAGAATAGGGTATATGATGGAATCCTTTGAAAAATATCGAAGGGCGGGCGTAAACATGAGCATTGGAACCGATACATGCCCGCAGAACATGCTGCAGGAAATGCGGTACGCCCTCATCCTCGGCAAGATAAGCGCCAAAAACCCATTAACCACGACCGCAGCGCACATATTTGATGCCGCTACCTTAGGGGGCGCCCGGGCACTCGGCCGCGATGACCTTGGTAGAATCTGCCCGGGAGCCAAGGCCGATCTGGTGTTCTTTGATCTGGATTCTCCCCAGATGACCCCCATGCGGGATCCCATACGCAATATTATTTACTGTACCGACTCCTCTGATATTGCCGAAGTCATGGTCGGAGGAGTTATGGTTTTAAGCGATGGAAAAATACAAGGAATCGATGAAGGGACGGCGTGTAACAATTTGCAGCAATGTGCTGAAGATATGTGGGAAACAGTCAAAGACCGGGATTGGAATGGGAGAAGTGCAAATGAACTATCACCCTTTTCATATCCCTCATGGAAAAAATGAGCAAACTAAATGAGGTGTCGGGGAGTTTTACATTTCCTGCTCTGTCCGTCCGGGGTATGCGCTCGCCCCAGCCGCAACAATATGGCCGCGCAACTTGGGTACGGCAGCTATCCCGCGTCGAATAGATCCGTGCCAGCCCGAGAAGACAGTCTGCACGGTGACGATAGTCGTCTCTGCCTTTCTGGATCCAGCGCAGGGGATAGGGGCGTGTACGCAGTCCGCTACGAATTTGTTACGGCTGGGGCGAGCGCATACCCCGGACGGACACCGCGTCAGACGGCGCCTGGCGATGATATGATAGTGTGGATAATTACGGAGAAACTCACCACCCCCTCAACTAAACGTATTATTGAAAGGAGGTGATTGGTAACAACAACGGCTATGGGAAAGCAGAAAACTGAGGTTATTACTATGGTAATAGACCGATCGTGAAGGGAGGAGAACAAAAATGAAAAAAGCAGAAAACGACAGCAAAAAAGAATTAAAACAATCGACGCTTCTGAATACAAAAGTAAACCGGCGGGAATTCATAAAGAATAGCGCAAGGATGGGAATCGGTGCCACCGGCGTTATCGGGTCTTTAGTCGGCGGTGGTTCGCTGCTTAAAGCTTCTCCTGCGAGAGCGGCAAGGTCCATCAAAGGTTCAGGGCAAGTCGTCGTGTGCGGATGGGGGGGCGGATTTCAGGATGCTATGCGAGAAACAATCTTCCAGCCATTTGAAAAGGAATCGGGCATCAAGGTGATTGATACCGGGACGCCGAGTATGGCCAAGGTTAAAGCCCAGGTCGATAGTAATAACGTGGAATGGGATATTGCCCTTATCAGCTACCAGGAGGCGGTTATCATAGGCTTCAATTATTTTGAAGAATTAGATTATAGTTATTTTGATAAAGAAGATTTGGAGGCAATCCCTGAGGGTGCCAAAAAGAAAATCTGTTGTGCTGCCTATTTTTTCTCCTATGTGATGGCCTACAATAAAGGGAAATACCCGAATGGGACCCATCCGAAATCTTACCAGGAATTCGTTGATTTTGAACGTTTTCCAGGCAAGCGCACGTTTCCCGGAATCTCCGGCGGCGGGCATGTCCATATCGAGGAAGCCCAGATGGGTATGGGCGTCCCGAGGAATCAGCTTTATCCGCCTGATTTGAAGAAGGTTTGGGCTTTCTATGACAAATTAAAACCCCATTGTGTCAAATGGTGGGATAACGGAGCCACGGCTCCGCAGCTCTTGGTAGACAAGGAAGTGGATCTGGCCTGTGCCTACAATGGTCGTATTCAACAACTTATCGATCAGGGATTGCCTTTCGACATTGAATGGAACCAGGGAACGATGTCTGAGAACAGTTATGCTGTTTTAAAGGGTGCCAAAAATGCTGAAAATGCCATGAAATTCGTTGGGTTTGCGATGCGACCGGAGATCCAGGCCGCCTTAGCGGAACGCTATCCCTATGGACCGTCGAATCCGAGAGCGGCTGCAGTGGTAACACCTGAAACGAAAGCAAAACTGAACACGACTCCTGAAAAGTTTAAAAACAAGTGCTTATTGACTGGGACTGGTACTGTGCAAAAACACTTGATCCAACTAAGAGATTCAGTAATCTCGACTATTTAAATAAAGAGTGGCAATCCTGGAGTATGACATAATCACCATGGGCCGCAATCCCTATTTAATATTCTCTTATTGCAAATAGGGCTTGCGGCTCGATTCTGTTTAAAGTGACCGTCAAACCAAATACAATGGATTTTCCGATTACAGGCAGGAAAGCATAACATACCGGTTTTCAGGATTGGTACAAAGGTTTGCGATTATGGGGCGAATAGGGGCTACCATCGAGATAAAAGAATTAGTGAAAAAATTCGATTCTGTCGTAGCTGTTGACGGCATCGATATTGAGATCAAGTCTGGTGAATTTTTAACTCTTTTAGGGCCGAGTGGATCCGGTAAAACGACGACGTTAAACCTGGTTGCCGGATTCGAAATGCCGACTGCCGGAAAAGTTATTCTGGGTGGAGAGGATATCGCTTATAAACCGCCCTATAAGCGAAATCTAGGCATGGTGTTTCAAAATTATGCCCTTTTCCCCCACATGCGGGTATTTGAAAACATAGCCTTTCCCCTCAGAACCAGAAAAGTCAGTGAAAAAGATATTAAAGAGCAGGTCGGAGAGGTGTTATCTCTTGTAAAACTAAGCGGTTATGAAATGCGATACCCCAAGCAGCTCAGCGGTGGTCAACAACAGCGCATTGCCTTGGCGCGCGCACTTGTATACAAGCCCCAGGCACTGCTAATGGATGAACCCCTAGGCGCCCTGGACAAGAAGCTGAGAGACCATATGCAGATAGAGATAAAGCGCATTCAGAAGGAAATGGGCATTACCATGATATATGTAACCCATGATCAGGAAGAGGCTTTGAATATATCCGATCGAATCGGTGTGATGAACTCCGGTAAAATCGAACAGGTTGGTCCTGCTCGTGAAATCTATGAAAAACCGAATAATTATTTTGTGGCGGATTTTATCGGAGATGCCAACATTATCAAAGGCCGCATATCGAATTGTGAGAAAAAAAATGCCGCTGTTTCAGTTTGGGGAAAAATGGAGATTAAAGCTCAAAATCATCTTAATAAATCCACAGGCGATTCAGTTCATGTTGTTGTGAGACCTGAAAGGATAAAACTGGCAACAGGTAAGGATGAGCAGGAAAACTGTTTCACCGGCACAGTCTGGGAAGCAAGTTATGTGGGGGAGATGATCCGCTATATAGTTGATATGCATAACGGAGAGCAGATAGTGGTAAAGGAGCACAATATCGGACAAAATATCGAATCACCCGGCCATAAGATAGCAATCGCCTGGCGATGTGAAGACGCGCTGATTGTATAGGCAGTAATATGGCAATGGTGAGACTATCGTTCAACATGAAAGGGCGACAATGAAAACGACCGGCAATGTGATGCTCTTAGAAAGTTATAAGATCCTGTTTCGCAAAGGCAATATACTTGCGCTGGTTGCGCCTCTGGTCGTATACCTTATGATTTTTTATGCATATCCCATGCTGCAAATGATCAGTCGCAGCTTTCAAGACCCGAATTTGACGTTGATACATTATTTTGATTTCTTCCGAATGCCTGCTTGCTATTATGCCATGTTCAATACATTTAAGATTGCTTTGTTTACAACTATCTTTTGCTTTATTTTAGGCTATCCAATCGCCTATTTGCTTACCACGGTTTCTCAGAGAAGCGCTCAAATCCTGACCGTTCTCATTATTGTTCCCTTCTGGATCAGCATTCTCGTTCGGAGCTACGCCTGGATGGTTTTGCTCGGCAGGAACGGAATTGTCAATCAACTCCTGATGAAGTTATCGGTGATAGAGACACCCATCGCCATGATGCATAATCGCTTCGGTGTTTATGTCGGCATGATAAACATTCTTTTGCCCTATATGATTTTTCCTCTGTTCAGTGTGATGAAAGGTATCGATAAAACATTGGTTAATGCGGCTCTAATTATGGGAGCGCCGCCCTGGAAAGCCTTTTTGAAGGTATTTTTCCCCCTGAGCTTGCCCGGTGTTGCCGCCGGCGGATTACTCGTTTTCATAATAGCGTTGGGCTTTTTTATCACGCCGGCCCTTCTGGGTGGTGCAAAAGATACGACAATTGCCTTATTGATACAGATACAGGTCGACGAGCTTCTCAATTGGGGACTTGCCGCAGCTATGGCGACGATGCTGCTGATTTGTACATCAATAGTACTGGTAATCTACAACCGCTATCTTGGGATAGATAAAATGGTTGGGAGCTAGAATATGGGAATGGAAACCGGCCGCTCACATCAAAACAAATTGTGGAAATGGAGCTTTTACGCCTTTTGTGGAATGGTTATAACATTCCTGATACTTCCTATATTTATTATCATTCCAATATCTTTCAGTTCAGCAAAATATCTTGTATTCCCACCGCCTGGTTTTTCACTGCAGTGGTACACTGCAGTGGTACGCTAACTTTTTCAGCCGATCGGATTGGACCGGAGCAACCCTGTTGAGCTTCAAGATTGCGATTTTGGTAACCATAACCGCAACGACGCTTGGCACGCTGGCTGCCCTGGGAATCGTGCGAGGAAATTTTAGATTTAAAAACATACTGTATGCCTTTATCATGTCGCCAATGATTATGCCCCTTATAATTGTTGCCCTCGCATCATATTTTTTAATGGCTAAACTGCAACTTATTGGCACAATGTTTGGTCTGGTACTGATTCATACGGTGATATCAATTCCCATTGTTGTTGTTATTATATCAAATACCCTGAAAAATTTCGATACGACACTGGAGAAAGCGGCGGCGATCATGGGAGCCGGGCGGGTCAGAACGTTTATGAAAGTGACCTTTCCGTTCATACGAACCGGCGTGTTAAGTGCGGGATTTTTTACCTTTTTGACCTCATTTGATGAATTGGTAATCGCCCTTTTTCTGGGCGGCGCAACCGCACTAACATTACCGCGCCGGATGTAGCAGGGATTAAAAATGGAAATTGATCCGACCATCGCAGCTGTGGCGACCTTGTTGGTGTTTTTCTCTGTCAGTGTTCTGGGACTTATTTTAATTATCCAGAGAATAGCGGAGAGAAGGCAAAGTGATTAAGACCCCCTAAAATGTAAAGGTTTATGGACATACGATAGCTGCTGAGCAAAAACCGTGAAAACCGGATCTAAAGTGGAAGACATTGTTGAAAAGACCGTTGCGTTCAATGACAAGTGCAAGTTCTTTCGACTCGATACACCCGGGATGTGCCCGCTAAGGGACCCCATACGAAACATCGTGTATTGCGCTGAACCGCAAGTTGGCAAAATCAGTAGAGTCGAAGCCAAAACGGCATGAAAATTCGATCAAAAAACTGTGCAACACCAGGTTTCGGGCATTAGTGATTGAAATGTGCACTACAGGATCTGGGCGAAAGAAATACTATTCGCCATCTGCAGGACTCCGGTGAAGCTGCTCGCTAAGCAGAGGTTGGCCTTCGCTGAAAATTCATAGTCGCAAAATTCTTTTCAAATCTTTTTCAAATTAACACGGGAGATGACTTGGTGAGGAAGGTGCCCTGGCATAGTATCAGGACTAGGTAACCGCTTTTCACTAATCCCGTGGCACGCGACCCTGACATCTTGCGAGGCTTCCAATAAAATTGGCGACTCTCTTTGACAGCGCTCGTTGGCAAAAAGACAGCGTGGATGGAAGGTGCATCCCGACGGCGGATTAATAGGATTCGGCACTTCACCGCCCGTGGGTTCCCTATCGCGTCGAGCCATGGTGATGTCAGGAATAGTGTCAAGTAGAAGCCGGGTATATGGGTGCTGGGGATAAGCAAAGACTCTTCGGGCTGGACCGACTTCCACCTGGCGACCAAGGTACATAACCCCAATCCAGTCCGACATGTAGTAAACCACCGCCAGGTCGTGGCTAATAAAAAGATAGGTCAGCCCCAATTCGTTTTGCAGTTTCTTCATCAAGTTCAGGATTTGAGCCTGGACCGAAACATCCAACGCCGAGGTCGGTTCATCGCAGACCAAAAATTCTGGTTTCGAAGCGATCGCCCGGGCAATCGATATCCGTTGTCGCTGACCCCCTGAGAATTCGTGTGGGTATTTTTCACCATCCTTCGGAGTCATGCCAACGAGTTCCAATAGAAGGCCAACCTCACGTTTCTCCTCGGATCGGTTCCGGCGCAGACTAAAGCTGCGCAATGGTTCGGCGATGATATCGCTAACCCGCCAGCGCGGATTAAGGCTTGCATAAGGATCTTGGAAAATCATTTGCATCCGCCGTCGCAGTTCCTGCGGTTGGCCGGCGGGTTTGTCGGTTACATCGGATCCCATGAAAAGGATCCGACCCGCTGTCACCGGGTATAGACCAACGACCAACTTAGCAACAGTCGATTTCCCGCACCCTGACTCGCCCACAAGGCTAAAAGTTGTGCCTCGAAGAATGTCAATGTCTATGCCGTCTACTGCTCGGAGATGCTGAACCGGTTTTCTTTCAATTATCCTATTTAGAAATGGCGGTGAGATGTCGAAATACTATTTTAGCCCGCGAACAGACAGCAAAGAGTCCGTGCCCAGCCCGGGTTTCGGCTCGTTCATTCGTAACCTCCCTCGTAAAGCAGACAGGCCACATCACAGCCAAAAATATGCCGGGGTTCTGGTCGGACGGAGGAGCACCGCGGCATTGCCTCAGGACACCGGGGGTGGAAGGCGCAGCCCGGAGGAATGTCGCTCAGTCGAGGCATCGCCCCCTCAATCTGTGTCAGATAAGGGACATCGGCTCCGACCACGGGGATTGAGCCCATTAGCCCCCGCGTATAGGGATGGCGCGGTTCTTTTACAACCTGATGGACAGGGCCGATTTCGGCAAACCGGCCTGAGTACATTACTGCCACGCGGTCGACGGTTTCCGCTATCACGCCCATATCATGCGTGATTAGAATCACTGCTGTGCCGTGTACGCGGCACAGTTTCTTAAGTAATGCAATGATTTGGGACTGGATCGAAACATCGAGTGCGGTTGTTGGCTCGTCTGCGATCACGAGCTTTGGGTTGGCACATAGCGCCAAAGCGATGACGACCCGCTGCCGCATGCCGCCGGAAAACTGGTGCGGGTAATGGTCAATCCGTTTATCGGGCGCTGGTATCCCAACATCGGCCAAAAGCTCGATGGCGTTACTTCGGGCCTGTGCGCGGTCCAGGTTGAGATGGGTTTGGATCGTCTCGGTCAACTGGCGTCCGATGGTGTAAAGCGGGTTCAGGCTGGTTAACGGGTCCTGGAAAATCGAGCCAATCTTTTTTCCACGTATGCGGCGCATCTGCTCGCGTACCAGGTTGTCTATCCGATTGCCTTCAAACAAGATCTGACCGCCGACAATACGACCAGGCGGTTCTATTAGCCCAATGATTGCCGACCCGGTCAGGGACTTTCCGGCACCCGACTCGCCAACCACTCCAAGAATTTCTCCCGACACCAAGCTAAACGAGATGCTGTCAACCGCGCTTAGCAACCCGTGCCGTGTGTCGAATGCAATCGAGAGGTCGTGCACTTCCAGAAGCGGAGTGGATCTTTCGCTGTGGATCTTAATCATATATGCACTTTCAACGCAGTTTCGGATTTAATGCGTCTCGGAGCCAGTCGCCAAGCAAGTTGACTGACAGCACCAGAACAGCCAATGTCAATGAAGGAAAGATTACCACCCACCACACACCAGAAAATAGGAACTCGTTGCCGACACAAATCAGCGTTCCCAGAGACGGGTTGGTTGGCGGCATACCGACTCCGAGGAACGAGAGGGTCGCCTCAATCAGGATAGCCATAGCCAGATTGATGGTTGCTATCACCAATACTGGTCCCATCACGTTCGGAAACACATGGCGGAAAATAATCATTAACGACCGCCGGCCAGCCAAGCGCGCCGCCAAAACATATTCTCGATTGCGCTCCGCCATGGTCGAGCCGCGCACGGTGCGGGCGTATTGCACCCAAGTTGTCACAGCGATTGCGAAAATCAAGACAACCAGGGCTGCATTCTCATGCATCTCACGTGGAAGCGCACTGCGTACAATACCACTAACAAAAAGTGCAACCAGGATTGTCGGAAAACTTAACATCACGTCGGCGATGCGCATGAAGATAGCATCGAGTATTCCGCCGAAATAGCCACTCAGCAGTCCGATAACGACACCGAGTATAATCGCCAGTGTAACGCTAACGAATAAGGATAAGATTGTGGTTCGCTTCGCTCTCACAATCTATCCTTATTCGATAGAGCGGCAGCCGGTTCAGATTCTCAAAGCAGTTGACGATGTCAGCTTCCAGATCTGTAAAGGTGAAACCTTTAGCCTGGTTGGAGAATCCGGATGCGGCAAATCGACAGTGGCCAAACTGGTTGTTGGCCTTTATGCCCCCACCGGTGGCAGCATTGCGTATGAAGGGGTTAACATCGCCGGACTCGGGCGGAAGCAAATTGCACCCCTGCGCAGCCGCATTCAGATGATTTTCCAGGATCCCTACTCGAGTCTTAATCCGCGCTGGCGCGTGAAGGATATCATCGGCGAACCGATCAAAGCTTTCGGTTTGATCGAAGGCAAAGATGCCATTGCAAGGCGAGTTGAAGAGCTTCTCGAATATGTCAAGTTGACACCCGAAGATGGTGAAAAATACCCTCACGAGTTTTCGGGCGGCCAGCGCCAGCGCATTTCGATTGCGCGGGTATTGGCAAGCCAACCACAATTTCTCGTCTGTGATGAACCCACATCGGCTCTGGATGTGTCGGTTCAAGCTCAAATTCTCAACCTGATGCTCGATTTGCAGCGCGAGTTTAAATTGACATATCTTTTCATCAGCCACGATCTGGCGGTGGTTTACCATATATCCGACCGTATGGGGATCATGTATCTGGGACGGCTGGTGGAGGTGGCGCCCGTGAAGACGCTTTTTGGCAGACCCCGCCATCCTTATACGCGGATGCTGCTTGAAGCCATCCCGGATATAGAAATGACAGGCAAAAAGAGAACAGCAGTCGGCGGTGAGGTCCCCAACCCGATCAACCCCCCGCCAGACTGCGCCTTTCACCCCCGCTGCCCGCTGTCGAATGAGCGTTGC
>Ga0049118_10000189_pt1 | contig 16489 bp, 15 predicted proteins | sample WorMetHERISLAND2_2_FD_55048 | JGI IMG/M metagenome (GOLD analysis project Ga0049118, IMG submission 55048) | Marine gutless worms symbiont microbial communities from Max Planck institute for Marine Microbiology, Germany - Olavius geniculatus... | ecosystem: Host-associated > Annelida >... | reverse complement strand
TCGCAGTGGCTAAAGTTATCTAGACCCCATCTGATTATGCTGGTAAGGCCCCATCTCCTACGCCCAACCAGCCGTTGCAGAGACTGGGTCGCTCGAAATCGGGATCGGGATCGGGATCGCAATCGGAATTTCGATTTCGATCCCGATTTGGGCTTTTACGACACCCTCCTCCAGGGAGAGGGGTTGGGGTGAGGGTGATCCAATTAGGTTGTGAGTGTCAACACCACCTAGAGTGAATCTCGGAGATCGGGCACATATGGCAGAGAAAAAGAAATGCTGCGTCCGGTGGTCTACAGCGGAATCCCGCGCCGCCGGGCAGATTTCGGTCCTGGCGATTGTCGAAATGGTCTTTGCCGTGGCGCTCTATTGGGGGATCGCGTTCTATTTCGATACCCATTTCCATCTGGTTACCAGCCTGTTCGTGGCGCCCCTGTTGCTACTCCGCTCGGAGCGATCCATCGAGGCCGGCGCCGATTGGTTTCGGCGGGATTGGTTCAATGCTGGAAACTCTAAAAAATGGTCCCTTGCCAAGGAAATCGTATGGCTTGGCATTATGGCCATGCTTGGTTTTGCTGTTAGCTGGTGGATTTCCGACTATTTGGCCCATTCCTGGCTAGAAGACCAAACTGGTCTGGCCTTTTTTCTATCCGCCACGTTGGTAGGAATAATAGGAATTTCCGTGGGTTCTATGGTTGGGATTGCAATGACGGTTGCGGGTATAAATGGAATTTTTGGCACACGTAGTATGGATGCGAATGTGCTTGCGAGAGTGGTTATGAATGCAATTGCGCGTATGATTGCGGATGTAAATGCGGCTGCAAGTACGGGTAGATTTTTTAGCACGAGTAGTACGGATGCGAGTATGGTTACGAATACAGTTGTGCGTGTGATTTCGGGTGCGAATAGGTTTTTTAGCGCGAGTAGCGCGGATGCGGATTTAGTTGCAAGTGCGATTATGATTGTAATTGCATGTACGATTGCTGCTGTGGGTGCGGTTGCGGGTACTATTGTAGCTCTAAGTGCGATTGTGGGTGCGATAGCGGCTATAGGTGTTGTGATTGCAGTCTTGATTGTAGGTACGGTTATAGTTGCGGCCGCAGTTGCCCATAGCAGGGTGATTGTGTCTGGGAATAAGGATGCGTATGCGGGCTTGGGTGCAGGTATAGCTATGGGTTCGTATGCGAGTACGTTTGTAGGTACGATTGCGGGTGGGTATGCGATAAGGGCTATCATTATCCGGCTATCAGCAACTCTGCGGTTTCTTTTTTTTGATGGAACCCGGTCTCTACCCCAAAATTGGCGGGAAAATAACTTCGTCATCGACGGCATGACCCCCGCGGAACTCGTACCAGGTATTGGGAAAGACGAGGAATTCTTTACTCTGAGCAGTGTAATTGATGGGCTTAAGAGAGAAACAGTTATATTAGGGAAAATTGCGTTGTTCCCTCTCATACCGATCTGGTTCATACCGGTCTTTCTCTACCGATTGAATATCAAAGCGACTTGTTGGTTTTATTGGCCGCTTGCATTCCTGTTGCGTCCCTTGCCGAGCGATGAGCGTAGCGAACGGAGACGACGTGATTTGTGTTGGCCCTGGACCAATCCGGCACAACTGCTTCTCATCATAGGTTCCGGTGTTTTCGGGCTGGTTGCGGTTTTCATATCCTTGATCGGCACCCAATTTTTACTCGGCTTCACCGGCTGGTCCGCCGTGCCCTTCTGGCTGGAGTATCTGTTTATCCTGGATTGGTCGAGGTTGGAACCCTGGCATTGGGCGAATCTGATGATCGCCGTAACCGGTGCCGCCATGCTCTGGATGGCGGGTAAGGCGGTCGCCGACTATAAAGCCGGATTGGATTACAGTGAGGAAAATCCCTGGTCCTTGCCGACCATGCACATCTTACTGGCGCCTGCGTATGCTTGCGGTCATCGCTACTCTACTGCTGGCCCTGGGTTCTGTCGTCGTGTACCTTCAGCCTGGTTGGTTAGATTATCTGCCAGAGAGACATACGCAGGCGGTTATCGATTTTTACGGATCGAGTAATTCTTCGTGATTCGTGCTTTCATCCAATCGTACAGGATTTTTTTGGGACCTATATACATAGCTAGCCAAAACAGCACGCAATCATTCAAGCTCCCACTGTTTTCGCCATCCCTGGCACCTGGATTCCGGCGTCCCAGCCGGAATGACGAAGTGGGGGCTAAACGGTTAAAACAGCGCGGCTAACCATGTATATAGGTCCCATTTTTTTCAGAATGATACGTTATGGGCTTGGTAATGAGTTTCTCCGCGTCTCTGCGCGATCATTTAAGCCTATAACTTAATCATTCCGATTTTTTCAGAACACTATCAAACAATCCTGAAAATCCTGTTAATCCTGTCCTATTAGAATGTTGCGACGGGCATTCAGACGAAACTGCAAGGTGTTTTGACTTTCGCCCCTCTCCCGGCGAGGGTGTCGCAAAAGGCACCGGTCTTCACTCTTTGATCCCCTCTCCCCAACCCCTCTCCCAGCGGGAGAGGGGCTCTGGTGAGGTTCCGAACCTCAACGCTGAGGTTCTGAACTCGAACGTTGCGGTTCCGAACTCGGACGTTGCGGTTCCGAACTCGAACGTCGAGTGTGGATGTTGGGCACGCCGCCAAGCTCCCTCCTTTGTCGGGACAAGCCTGGCGGTTTTGCTCAACCTACAACTGGGTACCTGCAAGGGGTGCCCCTAGGTTGCACCTTTGCGGTTTGAATATGTCCCTCTCGTTCGCGGGAATGAGCCGTTTTTTTCTATAGGAAAACGCGACTCACACCAGGAACCCGGCGGGGGCTGGTAGCTGGCGACTGGTAGCCGGTCGATGCGGTTCGCTACGCCCATCGCATCTACAGGCTATGAGAGGCTGGGTCAGGGGCGTGCTGCGATGTAAGGGTTCGGGCCCCGCTGTTTTTGCCATCCCTGACACCTGGATTCCGGCGTCCCAGCCGGAATGACGCGGTGGGGGTTGAACGGTCAGGTGGTGTTGCTCGTTGGCATGGGAGCCGGATGAAAACGACGAATCACGCGAATCCACACGAATCAGGGTCTTTTGTGCCTATGGGAACATTCGCGTCGATTCGTGTGATTCGTAGTTGATATAAGACCCGAATATTTGGACACCCGGGAGCGTCAAGTAGTGAGCGGCAAATCGCTCATCACTCACCGGCTATCCGCAGCTCATACGAGAGCCGGTCCCCGCGGCGACCAGAGGGTGCTCAGATCGAGGCTGATGGCTGTGAACGGCGGGGCGACTACCTGATCGGCACCGGCAAAGCGACCACTCTCGATCCAGGTGCCGGTGTAAAGGCGGTACGCCTCCAGGGTGTGTTTAACCGGATCGATCAGCCAGGCATAGTGCACGTCGTAGCAGGCATACAGCGGCATCTTGGTCTCACGATCCTTCCTCTTGGTGGATGGAGACAGGATCTCGCAGACCCAATCGGGGACCACCTCGAAGCGGTGGCCTTCCGGCAGATAGGGCATGCGCTCACGCCGCCAACCGGCCAGATCCGGTACGGCCACTTCCGTGTCCCGTATGAAATGCAGCTCCGGTTCGGGGCAGATCCACCAGCCGCCAGGACCGCCAATACCTTCACCGTAAGGGCCATCAATCCTGGCGCCGAGCTTGAGAGCAACCTGGCCATGCGACCTGACGGGCGCGATTGGGTATAAAGTTGCCCGTTCAGGAGCTCCCCGGTCACCCCCTCGGGCAGGGTTTCGAGAGATTCGTAGAGCGTAGGTTTGAACGTTGGTTGCATCTTTTCTTTCCCGCACATGGGTATTCGGATCGTGGCAGATTTTTAATTGGTTACGGTTCCGGGTCTCAACGATGAGCTTCCGATCCTCAACATTCAGGGCCTTCCGATTCCGGCAATCCCTATCGAATTGGTAGCATTGCCTAAACTTAATGGCATTGTGCCGGAGCGTGGGAGCCAGAGAAAATTATTTTTTGCCGCAAATGAACGTGGATAAACGCAAATTGAATTTCGTGCCTTCCGTGCTTTTCCGGTTCCCGTTTGAGTATGGGAAAAATGATCCGGTCGCTTCGATCCATGCCATCCCCGACACCTGGATTCCGGCATCCCAGCCGGAATGACGAGGTGGGGAGCAAGGATTCGTATTTGGATAGCGCCGTCCCCAACACTAAGATCCCTCGTTCCTCGGGATGACAAGGTGTTGGGCACGCCGCTATCCATGGCGGCTTTGCCCAACCTATGCTTTGCGCCCTTTGCATCTTTGTGGTTCAAACATGTTTCCCTCGCTCGCGGGGACAAACCGTTTTTTCTATAGGAAACTTCTGCTCACACCAGGAACCTGGTGGCAGCTGGTAGCCGGTCGATGCGGTTCGCTACGCCCTCCACATCTACAGGCTATGCAATGCTGGGTTTCGTTCCTCAACCCAGCCTACGGGCTGCCGGCGACTGACAACTGTCCCCTGACAACTGGTAGCTGGCAGCTGGCGACTGGCGACTGGCGACTGGTAGTCGATGCGGTTCGCGCGCCCTCGTGGTGCTATCCTGATAAGATTTACCGCGCTCACCGCATCCTACCTGCATCCTACAATCCCAGCTCCCGCCAGCGCGCCTCAATCCGTTTGACGGAGATAGGATAAGCGGTCCCGAGCTGCTGGGCGAAGAGGGAGACCCGCAGCTCTTCCAGCATCCAGCGGATTTCTTCCAGGCGGGTGTCGTGTCGCCCCGCCTCACGGGCGGCGGCCGAGCGTTCTCGCCATTTCCCGTGGATAGCGGCCATCTCTTGCATGTGCTGCCGGTCCTTGGCGGCGGCGTGCCCGAGCCGCTCGGCGCGGACATCCAGGGCCTTGAGGTAGCGTGGATAGTCCTCGATGTGTCGGTAAGGGATCTGCTGTAAAAAACCGCGAAAGACCAAGGTATCCAGGTGCCCACGCATGTCCATGGTCGAGGTCATCCAATTGATCTGAGTGATGTCCGCAAGCCGCTTGCGGATGGTCTGGTAGCGCATGAGTATCTGCCCGGTCAAGGCACAGACGTCCTGGGCGATGGACGCCAGCCGTGGCCGCTCTTGCTCCAGACACGAGACAAAGGTCTGCCGATCTCGGATCGGTGGCCGGTTTTCCAGAAAGGTGAGCTCCAGGATCAACGCCACCAGCTCGTCGGCCAGGTCCGGCGACTTCCCCTGCCCCGCACCTATCGCCGGTGGCTCCAGCAGCACCTCTACTAGCTCCCCCAGCGATAGGTGCGGGGCAGACTCTCTCCCGGCCGGGAGAGGGGCTTTTGCGACACCTTCCTGTGGCTGCGGGGCTTTGGCGTACTGGAGGCGCATCCGGTCCAGATGCGGCAGATTCTTGCGCAAATCTCTCAGGTCCGCTCCCAGCCGGAGCATCAGCAGCCGGCGCAGCCCGATTCGCATGGCCGTTGCGGCGCCGACTTCCGAGTCCAGCACCCGAATGGCGACGCTGTCCCCTTGGTCGACCAGGGCGGGGTAGCCGCGCACGCGAATACCGCCGCGGTCCAGGTCCAGGCTCTCCGGCAGCGCATCGAAGTCCCAGTGTCGGAGCCCCGTCCGCTCCAGCTCCCGGGACGGGATCTCGGCCGAAAAAACCCGTTGCCCCTGGCCGCCGTAGCGGCGCTTGAGCCGGGAAAAATCCTCCTCCAACGCGACCTGACGCCCCTCGTCGTCCACCAGCCGAAATTTCATGCGCAGGTGGCCGGGGATGGCGGACGGGTCCCAGGCGTCCTCGAGGACCGCAACCCCGGTCATTTCCCCAAGTACCTCGCCGACTGCCTGGATCAGGGGCCGCTCCGAAGGCACCAGGCGCTTGACCAACTGTCGTGCCGTCTCCGGGATGGGGACCAGGGTCCGGCGTAGCGGCTTGGGCAGGCCCCGCAGCAGGGCGACCAGCAGCTCCTCCAGGAGACCGGGGACCAGCCACCCGCACCGCTCGGGCGAGACCTGGTTGACCAGGGGTAGGGGGACGGTGAGGGTCACCCCGTCCCCGCGCTCTCCGGGATCGAACCGATATTCCAGGGGGAGCCGGGTGGCCCCGACCTGCAGGCCGTCGGGGAACGCCTGCTCGGTGATTTCCGCCGCGTCCCGGCGCATCACATCGTCCAGGCGCATATGCAGGAGCTTGGGCTCCTTGCGCGTTGCCGTGCGCAGCCATTGTTCCAGTTGGGGCTTGGAATAGATGCCGCTCGGGACCCGCTGGGCGTAAAAGGCATAAATAGCCTCTTCGTCCACCAGGATGTCCCGCCGGCGGGATTTGGCCTCCAGGTGGCGGACGTAGGCAATGAGTTCCCGATTGTGGCGCCAGAAAGGGGCCCGGGTCTCGAAGTTTTCTTCCACCAGGGTCCCTTCCACCAGGGCGAAGCGCAAAAAAATCTCCCTGGCCTCGGCCGGGTTGATAGGCCCGTAATTGACGCGCCGCCGGGGGACGATGGTCACGCCGTAGAGGGTAACCTTCTCGTAGGCCGCCACTTGGCCGGCCCCGGCCTGCCAGTGGGGCTCCGCATAGTTGCGCTGCACCAGGTGAGCACCGGCCTGCTCGATCCAGGCCGGCTGGATCCTGGCGACGATGCGCCCGTACTGCCGGCTGGTCTCGACCCGCTCCGCCGCCATGATCCATTTGGGCGCCTCCCGGAACAGCCCGGAGCTCGGATGAATATAAAAGCGGTTGTTGCGGACACCCTGGTATTCCCGCTGCTCGTCCTTGTGGCCGATATTGCCCAAAAGACCTGTGAGTAGGGCACGGTGGATCTCCTCGTAGCTTCCTTCGGACCGATTTTCTTTATATACCGCCACACGGCCCGATCCGAGCTTTTGAATTTCCCCCTCTCCCCTGCCCTCTCCCGGAGGGAGAGGGTGTGAAATGCGCGGATTATGCCGTGTGGCGGTATAGCCCAGCTCGTGCATCGTAAGAGCCAGCTGGGCCTGGATATCGCGCCATTCCTGGACCCGATTCCAGGACAGGAAGTGTTGTCGGCAGAGCTTTCTGAACTTGTTTTTAGACAGGCGGGCACGCTCCTGCTCCAGAAACCGCCACAGATTCAGAAAAATCAGAAAGTCCGAGTCCTCGTGATAGAAAGTGGCGTGGATCTGATCCGCCGCCTGCTGCTGTTCCAACGGACGCTCCCGCGGGTCCTGGACACTCAGGGCCGCGGCGATAATCAGGAGCTCGGTCAGGCAATGGTGGTCCTTGGAGGCCAGCAGCATCCGCCCGATGCGCGGGTCCACGGGCAGGCGGGCGAGCTGCTCCCCCAGGGGCGTCAATCGGCCGGTATCATCCAGGGCCGCCAGCTCCTCCAGGGTGCGGTAGCCGTCGGCGATCAGCCGGGTATCCGGCGCGTCCAGGAAGGGAAACGCCTCGATGGCCCCGAAGCCCAGCAGCTTCATCTGTAAAATCACCGCGGCCAGATTGGTGCGCAGGATCTCCGGCTCGGTGAAAGGGGCCCGGGCCTTGAAATTGTCCTCCGAGTAAAGCCGGATGCACAGGCCCGCCGCTACCCGCCCACAACGGCCCTTGCGCTGGTTCGCCGCGGCCTGGGAGATACGTTCCACCGGCAATCTCTGGATCTTGCCGCGCCGGCTGTAGCGACTGATCCGGGCGAACCCCGGATCGATCACATAATGGATACCGGGCACCGTGAGTGAGGTCTCGGCCACATTGGTCGCCAGGATCACGCGCCGGGTGCCGTGGGCTTGAAAAACCCGGGCCTGCTCCTGGGGGCTTTGGCGGGCATACAGGGGCAGGATTTCGGTAGCGGGCGGGTGGTGCTTGCGCAGGGTCTCGGCGGTTTGTCGGATCTCGCGCTCGCCGGAGAGGAACACCAGGACATCGCCCGGACCCACCCGCGCCAGCTCGTCCAGGGCCGCGGCGATGGCGTGTTGCATGGCGTCGTCCCGCTCGCCCACCTGCTCGTCTTCCGGTGGTCGATAGTGGACTTCCACCGGATAGGTGCGCCCGGAAATCTCAATGATGGGCGCCGGCCCCGACACAGTGCTCGCGAAGTGTTCGGCGAAACGCCGCGGATCAATGGTGGCCGAGGTGACGATGAGCTTGAGGTCGGGCCGCCGGGGCAGCAGTCCCTTCAGATAGCCCAGCAGGAAATCGATGTTGAGGCTGCGCTCGTGGGCCTCGTCGATAATCAGGGTATCGTACTGGTCGAGAAACCGATCCTGCCGGATCTCCGCCAGCAGGATGCCGTCGGTCATCAGTTTTACAGCGGTCTCGGGTCCTATCCGGTCATGGAAGCGTACCTGATAGCCCACCAGGGTGCCGGGCTCGGTCCCGAGCTCCTGGGACAGGCGGCTCGCAAGGCTGCGGGCGGCGATTCGCCGGGGCTGGGTATGGCCGATGCGCCCGGCGATCCCCCGCCCCAGGTCGAGGCAGAGCTTGGGCAGCTGAGTGGACTTGCCGGAACCGGTCTCGCCGCACAGCACCACCACCTGGTGGTCGCGGATCAGCGCCGCCACCTCGTCGCGGCGCTCGCTGACGGGCAGCTCAGGGGGATAGGTAATGGTCGGGACCTGGACCCGGCGCCGTTCGGCCAGATTTTGGGATTTCCGGATAGCCTCCCGGAGCTCGACTAATCCCCGGTCGATGGGTCGGCCCCGTTGCGCGCGTTGGTGCAAACCCTGCAAACGGCGGCGGAAGGACCGTCGGTCACTGATGAGGCAAGTAGCCAGGTCCTCCCGCGTCGGCAGCCGGTCGGGATGCGAGGACTCGGGTAAACGACTGGATCTGTCCGTCATCCGGTCCACGCAGGTGTCTCCGGCAGGTACCTGAAAAATGGGTGGTGCTTAACAGGTAGTGATACCCCCCCGCTGAACCTTTTTTCAAAGCCCCTCTCCCTGGAGGAGGGTGTCGCAAAAGGCATCAATCTTCGCCCTTTGATCCCCTCTCCCCAACCCCTCTCCCGGCGGGAGAGGGACTTTTGCGACACCCTCCTCCAGGGAGAGGGGTTGGGGAGAGGGTGATTCAAACAGTTTTGCACGCGATCTCAATCACTTGCCGTGAGTTGACAGGGAGTTCGCTGGGCGGATCTTCTGATCTTGATCACTACCTGTTAAGCACTACCGAAAAATGGAGATCTCGTCAACAGGACGCCTGAACAATCAATGGGTTAGAATCGCTTACTTGGTGAAAACACCTATTTTTCAAGGTACCCGAATTTCCGAAGAATTACGATGAACGCATATAAAACCTATGTCGAAGTGGATCCATCCGGTCGAGTCGTGTTGGAACAGCTTCCATTCCGCGCGGGAGCTCTGGTCGAGGTATTGGTCGTCGATCAGAGCCCCGAGACTGGAGAAATGGAAAGCTGGCGTGCACTTTTCAAGCACATCCAGGGCTTGCCTCGGTCCCAATCGATCACTGACGACGATATCGCCAGGGAGATCGACGACTATCGGAGCGGCCGATGAGGATCGTGATCGACACCAGCGTACTGGTGTCCGCCGCGATTCGCGACCGGTTGCCCGAACAAGTGCTGTTGTGGTGCGTTGCTCGGCCAGAACTCGATTGGCTCGTCACCGCGGAGATCCTCGAAGAATATATCGAGGTGGTGAATCGTCCGAAGTTTGGGCTCAAGGCCGCGACCGTTGCCTGGTGGGTAGAGTTGCTCAGTCGGCGGACTCGGATGATCACGCCGCGGGTTGGGATCGCGTTTCCGCGGGACCATAAGGATGCGAAGTTCCTGATCTGCGCCATATCCGGCGACGCAGATGTTCTCATCACTGGAGACGGAGATTTCAAAGAGGCCCGAGCATTGATCGAGGCATCCAGAGTAAATGTACGGCAATTCGCACAGTATTATGCGCCCGAGCTTATTCCATAGAGAAGCCCATACCTGGCGAGGCTTCGCCTCAGACCGACGAAGCGTGAATTTATTGTGGAGTGCGCACAAAAGCCCCTCTCCCTTGAGGGAGAGGGGTTGGGGAGAGGGTGGTCGAAACAACCCCGCACTCGATTTTTTGTGCAGCGCACAAATTTGACTCATTTGCAAAGATTCACCCCTCGTCGGTCTGAGGCAAAGCCTCGCTAGTTCTGCCCGCGTCGGCAGCCGGCCGGGCTGCGAGGACTCGGGTAAGCGATTGGATCTGTTGTTCATCTGGCCCAAACGGGCGTCGGGGTAATCTTCTTTATGAATCCGTAAATTTTCGCAGATGCCGATCCGGGCTGAAAATCGGGATGCTTGCAGGTCGCTAGTACCCTATAGTATTTGTTGGTAAGCGAGAGGAAACCACGCACATGGACACGAACACCAGCATTTCCCTGAGCGGACACCTCGCGGGGTTCATCGCACGGCAGATCGAGAACGGTCGTTACGGTTCTACCGGTGAGGTGATCCACGCCGGTCTGCGCTTGCTCGAAGAACGCGAACGGAAGCTCGAAACCCTACGCCAGGCCCTCATCGAAGGGGAAGAAAGCGGCGGAGATTCACCGCTCGACATGCACCGAATCCGGCGCGCAGCGCGGGAAGAAGCAGGGTTGGATGCGTGAATTCGAGTGCTTCATGCACGGATGGACCCGGACCTCCACTTGTAAAGCTATAGGATAGGCAAAAGAACACAGCTTATCTGCTACCTGCCAGTAGGCAGCGTTTTGCTTTGATCGTTCAGACCCCCGCTGTTTTTGCCATCCCTGGCACGGCAGATTCCGGCAATCCTGCCGGAATGACGCAGTAGGGTCCGCCAAACTTCACCACTTGAAATTTATCGACTACCCAAGAGCAACCGATGCGCACTGAACCCGGCGTATTTCCATTCCTATTTACCTTGGGACTCGTCCTTCGCATTGGATTGCTTCCCGGTATCTCCTGTCGAATGGTCTTGTCCTCGGCTCTGGGTTACATCCGCCGTTTCGGATTATCCCCCGGTGTCTCCTTCCGAGCGGCCCTGATTCCGGCCCGCGGGTGAGACTGTCGGGACCGACGGCACCTTGGGGGTCTGCGGCGGCTCGACGGCCATCTTGCTTAAGTGTTGGAACAGCAGATTCGGAACCAACTTCTCTGAAAACCCTGCAATGAAGCAACCGATGAACAGCATCGCGAGATCCTTATATTTTAAGGCACCGGATTTATTCTCCACTAAAGGGTTCGGAAATACTGCGGTGTTAAGCAACTCAGAATGTAGGAAAACAACAAGACGAACCCCGCTCCGACGCCGACCAAGACGCGGGTGAGGATCAACCACCAGCGGCGGTTCAGCGTGAGGTCATCGAACGTACTGTCGGCGAGGCGCTTTCTCAGACCAGTCATCATACTGAAGGCCGCCCCGAACGCCCCGGCGGATCCAGCGAATATCAGCGGCCAAGAGCCGTCCGGGCTTACCCCAATCTCCACGAACCGCAATCCCGGTAACAGTAGGGATATGAACACGGACACGAACAGCACAAACATGAGCATGTAGATAATCCCTGTACGCGCCGTAATCTCTGTCATATATGTCCGTCGTGCTTCGTTTCTCGTGTATTGCCACTGCAGGTCATTGGCCAAGCTAGATAGGAGCGCCGCTAAGTCCTTAGGATCGTACAACCCTTTGGCGCACTTCCGATACCAGCCTGCGACAGGCGCAGGCAGTGACTGTTCTGCCTCCAGCGACCGTCGTTTGATCTCGACATGTAGGGTCGGCTCATCTTAGAGGTGCACCAGCTGTTGTTCAATCTCATAGGCATCCTGCCAGGAGAGGTCCTTATCTCCCTTCTCTGTTATTTCCCATATCCGCTCCAGGGCCTTTGGAACCGGATTTAATGCCCTTTCCTCGATCTTGGTGATATAGGCGCGCAGGGTGATGTGGAACTGGCGCGTCATGGCCCTAACCTCGTCCATTCCAGATGTTTTCTCGCATCCAATGTCCAGATTTCTACAAAACCAGTCTTTTATCTTTGCCATAATTATTTTCTCGTTCTTATTCGACGGCCAAACGACTCAAAGCATAGCAAGGAGGAATCTTCCGAGCCACGGGAGATTCGGGATGACCGAGGTCGTTCCACAGTCGGCACTCATCAGACATCCGCCTTCGAGTTCGGGTACTTTACGGTGAAAGTCGCGCGCAGCATACCCCCCAACTTTCTCTCTCCGAGGGTGTCGCAAAAGTCCCCCTCCCGGCGGGAGAGAGCCTGCCCCGAACGCAGTGAGAGGGCTTGGGGTGAGGGGGTAAAGATTGGTGCCTTTTGCGACACTTTCTAAGCAAACGCCACCACTACGCAGGCTTCGGCACTTGATAAAATCTCGTTTATAAACGAAACTAAGGTATGTTTGAGATCCGGATCTACCACACCACTGCGGGACGAGAGATTTTCGCCGACTGGCTACGCAAGCTGCGGGATACCAAGGCAAAGGCTGCCGTCATCCGTCGCATCAACCGGGTGGAGCATGGCAATTTCGGTGACCATAAGCCATGCCGCGAAGGGGTGTGGGAGCTGCGCATCGAGGTAGGGCCGGGCTACCGCGTTTATTACGCACAGTCCGGGAAAACGACCATTCTGCTCCTATGCGGTGGCGATAAAAGTACCCAGGATTCCGACATTGCGAAGGCGTGTGAATACTGGCGTGATTGGCAGCACAGGAGCTCGAGTCAGGAGTACGAACGATGAAAGGCAAAGCATTCGACGATCTAGTCGTCGAGCTTCTCCACGAAGATCCTAAGCTTGCGGCTGAAATGCTCAATGACATTCTCGAAGACGGCGACCAGAGTGAATTGCTCACCGCGCTGCGCCAGCTGGCGAAGGCATTCGGTGGAGTGGCGAAAGTAGCCGAGCAGGCCCACCTGAACCCGACGCAGCTCTATCGTACCCTGTCACCAGTCGGCAATCCGGCAATCAGCAGCCTCTCGGCCATCCTCAAGGTCATGGGCTTGCGGCTGGCCGTCCAGCCCATCCAATCCTCTCCAGCATAAGATCATGGCCATAATTAGTTCTATCCTCAATCCGTGAACCAAATTAACCAGAGTTAATTTTCATCAAGCCGCCTGCCGTAAGGGGTGCTTAGACAACCTTTGAAAGCCCATCGCGTAGGCGAAACTAGAGAGCAGGTTCCGCCGAAAAGGTATCCGAATCTCCGAAAGAATTACGATGAACGCGTACAAAACCTATGTCGAAGTGGATCCATCCGGTCGAGTCGTGTTGGAACAGCTTCCATTTCGCGCGGGGGCTCTGGTCGAGGTGTTGGTCGTCGATCAGAGCCCCGAGACCGGAGAAGTGGAAAGTTGGCGTGCACTTTTCAAGCACATCCAGGGCTTGCCTCAGTCCCAATCGATCACTGACGACGATATCGTCAAGGAGATCGGCGACTATCGGAGCGGCCGATGAGGGTCGTGATAGACACCAGTGTGCTGGTGTCCGCCGCGATTCGCGATCGGTTGCCCGAGCAAGTGCTGTTGTGGTGCGTTGCTCGGCCCGAACTCGATTGGCTCGTCACCGCAGAGATCCTCGCAGAATATGTCGAGGTAGTGAAATAGTGGTAAATTTTTAAATGGTTAGCGTAGAACGGTTCATTAACCATGCCCGATTCCATCATTTGATCCCCTCTCCCCGGCCCTCTCCCGGAGGGAGAGGGGGGCAGTTCGTGGCGTGCCCAACATACTGCTATTGGCGATGTTTCCATTTAAAAATCAACCACTACCCCGAATGTTTACACAAGCGACAGGACGATCTTTCCGAAATGGGCGCTCGCTTCCATGTCACGATGGGCCTGGGCTACGTCGTCCAGGCGGTAGACCTTGTGAATCAGGGGCACGACCTTTCGCTCCGCCAGCAGGGGCAGCACGCGGTGTGAGAATTCGGCGACGATCGCCGCCTTTGCGGGCACCGGGCGCGATCTGAGCACGGAGCCGATGACCTGCTGGCGCTTGACCATTATCAGGGCCAGATTCAGCTCCGCCTTGATACCACCGGTCACGCCGATGATTACCAGGCGGCCGCCGACGGCGAGCGACTTCAGGTTGGAGGCCAGATAGGCGGCGCCGATGTGGTCGAGAATCACCTGTACCCCCTGCCCGTCCGTAACGCGCCGGACCTCCCCGGCGAAATCCTGGGATCGGTAGTCGATGACCAGGTTCGCTCCCAGCGCCGCGACTCGCTCCAGCTTGCCCGGCGAGGCCGTGACCAGGACCTTGGCGGCGGGCGTCAAGGCCCGGCAGAGCTGTACGGCGGCGGTATTGACCCCCCCTCCCCCGCCGTGCAGCAGGACGCTGTCGCCGTCCTCGAGGCCGCCGAGCATGAAGACGTTGAGATAGGCGGTGATATAGGCCTCGCAGATACAGGCCGCTTCCTCGAAGCTCAGGGAGTCCGGGATCCGCATCAGGTGGTCCGCGTAGGCGACGGCATACTCCGCGTAGCCCCCGCCGCCCACCAGGCCCATCACCCGGTCGCCCACGGACCAGCGCTCCACCCCTGGTCCCAGCTCCCGGACGGTCCCGGCCACCTCCAGGCCCAGGAGCTCCGAATCCCCCTTGGGCGGGGGATACCTGCCCTCGCGCTGAACGATATCCGGACGGTTGACCGAGGTGGCCGCCACCGCCACCAACACCTGGCCGTTACCGGGCACTGGCCGCTCCGCTTCTCCAATACGCAGGACCTCCGCCCCGCCGAATTCGCCGATCAGTACTGCCTTCATTCCCCCTCCAAACTTTCAAAGCGTGATATTCACAACAGCCCCATCGCTTCAATGACAACCAACACAACCATTCGGGACCCGACATTTTTTAGTATGTTCATAGATACTTTAAAGTTTTGGTAGTGGTAATATTATAAGTGTTTATAGTGGAGAGATTCTTTTCGATCCCCTCTCCCCAGCCCTCTCCCGGAGCAAGAGGGGGCGGTTTGTGGCGTACCCAACACATTGCTATTGGCTATGTTACAACTTATAAATTAACTACTACCAAAGTTTTCAAAGCGCGCCATACTCAGCGGATCGAAACAAGCTCGAAGACGCAGATCAGCGGCCAAGCTCCCCCCGCAACGAGTTGGGTAAGGCCCGGATAATGGTCAGATCCACAAAACCTCCGATCAGATCCCGCGGACCCGCGAAGTTGACTACCCGATTATTGGCGGTGCGACCCGCGAGCTCCGTCGGTTTCCTGCGCGACGGCCCCTCTACCAGCACCCGCTGGACGGTCCCCACCATGCGTCGGCCGATGGTCTGGGCATGGTGGCTCAAACGCTCCTGCAAACGTGCCAGGCGCGCCTGCTTGACCGCGTCGGAAATCTCATCCGGGTAATCCGCGGCGGGGGTGCCGGGGCGTCGGCTATAGATGAAGCTGAAGCTGGTATCGAAGCGAATCTCATCCACCAGGGCCAGGGTGGCGGCGAAATCCTCCTCCGTCTCGCCCGGAAAGCCGACGATGAAGTCGGAGGAGATGCTGATATCCGGTCGCACCCAGCGCAGGTGGCGGAGCCTGGATTTGTACTCGAGAACCGTATGCCCCCGCTTCATGGCGGCCAGGATCGGATCGGAGCCGCTTTGCACCGGCAGATGCAGATGACTCACCAGCTCGGGCACCTCCCCATACGCCTCGATCAGGGAATCGGAGAGCGCCACCGGGTGGGAGGTGGTATAGCGGATGCGGTCGATACCCCCGATGGCGGCCAGGTAGCGGATCAACAGTGCCAGGTCGGCGTTTTCTCCATCGTACATGGCGCCGCGGTAGGCATTCACGTTCTGGCCCAGCAGATTGACCTCCCGCACCCCCTGTTCCGAAAGCGCCGCTACCTCCGCGATCACATCGTCGAAGGGACGGCTGATCTCCTCGCCCCGAGTGTAGGGCACCACGCAGTAGGTGCAGTATTTCGAGCAGCCTTCCATCACCGAGACAAAGGCCGTCGGTCCCTGCGCCTGGGGTATGGGCAGGGAGTCGAACTTCTCGATCGCGGGGAAGGAGACATCCACCTGGGGCCGACGCCGCTCCCACAGGGCCTCGAGCATCCGCGGTAACCGATGCAGGGTCTGGGGCCCGAACACTAGATCCACGTAGGGTGCCCGCTCGCGGATCGCCCCTCCCTCCTGGCTCGCCACGCAGCCGCCGACGCCGATGACCAGGGCCGGATTGCGTTCTTTCCAGGGGCGCCAACGACCGAGCTGGGAGAACACCTTTTCTTGAGCCTTCTCCCGGACGGAGCAGGTATTGAGCAGCAGCACATCCGCGTCCTCGGGACGACCGACACGCTCCAGACCATGTGCCTCACCCAGGACTTCCGCTATGCGAGCGGAATCGTACTCGTTCATCTGGCAGCCGTAGGTCTGAATGAAGAGCTTTCCGGACATGCTGTCAAGTGTATGCGGAACCTCGCGTCGATCCGAGTGCTTGTTCGGCATCCGACTGCTCTGCCGCCGAATCGAGAGGCCGGTCAGATCTCCCGCCCGCTTCCGTTAAAATGTCGGGTCCCGAATGAGGGTCTAGATAACTTTAGAGAGGATTTTCTCTCAGTAAAATGAGTATTATATCAATAAGTTTTCCTCTCGATGATCGAATCTGAATTCACATTCTT
>Ga0049118_10000140_pt1 | contig 21104 bp, 1 predicted proteins | sample WorMetHERISLAND2_2_FD_55048 | JGI IMG/M metagenome (GOLD analysis project Ga0049118, IMG submission 55048) | Marine gutless worms symbiont microbial communities from Max Planck institute for Marine Microbiology, Germany - Olavius geniculatus... | ecosystem: Host-associated > Annelida > Digestive... | reverse complement strand
GATCACCGGCTGAGCGTGAGTAAAATTCCATTCATGAAATAAGAAGCATTCATTATCGCTGGCGCTCTAAAAATGTCGATTCCAGCAACAAACCGTCAAGGTTTGATCCACCGCCATATCGAGCCGGTGATAGCGGTCATCATCGGCTTCGGGCACCGTCAGTTTGGCATTGTTGCGGAGGTGCACGCTGCCCCGGACCTCGATCCCGTGGGTGACTGCCGTCTCCAGAACCGCACCGTCGACGGTCATGCTGCCGGATATGATCAATTCCCGGGCGGCCAGGCGGGCTCCCTGACCGCCCACCACGACATTGCCGGAAACGGTGGCCTGGCCGCGGGTGGTGAACGAACCGCCGGTCAATGTCAGGCTGACGAGTTGGATGTTCTGCACGTAATACACATCGTCGCCTGTCACCGAAACAGCCCCAAGGCTGGTGACCTCATCCGTGCAAAGGACCGGCACCTCCTCCAGAACAGCGGAATCAACCACCTCGAAACGATCCGCGTGGATCCGGTCGGAAGCCACCAAACGGACGCCGGCGGAGGCGACCAGCTTGTCGAGGCGGATAACCCCGATGAGCTCGCTGCCGGCTTCAGCGACCGGGGCCGTGTCGGACCGCACGACCAGGTAATTGCCGCCGTTGTCGATGACCTCGTATAGCGGCGCCTGCAAATCGTCGGCGTTAAGGCTCACAAACAGGCCTCGCAGACCGAGTGTCCAATTTCCAGGGTTGAAATCGGCAACCCACCTGGAGGGATAATACTCAATATAAACCCGATACAGGTCGCTTTCTCCTTCAACCGGGAGGATTTCTATGATCGGGTGCCGGCCGATGGAGCGCAGGGTGGATTTGGCTTTTGGGTGGCCGAGCCCGGCCGCGTCCAGGTGCAGCTCGCCGTTTTGCTGATCGGACTTCTTGAGGAATATGGTGCCGGCGCCGCCGCAGTTGTCGATCACGGGGGCCGATCCGGCCTGCGCTTCGAGAGCAAGGCCGTCGGCAATGGGAATGCTGCCGTCGCCGTATAGGTCGTAATAGATGGCGATGCGGCCGCCGGCCCCGGCGCCCTGATTGCTGTTGGCGACGTCACCGCCGTTGGCGCGGATGGTCCCGCTGCCGGAGATCGTGCCGGTTTCGATGAGAACCGATCCGCCGGCGCCCGAGCCGTAGGGCGAGGTCTGTGCAGCGGTCAAGCTCTGGCCGTCGGCGGCAATGACGCCGTTGACGATTATGGCAGGCGCGCTTATTTTGAGAACACCCCCGCCGGTCGCCGCCGCGTAGGGCCCGGAGCTGCCCCCTGGAAACTGGGGTTTGCGGAAATCTCCGTAGGCGGGATAAGCCCAGGCATCCAGATTGGCGGATGCATTCCCACCGTGGGCACCGCCATAGGCATACCGGCCGTCCTGATTATATGAGCTGACGGTCTCAGCCCGCAAAATGCCGCCGGCGTCCGCCTGCAGCTGGGCGTGCAATTGGAGTTCGACCACGCTGGGACCGATGACGACTTCGCCGCCGGATTCGACCACCAGGGCATTTAAACTGATGGCTGCGTCGTTGTAGTACAAGGACCCGCCGATTTTGACCACCACATTTGTATAGCGCATGCCGTCGTCAGCCGTCGCCGGGCCGTTGACCACCACCGTGTCGGCACCCCAGGCGCCCACTTCATAGGGAATTTCGAAAGTAGACGTGATGCCCAGGGTATCCTCGGCCGTCACCAGGATATGGACAATGTCACCGTCCTGGGCCGTATCGGCAACGGGAACCATAAATTGACCGGACAAGGACCGCTGACCGTCGGCATCGATTTCATCAGCCAAAATGCCGTCCACAGACAGGGTCACCCTGGCCAGGGTTCCGAGTTTGTGGGCTTCGAACCAGACCGGGACGCTTTCGCCCGCCGGCACACGGTATGCCACCGTCGAGGCTGTCAACACCGGCGGCGTCCTGTTTTCGACCACATTTGTAGAAACCGGATCGGAAAGGGCGATCTTGCCGTCGGTTTCGATGGTGAGCAGCCGCAGGTCGTAGCTGCCGGCCGGAATGCTCAAAGTGTCCGGCACGGGCAGCCGGAACACGAAATTATCCGTCTCGTTGATCCACAGGCGCCAGTCTTCGGGGTCCTCGTCGGGCGCATATTTCAGATCGGCCAGCAAATGATGGGCCAGGACGATCCCGCTCGTGGTGATGGACGACACGGCCGTGTCAACATTCTGATTCAGGTGATCTTCCACCGGGGGCTGCCACCCCCGGGGGAACAGGTAACCGGCGATGCTCAGGACATCACGACCCGGATCTTCGAGGGCGATCTCCAGCATGTGGGATTCACCCTGGGTCCACTGCAGCCCGGTGGTCGGGTTGACCAGAGAAATCAGGGCCCATGGATCCGCCTGCAGGGTTACCGCAATCGTGTGGGTGCTGATGTGGCCGCAATTGGTTGTGACCCGGAACTCCAGCTGGGTCAGCCCGGCCTGCAGCATGGCGGAGTAAGCCTCGGGGCTTTCCAGCGAAAAGTAAACACTGTCACGGCTTTCGAGCACATGGGCCACCGCTTCGCCGGAGCCTGCCGGGACATACACCCATTCCACCGCAGCAATGCCCGACGCGGCGTCGGCCCGAATGGTGACGGGTCTGAAGTTGGAGGTTTCTCCGCCGATATCGTCGCCCGAGCCTCTGACATAGACCGTTTGTCCCGCCGCGGGAAAGACCGCCTCGACGATCGGAGCGACAGGATCGCAGGAAACCTCCGGATCTTGACTGGCAGCCGTCACGTTGAGGGTGTAGGTGGCCCCCTCCGGGTAATCATATTCATTAACGCCGTCTACGGTCCGCTCCTGCACGCGGACCTTGAGTTCGTGAGTGCCGATATCGTCTTCCGTGACCACATAGGCCCGGCGCGTTTCCTGATAGCGGCGTGCCAGGTCGACGGCCGTCCGGGCCTGCCAGACCACCATGTGGGATGGATCAAGGGATTCATCGATGCCCGGCAGGACTTCGTTTACATTAATATCTCCAGTTCCATCACGATCATGCCAGCTGCTGGTCAGGTTTTCCAAGCTAGTGTTGAAAAACCATTCCTCGTGCCCGTAGACTCCCTCGTAGTCAATCACACCAACGGGCAGGACATCCAGAATATCCCAACCCCCGCCTGCGTCTCCGCCCTCATGGACGCCGGTGCCGTAATCGCCGTTGTCCCAGAATATCCAATAGCCGTCGTCATTGACGTAGGCCGGCTGGCGGTTGAACATCCGGTCGTAGCTGTAGATGCCGTTGACCTCCGTGGGATCCTCGGCGCTTGACACCACCAACCCGTGCAGCGTGATGATGAAGTAGTCCCAACGGTATTCATCGGTCAGGTCGTAGGTGGGACCGTCATCGATCTGGCTGCCACCCAGGGTTTCCGACAGTAGCCAGCGGCTGCCGCGGTAGATCCAGTAGCCGTTTTCGTTGGTGTAGGCCGGGTACCCGTTATAGGTCTCGGTATGCTGGTAAGTACCGTTGACATCGGCACTAACGCCGTCATAGCCGTCATCGCCATCATAACCTCCGTATCCTCCGTATTCTTCATCATAGGTAGAGGCAAGGAAAGTTGACGGGAGAACGACCATACCCATCTCCCAGTTTTCGGTCAGGACGTCGCTGTAATCCAACTCATCCCCGCCCAATTGATCCGATAAATCCCATTCCTGGTGACCGCCGCCGCCATCAGGACCATGATCCCAGAAAATCCAGTAGCCGTTTTCGTTGACGTAGGCCGGGTGCCCATTGAAGCTTCCCTGCCGGCGATAGATGCCATCCGACACGGGGCCTTCATAGGCATCCAGAACAATCAGATAGCCTTCCGGACCACTTGAACCGCCCCCCTGGACCTCAAGGGGCGTGCCGTCCAGGACGTACTGCAAGCCGATGTAGTTGCGGCCGGCATCGGACACGGATATGGGGATGTCGAGCGCCTGACCCACCTTCAGATCGATGGTGCTCGGCTGACCGGGATCGATTTCGACCGTCGGTATTGGATCCGTTTCAACGGGCACCTCCACGACATGAAGCTGCTCCAGGGAATGCCCCCAGACTTCGAGGCCCACCGTTACCTGCCCCAGAGCGTTGGCGGGAACGCCGTCGGCGTATGTAATTCTGAGAATCGCCGGTTTGTCCGCAAGAATCTCTGCGCCGTCGCTTTCAATGGAAAGGGTGAAGTCACCGCCATAGTCCTCGTCATTGAATCCGGCTAACGCTTCGGCCAAATTGAGGGCGTAAACCCCCACGGCGACGATATAGTCGCCGGGTTCAAGCCTGCGTTGGATTTTCGACAGGTAGTCAACGCCGCCATCGTCGTCGTCATCTATGTAATCATCCTCATCCAACTCGCCGTCGTCCTCGAAGAGAAAGATCTCCGTGTCATTATCCTCATCCCCGAAGCTGGCGGATGTAATTTCGATGACATAATTTGCCGGCGAATCGACAGTGAAACGGTGATAGTAGACGCTGCCTTCATCGCTTTCGGTAACGCTGCCCACCACCACTTCCGGTGCTGCTGAATCGCTCGACAACTTATCCTTGCCCCCAATCACCTCGCCATACACCGGATCGGGATGGGGCATGGACGCCGGCACCCTGTAGAGCGGCACTGGGGCACCATCGATGTTAAGGCTGGTCACTTTGCTCGGCACGATGTTGGTCACTTCCAGCCAGAGTTCGCCGTAGTCGGCGCCGGCATACAGCTTTTGCTCCGGGCTCAAGGGCATCAGGCGCACCGGATCGGTGATGATCTCCGGTTTGACGATAAATTCACACTGGCCTGAGTGGATCTCTCCCAGGCCGGCCGTGAGAATGGTGGTGCCGGCAGCCCGGGCGCGGAACAACCCGTCGCCTTCGTGTACGGCAACGGTGTCATCCGAACTGGCATAGGCGGTTCCGAAGCGCTCGGCGGTGACGTCGAGTGACTGGGACAGCCCGGCGGCAGCCAGGGTTGCGGTGACCTGAAGCTGGACCGCGGGCGGTTCGGAAGAGGAGTACCAGACTTCACGGTTTTGGGGTGACACCGTCAGCCCGGTCACTCAGCCGGCGATGTCGAGCCCGGCGGGATCATTGGGAATATTGCCGGTGGCGACCTCGAGCCCGTCGAAGACTCCGTCGCCGTCGCTGTCGACCTGGTTGGGATCGGTGCTGTACTGGTTGACCTCGAGCCCGTCGCTGAGGCTGTCCCCGTCGCTGTCGGCGTTGTTGGGATCGGTGCTGTATTGGCCGATCTCTTCGAAGTCGCTCAGGCCGTCGTTGTCGCTGTCGGCCGCGTTGGGATCGGTGCTGTGCTGGCGGACTTCTTCGAAGTCGCTCAGGCCGTCGCCGTCGCTGTCGGCCGCGTTGGGATCGGTAGCGGTCTGACGGACCTCTTCAAAGTCGCTCAACCCGTCGCCGTCACTGTCGACACTATTGGGATCGGTGCTGTGCTGGCGGACCTCTTCGAAGTCGCCCAAACCGTCGCCGTCGCTGTCAGCCGCGTTGGGATCGGTGTTGTGCTGGCGGACCTCTTCAAAGTCGTTCAAACCGTCACCGTCGCTGTCCGGGTTGCCGGGCCCGGTGCCCAGGGACAGCTCTTCGGCATTTGTAAGGCCGTCGGCATCCGTGTCTTCGTCGGCATCAGCGATGCCGTCGCCATCCGTATCCGTGCTGGTCGGGTCGAGGTCCAGCGCAATTTCAACTTCGTTGGGCAAACCGTCCTGATCGTAGTCTTCCCCGATCAGGAGCACCCGCAGGGAGATGGTGTTGGCCAGGCGCAGATCCGCTTGCTGGTATCGGCCTGCCAGTGCCAGGGTCACCTCGGTGCCGTCGACAAATGCCGGATCATCGTAAGCGGGCGCCTCAAACGAACCGGTCGACCAGTCAAAGGGAACCTCGCTATCCGCCAGGAAGGCCTTGCCGGCCGAGACGGCGCTGCGGTCGATGCCGTCGCCGATGATCAGTTCGAGGGTTTTGGAGTGCGTTTCCAGAATATAGGGCCGGCTCTGCGCGGCAATGGCCGCCTGGGGACTCAAGACCGAACCCTGCTGCAACAGCACGGCATCCCGATCCACGGCCCCGACCCAGGTGGAGCCGGCCGTGTCAAAGGTATAGGTCTTGTTCAGCCGGACGCCCGGGGTGAGGGTAAAGATCACCAGGTTGTCACTGACCTCGAAGGTTCCGGCCACCGGCTGGCCGTCGAGCATGACGGCCAGGGGGTCGGCATCAGCGGCGTTTTCGATGGCCTTGGTATAGGTAAAGACCTGGCGCGGATGGATGCTGTCGTGCGCCGTTTCAAAGGCAGCATGGCTGATCGCCGGCACTTTCGGCACGAAGGTCAGGGTCAGGCCGGCCCCGGCGTCGAACCCGGCCGGCACCGTGGAAATGGTGCCGACGGCCAGCTCGACATCTTCGGCGAAATCGTCGGAAACCGGGAATTCGCCGGCCCCCCGGGTCAGGATCACAACGACGCTGCCGCTGTCGACGTCGCTGTAGGCGTTGCCGGACAGGGTAACCGTAGCGTTGAAGTTGGCATTCTGGATCTGGCCCTGGCTGCCTTTGACGGTGGTGACAAGGTTGCCGAAGGCATCGGCCACCGCCAGTCTGATGGTGGCGGTTTCCGTCACCTCGAGACGCTCCGGATCCCCCAGGGCATGGTTGGTCCGGGCGACTTCACTGAAAGCCAGACTGGCCGGTGGACCCGGCAGAACCGTCAGCGGGACGAAGCCGGTTTCAATCGGCGTAGTGGCGGGGTCGCCGTCGTCATCATAGCGTGCCTCGAGGCCGGACTCGGGCGGGAATACGATGTCGGCATCGTAGTCTCCGACGGTTTCGGACGCCGAGACATAGACCTCGGCCTTGCCGTTGACCAGCCGGATGTGGCCCTGCTCACCCCCCTGGGGGCCTGCCAGGGCTTCGATGTCGACGTTGTCGGCAAAGCCGAAATAGAAACCGGGCGCTGCAATGCGCAGGGTGACCAGCTGTTCATTGACGGTCCGGACGACATTGCCCGCGCTGTCCCGGGCGCTGATCGCAAAAACGACATCTTCAGCCGCCGCAACCGGTGCCACGTGGGCAACGCGGATATGGTCGATATCCCCCGGCAACAGGTCGAAGTAATGAATGGCGCTGATCTTCCAGGGGCCCTTAACCGTTGCCATAACGCGGTAGAAGCCGGCCGTGCGGTCCGTGGTGAAATTCAACAGGGACATGCCGTTGGCACCGGTTTCGAGAGTCGCCAGAAGTCGGTTGTTGACGCCGGGCCCGGTCTGGATTTTCCACTCCACATCCTGATTGGGCACCGGGCGGCCGGCGGCATCCAGCACCTGGACCTGCAGGGGCAGGGATTGACCCACCGCGGCAAAGGCGGGATTGACGGTCTCGTCCCCCCCGTTGACAAAGCGCACCTCGTTGGGAATCTGGGTCAGCGGCACGGTTTGATCTTCGCTGTCGCTGATTTGTCCCAGGGCATCCATCAGGCGCACTTTAAATTTGAAAGTATTACCGTAGCGGTTATCCCTGGTGGCCCGGAGGGAAGCTTGGATCTTATACCTGCCGGATACCCGGTAAACCTCCCTCTCCTCGCCGGACGACATATCCAGGATCGCCGCCGTCAGGCCCCGGTAGCCGTTGTCGTCGGCCAGATCGAGGCGATCGACGGTCACCGGAATCAGAGCGTTGAAGAAGCCGCTGGGCGGTTTGGCGATTGCAAGCACGTTCGCCTGCGGGGCCGTGTCGGGCTCGACCTGGATGCCCTGCTCCCAGGAGTCTTCCTGGCCCATTTTATCGGCGACCGTCACCGTGATCGTTTCAGTAACGGAAGATGGGCCCACTCGATGCGAGCGGGGATCGCCGATCCGGAAGGTATACTCCTCGGATGCATTCAGCCCGCTGAAAGTTTGGTGAAAAGTCGTTCCGTTCCAGGTGACCGCCGCCTGTTTGAGGGCCAGGTCGTCGTTGGCCTGCACGCGCACGCTCAGCCGGCCCTGTTCGCGCACCGGGCTGTCGGTTTCCACCAGATTGATTTTGGGGGGATTGTCCTCGACCACCGTGTAGCTGACGGGTCCGCCGGTGTTCTCCCAGCCGACCCTGTCGCGTACCGTCACATCATAGGTATAGGTCTGCCCGGCCCGGGGATCGGCCTCGGTGTAGCGCAGCTCACCGTTTTCAAACTTAAAGGCCACGATCACGCCGTTGCGCCGCAGCAGGGCCAGCTCCACCCCGCTGTGAAAGTCCTGCACGTCAACAACCACCGTAAAGGGATGATTGTGGACCGGTTGGCCGTCTTTGAGGACGCCTTCGAGGTCGAATACCGGGACTGAAGGCGGCCAGGGATCTTTGGTGCGGGTAAAATTCACCACCGCCGAGTCGGCATGGTTGCCGAATTCATCGATGACCCGGGCCTTGAATTGATGATCGCCCTTGGCGAAATTGCGATAGATGAAGTATTCGGGACCATAGTGCCTGCCAATCAGGTTAAAGGCCGGCAGCGGATCGACGGAATCAGGCTCATCAACTTCGCGGTGGTAAAACTCGACCTGGGAGACGGCCTGGGTGCTGTTGTGCACCTCGGCGCGCAGCTCGGTCAGCCGCGGCAAATAGTTGCCGCTGGCGAACAACGCTACCGTAAAGGGGTTGCCCGGCAGGCCTTCACCCTGGAGCATGACCCGTCGAATTTCAGACCGGCGGACCTCGCCCCAGACCGTCTCGATTTCGCTGGTAATGTCAAATGGTTGACCGTTGCGCAGGTGGGCCGGCACCGGAACCCCGCATGAGAACGGCGCTGCGGTGCTGGCCGCCGCCGGTTCGCCGTTGATGTAATAGCGCACCGCATTGACGCCGTCAGTGTCCGTCAACGCCATTAGAACCCGTTGGGTTTGCTTGAAAACGGTGTTGACAATCGGCGCGTAGAGGGCCGGCGATGATTGCAGGGTCTGTTGTGAAAGCGCGTAAACTGCCAGGCCGTAAGCCCCTTGTCCCACCAGGAGGCGGTCCTGGCCAACGGCCAGGGCCGTGACGGGATGATCGGCCGTCACCGCCACGCTGGGGACTTCGTTCCAGGCTTGTCCGCTGTCGAAGCGATAAATGTCACTCGCGACAGCCACCCAGACCGCGCCCGGGGCTGTTGCCATTGCCTTGATGGTGCCGTTAAGCTTGATATGCCGGTTGTCGAGATCAAACAGGCTCATACGGTGCAGGGTGTCGTCGACGGCATAGTAGAGGTAGTCGCCATCGCTTGCCAGCATGTCAATTGGATCGTAGGATGTGGTCAGGACAACGCTTTTTTCGATCCGCCAATCCTCGATGGGAAAGGCGCCGACATCGACCCGGTAAACCGCACTGTTGACCGTGCTCACCAGCAGGCTTTCGCCGGCGGCTGCCAGGGCCACGATGTTCTCTCCCGGGTTAACCTCCAGGGTATGTTTCTGATTCAGGTCGGTGCGTGAAGCGATGTACAGGTTCGATCCGGCCGCGGCCACAATCTTTTCCCGGGTCAACAGCAGGTGCTCGAACGGGGCGCCCTTCAACACCAATGCTTCCCGGCCTTTTTGATCCAGGGCCACAACCCGGTTAAAGTCGGTCTGCAGCAAGTAGCGGAATCCGGCGTCGGCTGCCACTGCCCGGGTGGCCGTCGTAAACGCCGAGGGATGAACCGCTTGCGCCCATGTGCCGGCTTTTTGCGACAGGGTGACAGCGCCGTATTCATCGGCGGCCGCCAGATAGATGCCGTCATCGATCACCACATCGCGGATATTGCCCCGCCATTTGCTCTGGTAGAGCCGCACCGGAGCATGGGTTTTACGTTGAAGTTCAAGGACCGGTCCATCGTCTCCGCCGATCCAGATTTTTCCGCCGGCGACAAAGGCCTGGCTGACGGCATCCCCCAGGTCTGATTCGAAGCTGCCGATTTTTTCAGGCTGCCGCGGGTTTCTGACATCGATTACCTGAATCCGGTCTTCGGCCGCCGACAGGGCCAGCAAATCCCCCTGCAAAACAATGAGCCGGTCGGCCCTGACATCCATGGCAAATTGCTGCTGGTAATAATCGTTGTCAAGGACGTGAAGGTTGCCGTTGTAGGCCGCCACAAACAGGTAATCCTGACTTTGGGTCACGGCCGTAAAGGCGCCGGTCAGGCGCCGTACCACCTGAAAATTCCCATCCAGCTGCACCAGCTCCTGATCGGTGAGCACCACAAACCGGTCGGCCCGGGGCTGCAGGTCCAGCACCCTGCCGGTGACGGGAACGATTTGATCGTTCTCGACCGCGTTGCCGGAAATGGTGTAGCCATAAAGAGTTCCATCGATCACTGCCAGGAGGCGGTCTTCGGTTAGCCGCAGGTGGGTGATATGCCCGTCGATCGGCTTCTGGCTGAGCACCCGGTACTCGTCGGCGGGATCCAGGACCACGATCCCGATGTCATCCAGGGCCAGGACAATGCGGCCCCCCAGGTGGTCCATGGCGTCGATGCGGGTCTCCAGGCGGGCCCGCAGATCCCCGTTGATGTCGAACAGGCCCCGCTCATGCGCAAACCACGCGTCGCCGATATCCGCCATGCCGGTCTGAAAAGATCTGGTTTGCGGGACCGTCACCAGTGTGAAGGGGTCGATCACTGCGATGTCGATCTCACGCGTGCGCCGATTGCCCAGGCCGTCGGAAATCACCGCCGTGATCCGCAGCCCGGCCACGCCGGCCGGCACTTTGGTTTCTACGCGGGCATCATCGGAGGCCAAAAGCTGACCCGAATCATCGTAAACCGCGATATGCGATGTCAGCTCCGGCGGAAGCTCGTTGCTGATCCAGCTTTCGAGCAGCGACCCCGCCATAACCCTGCCGCCGGTCCCGCCCCCGATCTGCGGGGTCGGAATTCGCAAGGCGGGAAAAATTCTGATGCCCACTTCTGACTCACCGTAGTAATGGCTGTCGCCGTAGTAGGCCCGTACGCGGACATACAGGTTTTCCGACTCGGCGATTTCCGGCAGCCGCAGCCCGGCCCTACCCTGCAGACTTTCTACCAGACGGCGGTCAACCAGGTTGCGGTTGAAGTCAAGCAGGCTGATCTCTGTATATTGAAATGGCTCGCTGGTCGCCGGTTCGACAAAATATTCAACCGTCATCCAGTCGCCTTCGTTGAAGCTCTGGTTGTTTTGCGGCTGCACAACTCGAACCACCGCCACACCGGGATCGTTTGCCGCCAGGGTGAGCTCGCCCGTGTAGACCGGCGAGCCCTGCACCTGCACTTCATAGGTGACGTCGGTACCCTCCGCAGGCAGATCGAGCCATTGGTAGGAGATGTCACCGCCACCGATGGTGGTGCGATTCAATGCCTCTGCCCACTGAATGGCGACGTCCGTTACGCGCGCCGTGCTCTCAAATTCGACCGCCGCCGGTACCCAGGCCCCTTGCGCCAGCACCGCCGCAGAGGGCGGCCGCGCCGCCGAAATCGCGCTGCTAAGCGTTTCGTGGCGATCCAGCAGAAGCGTTTCGGCATGACCGCTGCGGTCGGTGCGCACAACCTTGATGGCACCAGAGGGCAGGCCGCGGCGTGCCAGGAACCACAAAACCTGACCTTCCTGCCACAGCGGCCGGGCCGGCAGGCGGATGCCGTCGGCATCAAAGAAGGCATAGGATTCGCCGCCTAGGGTCGCAGACGGCGTCAAACCGCTGATGATCACCCCCATGGGGATTTTGATCAGATCGGCCTCCAGTGCGCCGGCCACCTGGGCCGGAATCGTGGCGCGGACCCTTATGGTGCCGGGGGAGATGTCGGCCAGGCGTTCATACACCCGGTTTTCGGCAAATACCAGAAGATCGGCCCCGTTGCTGTTGAGCGCCACCAGCTCGTTTCCGCGGTAGGCCTGCCAGGTCAGGTCGGCATAGGGCCCATCGGCCAGCACCCACAGAAGTTCACCGTCGTCGATCAGCTTCACGACCGGCCCGCCGGCGGCGAGCGACTCCAGCCGGACGAGGGTGCCGTCTTCCCGGAGTTCATGGCGATGGACAACTTCGCCCCGCCAGCTTGTCAGCCGATTGCCATGCACCGCCAGACCGTCGCTGTCATTCAGAGCGGTGTAGAAGAGCTTCTCGAGCCTGGGGAAATCCGTGCCGCCGACACGGAAAGCATGGACGCCAAAGTCGGTCAAAACGAACAGGCGGCCGGCATCGACAACCGTCATGCGAGCCGGATTGCTAATCAATTGGCCCACGATGGGTATAAATTGATCATCCTGGTAGTGGTAGGCATCATAGAGAGAACCATGACGCGTGAAGATGGTATTGCCGCTGCCGCCAAGCACATCACCCAGAATCGGCAAACTGCGGGCACTGCCGAAGGAGCCGTCTTCCAGGGGCCAGACAACCAGATTGCGGTTGCCGCCGAGGTCCTCCTGGGCCACCAAAGCGCTGCCGGTAAAGGTAAGGGCTTCCAGTGATCCGCTGTCGCCGGCATCCAGCAGGCCGGTTAATCCCTGCAGTTGATAACCGCCGTCACGACGGTTGACAATCCAGAAAAACGCACCATCAGCCCCGCCCATTCCCGGCACCGCCGCCATATCGGCGGTCACATCGGCCGGATTGTCAAGCTCATAGACCACTGTGGCATCCGGCGCCAGATAAGGGATCTTCGCAATTGTCTTTTCCAAGACTCTCTCATGCTCGGAATGGTCGCGTAAAATACCTTCCACGTGAACCGCGTTGCCGGTCGTCCCGATATTGACACTGCGCGGTCCCGTGCCTACCGGGAACCGGGCCGTAACACCGTCGCCGGCGGGATCCTCCACCAGAACCGTTGAGGTCCCGGAAAAGTCGGTCATGGCCGGTGGGATGCCGGCATCGATCCACAGCTGGGTGCCGCTGAGGATGTTGACCGGCGGCAGCACAACCAGATCCAGTTCTTCATCGATTCCGTCGTCGCGCAGCACCTTGACAAAACGGCGCGCATTCAAGGTGTCATTTACGGCCGACAGACGCAGGACCACCACGATATCTTCACCGGTGGCGGGCAGGTTGGCGTCAAGGGCAAAGCGCTCGGGATCATCCTCGCTGCGGGTAATCGTCAGCGGCGCCGGATTGCGGTCATCGCCCGGGTTGCCGCCCACCTCCATCCGCAGCACGGCCTCGGTGACATTGCGCATGACAATTTCAAGGCGCATTGACTCACGCTCGTGAAATTCAGATCCATCCAAGGGCGCCAGCAGGGCGACCCGGGGCTCGCCCTTGGTCGGATCATAGGGATACAGGGTGACCGCGGAGGCCGCCGAAGGAATGTTCTGGTTGCAGTTGGAATCGACGGCAAACACTTCGATGTTAACCGGATCGAGGCCGGGGGCCGTATACTGAAACAGATTGGGATTGGTCAGCACAACGGTCTGGGTGTCGTTGATGTCTTTGACCGCCACGCTTACCGTTTCAATGCCGTAATGGTCAAAGGAGGTGATCAGGATGTTGGTCACTTCTCCCATGGGGATGCCGGAGCCGTCATCCGGGGAGACAATGGACACGTTCGGCGGTGTTTTATCGAGATACAGGGTATAGGAATCATCGACATATTTGGAGGCGCTGAATCCGTACTGCACATAGAGCCGCACCGGCACCTGGTCGCCCGGTTCCCCGGTGATCTTGGGGATATCTTTCAGCCGGGGATTCAGATAGGACAACGAGGCCTTGGCGGTACTGCCGTTTAGCGTAAACGCCGCCGGGTAGGTGCGGTTGAATACCCGCATGCGGCACTCCCCGGCTTTGATGAGATCGACATCGCCGCTTAAATCAAAGTGGATATCGGCGCGGTGCAGTTCTTCGACCTCTGCCGGTATCGTGTATACCCCTGAAATATCGATGACCGGATCGACCACGGCCATATCAAATCTTTGCTCGGCGGACTGTCCGCTGCGATCCGCGACTTTGAGCCGGATGGCCAGGGCCTGGTATTCCTCCAGAATCGGAATTGCAAGGCCCGAGGTGGTGATGGTTTTCCAGGCGCCGAAATTAAGCCCGTTATCCGTGGAGATACGGGTCTGATACTTGAGTTGACCGACACTGGACATATTGTCACCGGCAGCCGGGACAAAGGTATAGGTCCGGCCGCGGGTCAGTTTCATGGCGGCAGTGACCGGCTCGTCGTCTTTTTTGCGAATCAGGTCCAGGATGCGCGGGGCCAGGGTATCCCTGGCGGTAAATGTGGATTTGTAGTCCCCCCCGGTCAGGTAAGAGCTGTTCCGGGCGAGGTTGCCGTGCAGGTCCCTGACGCCGCCGATGGTGACGCTGTAGATACGGTTGTGGTCCAGGGCCGCACCAATCTTCAGCCGCAGGGTGATCACATTGCCGGATTGAACCAGTTCGAAACGATCTGATATATCTTCGACCGGAAAACTCCCGTCCGGTTCACGGCTGTAGTCGCGGATTGTAGCTCTGACGCTGAACCCGGAGGCGCTGACGGCTTCGTTGAACACCAGCTTGACCGGCTGGGTGTAGGTCAACTCCCGGACGCCGGTATCGCGCGGGGAAGTATCGTCAACCCCCGTCAGCAGATTTAGATCCGATGCCCTCACCGTCTCGTTGGTGCCCGGCCGGCGCACAACGATTCGATACTGCCTGCCATGGCTGGTCGGCGGGGATGCAAATTTCAGTCCCTGGCCGGTCACCCGCACCGAACGGATCTCATTGCCCGTGTTGGGTTCAAAGCCGGCACCGGCCTCAAACCAGTGCACGTGCAGATTGCCCCAGAAGCCGGAGCCTTTGATCGTCACTGTGTTGCCGCCCGCATCGCTGACCTTGTCGGCACCCCGGCCATTGGTGCTGACGACCTTGTCGATGGTGATGGCTTCGGCCACCACCAGGGCCACGGGCAGGCGTTCGGTCCGGCTCGCCTGGGCCAGGCTCAGGGTGTAAAGACCGGGTTCGCCGATGGCCAGCTCAAAGGACAGCTCGGTGCCCGCTTCATTGATGGTCCACAGCGCGGCGGGGACCTCGATGTCGTTGAGGGTCAGGCTGGTGGCCTGGTCCAGGTGGGCGCCGCGCACGCTGTAGCGCGTCGTCCGGCCGGTGATGGTGGTGGCCGGAGACAGCTGGCGCACTTCCATGGGAAGGACGCCGAACAGCATCGTCGACTCGAGATGCCAGCCAAGGTCATGGGAAACCTGTCCGCCGTCGAGGACGGGACGGGGCTCATTGAACAGGCTGACGCGATAATTTTCACCAACCCCATAGGCATCGCCGAAGACCTGGAACTGCAGCTGATTGCCCAGCAGGCGTGAAATGCCTGCAACGGCGCTGTCATCGGATTGACGCCGCACATCCAGGCTGACATCCTGCCAGCCCGCGGGATCCCCGCTCACCTGCAGGGAGACCAGATCCTCCTCGCCGGCGATATAGCGGACGGGAGCAAGACCGGTGGTATTGGGCAGCGGCACCCGCAGGTTGTAATAGTCGTCCCCGCGACGCCATTCGAGCAGATCGCCGCTGAAGGTCAACTGGCCAACACCGGCAAATCCGGCGCTGCTGTAGACCCTGGCGACTTCATCGAGGAAAAGCTGAGCGCCCGTGCCGCCGGGCGGGTCGATGTCGTAAAGGACCAGCTGGCGGGCACCGGTTTCGGAAGAAACCGCGGCCAGCAGTTCCCCGTTGACAGCCGCATCGACCAGGCCGTTTAAATCGGCGTAGCCCAGCTTGCCGAACCGGCCGCTGTCATCAATCTCACCGGTCGTCAGCAGCTCCACCTGATTTTGACCGAGGATGGCCAGACGCTGGGGTGATGCTTTCAAACTCCGGGGCGTAATGATGAAATGGCCCGACCATCGGGTGCTGTCCTGCCAATCGTCGATGGGGCGCGCCTCGATGGTGCCTTTTTTCAGAACATAAATGTAGCGATCGTCCACCGCCACGTCGACGGCGCTGACCGCCAGGGTCTGCCAGCCGGCCCCGTAAACGCTGCCCATGTGAAGGCCGGCGGGTCCATGGGAAACAAACGTCTCGCCGACCAGGTGCAGGCGCCGGTGTTCGTCGCCGTCGGGATTGGCAAATGAGTTAATCCGCTCGGGCGCATAGACATTTCCGATGTCAAAGACCACCAACTCATGGTCGCTGCCCACGCTGAAGACGGCATAGGCCGTCGACAGGGCCATGGCATTGACCGCACCGCCGGGGTTCATGTCCGCCAGGAATACCGGTGCTGTGCCGTCCCGGGTGCTGAACAGGCGGGCCCGGTAGCCGTTTTTGACCGAACGCACCAGCATCATCAGATCGCCGTGGCGGGCGTGGGTCTGCGCCCGGCCGCCGCCGATCTGCAGGAAGGACTCCAGCTCCACCAGCAGGTTGTCATTGGTGGCCGTATCCGAGGCATTCTGCGCACCGGGGCCTAAATTGGAGACGGCAACCGTCAGCGGTCCGATGGTCTCGTCCGGGATGCGAAAACTCAGGGTGCGCGAGTCGACCACGGCCACGTCCTGCGCCGGTCGGCCGTTGACCGTCAGGCGGCTCAGGGCGTTCAGGCCGGAACCGCGAATGGCGGCAAATTCGCCCGCATTGTACAGCAGGCGGTGGTCGGCGGGGTAGAAGGCGCCCTTAACCGGATTAAATTGTCCGATCTCCCCGATCCGCGGATCGGCCACATAGGTAAACTGCCCGGCCCGAAAGGCCGTCAGGGCGCCGTTGGACACGGCAATGCCGACCAGACGGTTTTCCAGCGGGGATTGGTTCAATCCGGGCAGAGAAAACGAAATCCCGGTGCCGTCGGCAGCGGCACTGACGGTATCTTCGGGAACAACCATCCCCCCGATGGTGATTGTGCTGCTGGAATTAAGATTTTCACCGTATATGGTGACCGCTTCACCCCCGCGCCAGCTGCCGTATACCGGCTGGACGCTGTGAATTGCCGGCGTCAGGCTGTCTTCGGCCACGAAGCGGAAACGGTAGTCGCCAGCAAGGGTTTCTCCGTGGATATCGGCAACCGCAGCGGAGATTCGGACGCCGTACTCGGCCTGACCCTGGAAAGCGGCCGCCGGACGGAAAATCAGGCGGGTCCCCATGTTGTTGACCCGGGCAGAGACATATCCGTCAACCCGGCTGCCCGAGACGGTAACTTCAAACAGGTCTTGGCCGAATTCCTGAATCAGAGCGGGATCCAGAATGCGGTTAAACTGGACCTCGACGGCATGGTCGGCGAGCAGCACGCCCCGGGCTGCTGGGATTTGCTCGACGATCGTGAGCTGATCGTTTACCAGGGTGTTCAGGGCACCGCCCAACTGCCCCAGGGGGGCCCCGACGTCGAGGGGATTTTCGGCCGGTTCATCGTTGACGTAAACAAAGGCCGTTCCCGCGTAGAGCGCTCCCCGCCCGAAGGCGACGGCATCGATGGCGCCGGTTACCGCGTAGTAATTCTTGAGGGTGACGGCATCGTTGAAGCGGCCGTCCAGCCAGGGACTGATATCGAACAACTGCAGATCGCCTTGACCGGCCGCCACATAGAGAGTCTGGCCGTATAGCATCATTTCTCCGGCATGCACATCGCTGTTGGGCATCAGGTAGGCCATGGAAAGCTGGGCGACGGCGAAGCTGGCATTATCGGGGCGCAGTGCATAGGCGACCACGGTGCCCCGGTCTCCGCTGGAAACCAGCAGCAACTCATCGTTGACGATCAGCGAAGCAGGTCTGATCCGATTGCGGCCGGTGACGTCAAATAGGTCGATCGTATTGGCAACGGCATAGTCACCGGACATCAGATCCAGTGATATCACCTTGCCGGCAGACGGCAGGGCTGCCCACAATTCGTCCTGCCGGATCACGATCCTGCCGGGGGCACCCCCGAGATGACTCGCGCTGATGACGGTCAGCTCACGCAGCTGCCGGTCCGGCATAATCTGGTATATGCGGATGCCGCCTGCCGTTGAGACATATACGATGCCGTCTTTGACGGCCAGGGCAATGGCGTCGGCCGGCAGGGCGATTTCATGCAGCAGCAGGGGATCGGCCGCCAGGGTCACATCCAGATGAAACAGCCGCCTGCCGCCCGCCAGGAACAGGTCCGGGCCGTCCAGCACAATGGCGCGGAATCCGTCCGGCGGCAGGGTCACGTCGAGATGATAGGGCTCGCGCTGGTCGGCGATCTCTTTGAAGATCAACTCCGGATGGACCGGATCGGAGATGTCCGACACAACCAGCTGGGCCTTGGCCGTTTTCAGATTTCCCCGCACAACGCCCCGGCGGTCGATGGCCTTGTAGCCGCCGCCGGTCACCGCGTAAAGGATCTGGTCCCGGACCACCATCCCGGTCACCGGGCTGGACTTGTGCCCATCCTGGGACAGGTCGACGGACCCGGTTTCCTTGCTGCCGTAAAAATATCCGGCGGCCAGGGTGCTGGCCTCATCGGGGAACAGCCTGCTTTCGACGGCCACGTCGGCAAATCCGAAACTGCCGGCCGGGGCGCGAACCTGAACATGGCTGCTGCTCAACAGCTTGAGGTCGCCGGCAATCACATCGTTAAACTTGACGATGATATCGCTGGAGAAACCCACCCCGTAAAGATCGACGCGATTGCCGCCCTCGGGCGGTCCGATCAGCGGGTCGATTTCCTGCAGCACCACCGGGGCTTGAATCACAACGGCCCCGTTGAGACGGCCCTCTACGCCGTCGCGCGCCACGCTGACAGCCAGGGCGGCCGTCTGACGGCTGACACCCACCTGCGGCAGCGTAAAGCGGATTTCCGAATCGCTGAGTTCCAGGATAGCATCTGCCGCGACCAGGGTTTCCCCAACCTGAATCTCCACGGCCGTTTTATCGGCGCCAAAGCGGCTGCCCTGAATGACGGCAGTTTCACCGGAGCCGTCGCCGTGAAAGTAGTGGGTGCCCAGCCGCTCGTTGCTGAACCTCAGCACCGACTTGATTTCAGGCCGCACGCCGCCGATGATTTCGTATTCTTTGGTGACCTCAGCCAGCAGGGGGTGGCCGTTTAAGGCCTTGAGCGCCGTGCCCACCTGCAGCCGGGCCGGGCCTTCGTAGGTCAAGGCCGGGTTGAGGGTCACGTCGATGTAGCCCCCGGCCAGGGTGTTGATGCCGGTGAGGGTGTAGCTGTCCACCGGCAGGGCTTGCCCGGCGCCGTCGAGCAAGGCGACGCCGGCCTGCAGGGTGGCCGCATCCGTGTCCATGAGCTGGTTGAGCTGGATTCTGATGGTTTCGCCCGGTGTCAGGCGGGCACCGTAGTCGGGGGATATGGCCGTCACCGCCAGGTCGGGGGTGGGGGTGTCGCTGACCCCCTGGGGGTCGGCCATGAATATGGCCCCCTGGTGGGGCGTCAGTTCGTTGGCCGATCCGGCCGCGGCCTGCCAGTAGACGGTGCGGTACGTGCCGCCCGCGTCGGGTTGGAGTATCAGGTATTCTTCACCCGAGGTGACCGCGATCTGCCCGTATTGGACTGCAAGGGAGGCGTCGGTCAATTCCTTATCATCGGCCAGTCTCCCGCGTTCAATCGGTTGCAGGGTGTAATGCAGGGGATCGGCCGGATTGTCGAAGATCAGCAAATGCAGCTGATTCTGCCGGTTGAGCAGCACGAAAAGCCGCTCATCCTGCCACTCGATATCCACCGGCTCGCCCAGGATTTCGTCGTCTGCGAAAGAAAGGGTGCCGTAACCGGCGGGCGGATCCAGCTCCGGATCTCTGACATCGAAGAAGCGAATGTACCCGCCGCCCAGCGGGCTGGCAACCGACATGGCCAGGACGCCGGCCGAACGGTTCAGGGCCACATCGGTGGCCGCATGGCCGGGCACTCCGAAGTTGACCAGCACATGGGGTTGGCTCAAATCGTGGATGTCCACCACCACCAGACCCTGGCTGCCGCTGGCCAGGTAGGCCGTTCGCCCATAGGTCGCCAGGCCGGTGACCGGCTCCTCCAGGGGCACCTGGGACAGTCGGATGGGACGGTCCCAGATGGCGATGTCGTATATTTCGAGGCCGGCTTCCATCAAGAAGCGGTTGTCTTTGGCCGGCGGAAGCCCGTCTTTGATTCCCACAAACAGAGTGTCTGCGCGGGTTTCGGCCGCACCGATGACCATGGGCGGGTAATTGGGCAGATCGATGCCACGCCCGGCGTCCATGGTGTAGGAAAAGCTTCCGACCGGCACCTCTTGGCCGCCCATGTCGAGGTAGATCTCATACAGGTCGGGGGCCGTCACCCCGGGCAGCGTGAAGCGGAAAGTCCGCAGATCGATCACGTCGTCGTCCAGATCCGAGACAAACACCCCGGCCGAAACCGCTTCGATGCGAATCACATCCCCGCGGCGCGAGCGCATGACGACCTTGGCGCCCGGGAGTATGGCCGGCTTGCCGGCCTTGATCGTGATGTAGGGGCCGCCCTTGATGGAGCCGGATTCGGGCGACAGCTCAAAGGCCACCAGGTCGAGCTCCTCGCCGATGACGACGGCCCCGGGCATGCCGGCGACAAGCTCGTTGTCCACCACCCGCAGGTGGTGCTCGCCGGGCTCCAGGGGCAGCATTTCAACGCTGCCGCCCGGCAGGCTCAAGGTGTTGTCATCCAAACGGTCCGGCACAAGTTCGTAATGATCAACATAAACCTTCAGGTCGGGGCTGTCCCGGAAGCCGCTGCCTCTGATAGTGACTTCCTGGTGATCACCCCGGTGAAAGGCGCCGCCCAGCACCTCGGTGATAACCGGCCTCACAGCGCCGGCCGAGGCCGCCTTGACACGGCCGGCAAAGGGCACCCACAGTCTGCCGCTGCGCAGGTTGCGGACATCCTGAACGCGAATCTCGTAAGCGATCCCGGGCTCCCGGGCAAAGGCGATGTCGAAACGATCAGAGGTCCCGTCAAGCGGCTGGAATGCCGTAACGGTCGCGTTGACCGGTTCGCCGCTGTCGAACCGGGTGACGGTGACCGCGCCCGGCTGCTGCAGGGACTCGGCCGTGACGAACTCGTTGAAGGTCACCCGGTAGGATTCGTTGTCGGCGATGAAAGCGCCTTCATCCACCGAAACCGCGGCCACAAAGGCCCCCGGCAGGTCGAATATCGACAGGCCGCTGCCGCTGGAAACGGTCACCAGGCGATCCTTGTAAAAGTCCACGGCCTCGATGGTCTCGTCGTTGCCGGCCGAGACCACCCGCGGATTCATGG